>Ga0079224_100012635_pt1 | contig 11702 bp, 8 predicted proteins | sample Stecom2015_FD_80414 | JGI IMG/M metagenome (GOLD analysis project Ga0079224, IMG submission 80414) | Agricultural soil microbial communities from Utah to study Nitrogen management - Steer compost 2015 | ecosystem: Environmental > Terrestrial > Soil > Agricultural land | place: USA: Utah...
AAGGATGCAAAAAAATATGCTTCTACTAAAGGTTGGGGATGGGCAAGATGGCGCGGGATGGATTTAAAACCCTATGGAGAAAATGCAATTTTTACAGCCGAATGTATTGCCTGTCATAAGCCTATGAAAAACAATGATTACGTATTTACAAAACCATTTTACTTAAAAGACCCCTTACAGAAAATCAAAACAAAATGAAACATAACCTATATATCCTCTTGATTGCATCATTTTTACCTTTATTTGGGTGTAATCCCCAAAATGGATTGGGCTTAAATGAAAGTGCGTCTGTAAACAGCTTGGAAGACCTACCTGAAAATCCATTATTGCTAAACGCGATAACCATGTCTATTCATCACAAAGATAGCTCGATGACCGTTCTATATGCTAACGATCTTGCTTATAATTATACCAAAACAAGTGAGGAGGGCAATTATCCGGCGGGCTCGGTATTATATCTTGTAATATGGCAATTACAGGCGGATGAGCAGTGGTTTGGAGCCAATATTCCTGGAAGGATTAAAAAGATTAAGCGGATTGTGTTTTTGGATGATGATTCTGTCTAGAAGCTAGCTGTCCGGGTCTTATAAAGGACTTGTTTTACATGCTCTCGTGGTGGCCGGTCGGTGGTTCCGGTATGGACATACTCAAACAGCTGTTCGAGTATGTCCATACCGGAACCACCCAAGAGGTACGAAGGCGATATACAAACGAAGGAGTGTTGTTAATGTGAGCAATCATACCGACGTAATCAATACTGCATTTCTATCGATTTCTTTTCATGGTGTCTTTTTCAGAATACCGTGAGGGGCAATTTCTTCATCGGTGGTTTTGTCCCAAAAAGATTTATTCTAGATGCCGTTTAATAGTCGCTGGTTTATTTTTAAACGTATATATAATCTTCGACATTGAAGTAGTAATAAAGGGTGAACGGAAGCTTTTATCGTCAATCACTATATTTCCGTCTTCATCCTTTGCTTTAATATGCTCTGGGCTACTCAGATACCTGTCCATCATCTTGTTAAATTTTCTTATACTCTTTTTTGAATACGCAGGATTATAAGCTTCCCCGCTGTTTATATGATATATCAAAACTGGTCTATCCTCAACAAATGCATACGCGTTTGGCAGATTATCGTTTTCGATGGCATTTTGATCAGGGCGGACAATATAGCAATTAACCGTGTCGCTAATTGAGTGGTTGTCAATTTCCACGACGATATACCCCTTTCCATCCACAAAATATCCAGTTACACTGTCTGCATGTTGGGCCAATTGTTCATGAATTATATTTTTTATTTCTGTCGTTAATTCATCATCCACCAAATTGACCAGTGGTATTTGGTTTCTTCCTTGGGAAAAGGATTTTAATGAAAATAACAGACATAGAATGGTAGGAAGGAAGTAATTTTTCATATTACTGGATTTGAGCACCGGTATACGGGACAAAATACGTAAATATGATAAAAGCTTCATGGTTTCTGGTTTAATTGGATTAGCCTCCGCAATTTATAAAATATAAGTTTACGATTTTAAATACTATAAAAGGCGATAAAGAATTATGTTAATTTCTTACGCAATGCGTAGGGTTGCCTGCTTACAAATGAATAGCCTTTCCCCAGTTCTTTACCTAAAGCTTTAGAAAGTCTTTTATAACCACTTCTCCATAAGCAGCTCTGGCTTCTCCGTGTTGCCCTTTCAGGTCACCTAATAGTTCTCAATTAGATATTTAATCAATCCAAACGGCGAGCGGAACGGGAAAAGAAACCTATTCTAAATTAGAATTCGGGCAGAAGGTTTTTTTTAACTCTTTTTTGTCCCATCGTGATCCTTTTGGGAGGAGAGCTTTTGACCTTTTTTAATGATTCGATAGATTGGGATCCCTGCCAGTGAAATAATCAAGCCCGGCCAGGTAAACTGGGGTTTGTAGATGATCAGAAGAATGCAGAAGCTAAAACCCATCGCTATGTAAATGATAGGTAGAACAGGATATCCGATAGCTTTATAAGGTCTTTTATGATTCGGCTTTTTATACCGAAGAATAAAAATTCCAATTACCGTTAATACATAGAACAATACGGCCGTGAACGTGATCATGTCTAATAAGTTTCCATATTTTCCACTTAGACAAAGAATGGACGCCATAATACATTGTGCCCATAAAGCGAATGATGGAACTGATTGCTTGTTCAGTTTCCCTGTCCTTTTGAAAAAGAGCCCATCCTTTGCCATGCTGTAATACACTCTTGCACCAGAAAGAATCAATCCATTGTTACAACCGAAGGTCGAAATCATGATCAAAATCGCAATGATGGCGGTGCCCACATATCCGAATATTGCCTCAGAGGCGACGATCCCTACACGATCTTTGTCAGCGGAGGCTATTTCATTCATGGGTAGTACCGCCGTGAACATCAGGTTTAACAGAACATAAATCACCATTACCGATAGCGTTCCAATAAGTAAACTTAATGCAATGTTCTTCTTGGGGTTTTTAGTTTCAGCAGCTACAAAGGTCACATTATTCCAGGCTTCGTAACTCATAATAGCCCCCACCAAAGCCGAAGCCAGTGCTCCTGCCAAAGCCGGTAAGGTTGGATATTGCGTAATACTTTGATCGGTACCGATCCGTTTCAGGTTCCAGATATTTGTCCAGTTTTGCTTCCATATTTCGATATCTAAGTGAAGAAATCCGAAAACAATCAAGCCGGCGATACTCAATACCTTAGTGATTGTAAATACGCTTTGCAAGACCTTCCCAATTTTAATTCCCCTTGTGTTGATTAAGGTCAGCAAGATCAAAAGAAATACTGCAAAAACCTGAGCCGGTGAAATATGGAATTTACCGATACTCAGGAGACTTAGATCTTCGCTGAGCTCCGGTATAAAATAGGCTAGAAATTTCGAGAAAGAAACACCAACAGCAGCGATTGTTCCGGTCTGGATAACAGCAAAAAGACTCCAGCCATACACAAAAGCGATCAAAGGACCGTAAGCTTCTTTAAGATAGATATACTGCCCACCTGCTTTTGGAAACATGGCACTCAATTCCCCGTAACTTAGAGCAGCGATTAGGGTCATCATACCACCAATGATCCAGACCCCTATAAACCAGCCTGCGGATCCTGCGTTCCGGGCAATGTCGGATCCGACGATGAAAATTCCGGAGCCGATCATGCTTCCGATTACGATGAAAACTGCGTCCATCAGGCTGATTTCTTTTTTAAAACGGGGGGATGCTATTTTATCTGTTGCCATGGTTTAATCTATCGTAGTTTTGCAGTTGTGTAGGGAGTTATGGGAGTCGCATCTGGGACTCGTTTTTGCAAATCCGATAAGGAAGTATTAGGCAGATGCGGAAGCACCAGTTTTGAAAAATACGCTGCTTCCTGTTCCAGTGGAAAGCCTGAAAAGATAAAGGCCCGAAAGCCCAGGTTGATGTAGCGGTTCAGTTTTTCGATGACCTGTTGAGGGCTGCCTACCAATCCTGCGCCGCAACCTGAGAACACTTTTCCGATATCGGTCCAGAGAATATCTTCGACATACCCATCTTCGTCTGCTTCCAATCTTAACTGATCTTGACGGAATACACCTAGTGATCGGGAGTCTTCACCTCGGTTTCGGATATCTTTGGCTTTGTCTTCATTCAGTTTAGACGTTAGTTTTTTAGCATAGGCTCTGGCTTCTTCTTCCGTTTCACGAACTACAACATGTATGCGGAGTCCAAAGTCAATTTTCCGACCATAGGCTGCTGCACGGTCACTCATTTCACGGATGGTTTCAGCTAGTGCGGCTTCCTTTTCGGGCCAGGTCAGAAAGACATCGCAATATTTAGCACATATATCTCTGGATCCATCGGAGGTGCCACCAAAATAGAGTAGAGGGCCACCATTCTGCTGATAGGGTTTCGCCGGATCCGAGGGAAGTGAGAGTTTGTATAGTTCACCTTGAAAATTAATGCGTTCATTCGACCAGGCTTGTTTTAGAATCTCGATGGTTTCCGCGCAACGCTTATAACGTAAATTCGGATCTTCACGGTTTCCAGGAAGGTCCGAATTGATAATGTTTATGGCAAAGCGGCCCCCAAGCATATGGTCAAGATTTGATAAAGCTCGTGCCAAGGTCGGGGGATGGATTTCCCCCGTTCGTATGGCGACGAGTAACTTGATTTTACTGGTAAAGGGTGCGATGGCTGACGCAAATGTAATCGCTTCCTGTCCTACAGTATAAGCTGTGGGAAACAGGATATTTTTAAATCCAACTTTCTCCGCTTGTAAAGTCAGGTTTTTACAATGCTCAAAAGTGCTACGTCTGTTTTCATCCAATACACCGAGATATTCTGTATCACCACCGATGATATCGGTGAACCAACCAATTTCTGCTACTTTTTCTTCCGTCCTGATTGGTATGTTCTTATTACTTTCGTTGTTTGACATGGTTTCTGTCTCGTTTTTGTGTTTCTCGTTTGTTCTATTTTTTAAAAATTGTCCTTCCTTCTTTGATGGTTTCAAGTACTTCGACATCTCTGATTTTTTGAGGATCGATGCTGGTAATATCCTCGGATAAGATCACCAGATCAGCTAGCTTTCCCTTTTCGATTGACCCTTTGCTATTCTCCTCCTGGTACTGATAAGCGCCGTTGATGGTGATCGCTCGCAGCCCTTCGATCGGACTTAAACGTTCATCGGGTCCCACAGTATTCCCCGAACGGGTCTCGCGGTCAACTGAAGTCCATAGTAAGAATAGCTGGCTGATCGGCGTAACAGGATAATCTGTATGATTTGTAGCAACGATGCCTTTCTTAGCGGCCGATTTCAGCGGGCTTAAAAAACTGGCTCTTTCGGTACCTAGATTTCGGGTGTGCACATCACCCCAGAAAAAGGCGTGGTTTGTAAACATTGCTGGTATAATGCCCAGTTCCTTGTATTTATCCAGTTGATCTTCTCTAACAAATTGGGAATGAATAGTAACAGGTCTGCGGTCAGTGCTGGTGGTGTTCAATGATCTGTTCGCATGGTCAATTGCTGCGATGTACATATCGATTGTAGCATCACCATTGCAATGAACAAAAGGACGAATGTTATTTTCAAACGTGAAATTCACCATTTCGTTAAGCTCATCCTGTGTTACATTCGGAAATCCCGCGCAGAGTTCATCCGAACAACCGGGTACTTCGGTAACATAGGATTTGGTGAAGAAAGCTGTTTTCCCTTGAGGGGAACCATCGGCTGTCAACTTTGTCCCAGCTAGCTTCAAGTGATTGGTCAGCGTACCAAATTTATACTTCGGGTCAGCCAACACTTGCTCCAACGTATGGTAGCTTGGAAGAGCTTCAATATCAATAAACAACTCACCGCGTTCAGCCGCTGCTTGCAGCAGTTGCAAAGAAGAAAAACTGGTGTGTCCGTCTTGCGCTGTTGTAATACCGTGGCTCGCGTAATACGTTTGCTGTTCTTTAAGCAATTCCAATTGCTCTTCTAGCGTTGGATTTTCTTTTTTAGGTCGTTTTAGTAAACCCTGGGCTTTCTCCTGAAGCAAGCCTGTTGGTTCATTCGACTCCTTTTTTCGTTCAATTGCTCCACCCTCCGGATTAGGTGTATTTTCATCGATTCCTGATAATTTAAGCGCATAGGAGTTTGAAACTGACATGTGGCCATTGATGTTTGTAATCGAAACAGGTGTATTTGGGAAGGCCGTATCGAGGTCTTCTTTGGTCGGATGGCGAAGTTCCTCCAATTGATCCTGATCATAACCGAACCCGTTGATCCATTCATCCTCCGCCAGGTTATTCTCCCGTTGGAATGTTTTTAATTTTTTTACCAAGTCGGGGATATTTCTTACTTCCCCCATTGGTGGAGAACCTAAGTTAACTAATTTCGATCGGCCCAGCCCCATAAAGTGACTATGTCCGTCGATAAATCCAGGTACAACCGTTTTGTCTTTCAGATCGATAACTTCAGTGCTGGAACCCCTGAGTTTTTCGATTTCCGCCGCTGTACCGACAGCCACAATTTTTCCTTCTTTAATAGCAATCGCCTCAGCGATTGTGTTGGTAGAGTCGACAGTGATGATCTTTCCATTCGTATAGATTTTTTCGGCAGACTGTGAGCATGAAAACAAGAATGCAAGACTTGCAAAGAGCGTGAGAATATTACATTTTTTCATATAAATTAGTTTTTAGATAGTTGTTGTTTAATTAATAAAAAAGAATTATCGTGGTGCTAATTGGTTATAAGCTAGCTCACCACTTGGAATGGGCCAAACATAATTTTCTGCTGTCGGTAAGATTTGCGGAGATGTACCCGCATTTCCCTGTTTAGCAGGTAGGGGAGATACTTCTCGGAACAGGTCAAAGGTTCTAAAGCCCTCGCCCAATAGTTCGATCCGTCTTTCGTTGAGGATCGCCTGTACCAGGTCTGCCTCGTTGCTCAGCCCGGTAGAAAAAGTAAAGGAAGGATCCGAACGATGTCTTACCGTCTCGAGAAGGTCAAACGCTTTTTCCAAATTATTAGATTTAGCAGCAGCTTCGGCATAGTTCAAAAGAACCTCGGCATAACGGATTAATGGGATATAATCAAAAAACGGAGCATTGTTCTTCTTGAATTTGTTTAGAAGTTTTTGACCATTTGCATTCGTGAGGATTAGCTGCTTGCGAGCATCGTTAGAGGTCGGTGAAGCAAATACCGGATCTGAAACAATACCTTCCGAGTTCAAATATAGTACAGGTGAGAGATAATTGTAAGCCAGCGCTGCTTGTTGTCCCGGTGCTTCAGACGCAATGAAAAACGGGATGGTGAAAATCGCCTCATTACCAACGTAAGATCCGCTAAATACCGTCGCGATATTCGATTCGAGACGGTGTGTAATTGATCCTTCTGTATATAGGTAAGGTGCAGAAGCAGATACCAATTTATTCGCTTCCTCGATGACTTTGCTGAAAGACGATTGTGTCAGATAAACCCTCGTTTTTAAGGCAATTGCAGTTGCTTTTCGAGCTCTCGAAGTATTTAGTACGGCATTAGAATAGGCAACGGGTAAGGCCATTTCGGATTCATCCAGATCATTGATTATTTGTGTATATATTTCGCTGACCGTGCTAAATTCCAGGTCATTATTGCCACCGGAAACTTCTGCCTTCAAACGTAAAGGTAAAGCTGGGCTATTTGGGTCCTGGTTAAAGGGTTTTGCATAAGTCTGTACTAATGTGAAATAACAAAAGGCGCGTATGAATTTCGCCTCACCGATGTAGCTGCGCCTCAACGCTTCATCGACTACCCTACTGTTTTCCAGGTTTTCAATCAGGATATTGGCTGAATTGATTGTCGTATAGGCAGCATTCCACACCGCATTGACAAAATTCCCAGAGGCCGAGATGCTTTGGTTCCATACGTTTGCACCAGTTGAGTTATTTCCATCGTTTTGACTAAATTCATTTCCACGCTGCTCATTAAAAACAATTACCCGGCCTCCATAAAAGACAGAAGAGCTTAATTGGGTATAGAGTCCATTGACCTGTCCTTCTATTTTTTCCGGTGTACTATATGCTTCTTTGTCTGAAATACTGGTTACCGGAGAAATATCAAGCTCCTTTTCCTGGCAAGCAGTAAATAAAAGGATGAGAATAGATGCAAGAATGGGAATTAGCCGTTGTAGGTAAAAGCTTATGTTGATATTGAAATTCATATTGATTTTGTTTTATAATATTAGAAACTGACCGTGATGCCGGTTGTAAATACAGTGGCATTGACAGGTACATTTTGGTCCTTGCCCGAATTAATGGAATTGCCATTGATTGAAATTTCGGGGTCGGATCCACTATAATTGGTAATGGTTAATAGATTGGATGCCTGAACATATACCCTTGCTGCGGAGATGTATTTGTCTAGTACACTGTTGCTAATCGGAATCTGATAACTTAACGCGATGTTCTTCAGTTTGATATAATCCCCATCCTCTACATTTGACGTGTTGGTCGACGAAAAGCCACTGGTAAAGCTGTCACCCCAAACCAGTTTGGGGATGTCAGTTACATCTCCCGGTTTCGTCCACCGATCCTTAATGAATGTACCATTGTTGAAGTAGCGTTGATCAGAAAGCGTAGACCGGGTTCCATTATAGAGTTTATTGCCTCCGGAGAAAGTAATGTTCACCGATAAGCCGAGGTTTTTATAGTTTAAGTTGTTGTTAAAGCCTCCGTAATAGGTTGGGAGGGAAGGACCCTGTATCCGTCCATCAGAATAATTATCGATTACCGGAGCAGGCGTACCATCGAGGTAGCTAAAGCTTTTCGTTGCTGAATTATACTGAACTTTCTCGTCGTCTTTATTGATATAGACCTTATTTCCATTATCCGGATTTACACCCGCGGTCGGTACGGCAAAGATGGACCCCACTGAATAGCCTACCCGGGTAACGTTCTGGATACCGAAGGTGCTGAGTGAAGCAGGGTAGATGTCTCCACCTTCTCCTAAGGAAGTAACCCTGTTTTTTAACGTTGATATATTGAAATTGGCATCCCACTGGAAGTCGGTTTTTTGGATGACATTTGCGTTGATACCTAGCTCAATACCTTCGTTATATAGCGAGCCGACGTTCGCAGTAATCGCATTGCCCGGAATTCCTTGTGAAGAAGACTGAGGAGCACTGAGAATCAGTCCGTCGATCATGTTTCTGTAGTAATCAACTACAACATTCAATCGATGGTTTAAAAAAGCTAGGTCGACGCCAAAGTCCAGTTTCTTGCTCTGCTCCCATTGAAGATTAGGATTACCGGCCTGGGAGAAAATTAAACTTGGATTACCCGCATAAGTTTGAGCTCCGTATTGTGATAAGGATGCATAGTCATCCAAACTACTATTGCCGATAATGCCATAACTTGCACGAACCTTGAATAAATTCAGAATTCTTGAAAGATTGGAGTTCTTAAAAAAGGACTCTTCCGATACATTCCAACCGACTGAGCCGCCACCAAAATCACCCCATTTATTGCCTTCAGCCAAGGCCGATAAACCGTCCCGGCGATAGTTGAAACTTAGCAGGTATTTCCTGTCATAGTCATAATTGAAATTACTGAAATAGGATAGAATCGCATTCTCAGTCTGGATATTACCCGACGGCACGATGTTGGTCCACCCACCCTGATAGCTGGTGAAAAAAGGATCGGACATGCCACTACGTGTAGCGCCCCATCCGGCAATCTTGGTTTTTATCAATTCATGTCCTGCCAAAACAGTAAATTGATGAAGATCATTGAGCGTCGTATTGTAAGTCAGTGTATTAGTCCAGTTCGAGCGAGTGTACCTGGAAGTTGAATTCGACGCAGAACCATTGGACGGAAAGCCATCGCCGCTCAGCGGGTTTCTGAATGCCAGGTTTTCCACTACTAAATTATTGAGGCCATAGAGGGTTTTGAACTTCAAGTTTTTATGAAGGTTGACTTCTGCATAAATGCTTCCGACAAGCGAGTTGTTTTCTGAGGAATTATTGTCGAGATCCAGGATCGTCTGTAGGTTATAAGCATTGAAAACACCTACGGTTGGGTCGTTTGGGCCATGCCCGATGTTCCCATTGACGCTATTGATGTTATAACTCCCGTCTGGATTGTAAACTGAAACATTTGGGGGAAGGATGTATGTTAGCCGTGCTAAGGGTTGTAGCCCAATGTACTGTGAGTTGACAGCGGTGCCCGAAGACGAAGCGATGGAATTTGGGCCAATAGCTCCTGTATTGGGCCCCGCATTAAACGAATTACTGTAGTTCGCATTGATTCCGAAAGTGATTAATTCGTTTAAGTTATGGTCCGCATTGATTCTGATTCCCTTGCGGTCGAATGTATTCGTTTTGATGATGCTGTTCTGCTCCGTAAAGTTGGCAGCAAAATAGTAGCTGGTAGCATTATTGGCCCCCGAAATACTGATGTTGTGATTTTGTGAGACACCCGTTTGGTACGCAATATCATACCAATCCGTCTCCGTGATACTACCATCTGCATTTTGCCCCAAAGCAAAACCTTGTTCTAAGCCGGCGTTTTGCCGTGCCTCGTTTTTGATTGCTACATAGTCTGTTGCATTCAATAGTTCTGGTAGGTTATACGGCGTACTGAAACTGACCGATCCGCTGTAAGTAACTTTACTCGATCCTTTTTTCCCTTTTTTAGTCGTAATCACCACCACACCATTTGCCGCTCTTGATCCGTAGATGGCCGTTGCCGAAGCGTCCTTCAATACATCAATTGTTTCAATATCATTGGGATTTATATCAGCGAGTGGATTATTGCCTACCGCTCCGCCAGCACTACCAGTAAAGACGGTGACCCCGTCGACGATGATTAACGGGTAGATTGAAGACGTAATCGAGTTGATCCCTCGTATCCGAAAGACAGGTGTGCTGTTTAGGGCGCCACTCGGTTGCACCATGTTAATCCCTGCGGCTTGTCCGCTGAGCAGCTGATCAAAACTTTGAGCTGGTTTCTCTTCTAAGGAAGTTGCACTGATCTGAGAAGCTGAACCTGTGTACAGCTGCTTGCTTTGTGAGCCATATCCTGTGATCACCACGTCGGTAAGCTCATTGAAAGAAGGCGTTAACGCAATGTTAACAGGGCTGTTATTAACAACGATTCGTGCGTCCTGATAGCCTAGGTAACTGATGATCAAGGTGGCTGGCAGTTTCTGTCCGGTTACAAACTTAAAGTTTCCCCGGCGGTCGGTTGCGACGCTGTGAGTTACGCTTTCGAGTTGAACTAGTGCACCCTCTAAAGGTTCTCTGGTAATGGAATCGGTCACCGTGCCGCTGATTGTGGCATTGATAATAGGTTGTGCTCTTTCCTGTGCTTGAATAGGGTTAAGTAGAAAAAACAAGGAAGTAATTAGCACGCAAAAGGAATATGAATTGCGTTTTGTTCGCGATATACCCGCGAGAAATGCGTTATTTTGCATATATTTACTGTAGTTTAATTAATGATGAAACAGGCGACAACGCCAATTGGATACCTGTTTCTAAATTTTACTAGGAAGGGGATATTGATATATTCCCTTCTTCTTTTCTAAGTTTTATTTAGGTTTCTTTCGTTTCAACATCGCATATTCTTAAATTCAATAAAGTTGATACTTGTGTAAAGTTTGTAAGTCTCCGCTTTCATCGTGATGGCATTTGGTTTTAATATTATTTCTATTGTTATGGTACGAATATAAAAACTATTTTTAATATCTACTTATTTAGTAGATATTAAAAATAAAATAATTCATTTCTTTTGGTCATTGGAGGATCCAATACGTACTCACACTCAGGTTTGTTCTAGGTTCGGGAAAGGGTTTAACATGAACTGATATGAACTATCTTGTCCACACTGGTCACCGGTAAAACCAGAAAAGTGATTCATTTCGATCTATTTGAGTCTAAATATCAATCACGCATTACATTGATAGTCAATATGTTATACTCTTTCTGGTGGCCTAATTTAAAAAATTAAAAGAGGTCACCTAATAGTTCTCAAGAGGTATGGATTGAAACGGATTAATATGAACTGTTTAAAAGCACAAAAGACCCTAAACCATACGATTTAGGGCCTTGTGTATTCAGATGGACTGAATGTTGTCGGGATGGCCGGATTTGAACCGACGACCTCCAGCACCCCATGCTGGCGCGATACCGGGCTACGCTACATCCCGAAATAACGAGAGCAAATATAGAAAAAATGCTACTTG
>Ga0079224_100012636_pt1 | contig 11701 bp, 8 predicted proteins | sample Stecom2015_FD_80414 | JGI IMG/M metagenome (GOLD analysis project Ga0079224, IMG submission 80414) | Agricultural soil microbial communities from Utah to study Nitrogen management - Steer compost 2015 | ecosystem: Environmental > Terrestrial > Soil > Agricultural land | place: USA: Utah...
AAAAAGTTAATTGAAGCCCTAATGAAAATGTTCTGCGGTATGGGTAAGAGCGGCCGAAGGTATTTGGGTCGGCAGCTCCCTGCGAAGTATAATCTATTTCTGGATCGACCGGAACAACTAAATTATCAAATTCCATCAGGTTCTCGCCTGAGAAGAATACCCTTAATTTAGAAATCTTTGCCTTCTCCATTACCGATGTAGGTAGTGTATACCCAAACGTTAGATTTTTCAATCTTAGGTAGGACATATCCATCAGGTACCTGGTTTGCGGCATATGATTCAACGTAGTGTTACTTTGTGCCTGGTCAGTTGGACGATAATAGAATGCGCCGGTATTCTCAGGCGTCCAATAATCCATTTGGTGAGTATACCAAGCCTCGGCTGGTCTCCAACCTGGCACGATAAAATCTCCGCCTACCCAAATATCGCGTGAACCGACACCTTGCAGAAAGAATCCCAGATCAAATCCCTTATATTCAAAATCTGCACGAAAGCCATACTGATACCTTGGATTGGAATTACCGATGATCCGTCGATCCCCTGGATTTTGTACCGTACCGTCCCCTACACCAATCACACCATCTCCATTCAGATCTTTATATTTTACGTCACCAGGACCGTATTTAAACGTTGGCGTTTCATAAAACGATTGTGATGGTATGCCATCTTTTAATGTATATGATCCGTCAGGGTTGGTAATAAAGTCGTCAACCTGGAAAAGGCGATCGGTCTCATAACCCCAGATTTCGCCCACCGTTTTACCTGCATAATTAGACGAGGAACCGCTGGCATTTACTTGAGCTTGCCCATCGAAGGTGGTAATAGATTCTTTAAAGTCAGATAGCTGACCTGCTAAGCGCATATTAAAGCCGCTACTGAAACTATGGTTGTAGGCGAGCTCCAATTCCCAACCGTTAGTCTGCATTTCCCCGAAATTACGCAAAGGAGAAGGTGCTCCAAAACTCGATGGTAGCACCACGCCTCCGGTAATTAAATCAGATACTGTTCTTCTAAAGCGATTGAACGTAACATTCAATTTATTTTGGAAAAATGCCGCATCTATCCCGATCTCTTTTGTGGTCACTGTTTCCCATGTTAAATTTTGGGATACAACCGTAGGCGTAGCCATTGTATTCTGGTTTACCCCGTCGATTACCCAGCCCGTTGCGGCCTGGCTCAATGTAGACAAGTACAATCCCGGCGGGACGGTCTGGTTACCGACACTACCCCAGGAAGCTCTCACTTTTAAGAAATCCAGATAGGGTTTAGACCAATCCATGAAACTTTCCTGTGAAACTACATAACCGGCAGACATGGCTGGGAAAAAGCCCCAAACGTTTTCTTTATTGAACCGCGAGGAACCATCATACCGCGCTAAAACTTCAAAAAGAAATTTATTTTGGTAGTCATAATTAATACGCCCGAAAAAACCGAGTGTAGACCAATGCGAAGCGCCCGAACTTGATGTCTGATCGCCAGTTGCCAAACCTAGTTGTGGATAGACCTGATCCAGCAGCCCAAGCCGCTGTCCCCACACGTTGTCTGATTCGGCTAGCTCGGCGTTCGCCCCTGCCATAAACTTAAAGTTGTGTGCCTCCGCAAAGCTTTTATCATAGGTCGCAAACATATTTGCAACATGGCGGGTACTGATGCTGCGGTCTTTTCTAGCTCTGTTATGTGCTGCTCCAGTATATGTTGTATAATCAAAATCTGTTTTGTTCCAAAAGTCCCAACCTGTTACGCTACCACCATTGATATCAAACCGGTTAAGATACTGTGAATAGGTATAGTCGGCATCCAAGGTTAGGCCCTCCATGATGGTTGCTTGTCCACCAAAAGAAATACGGGTCATGTTGAGCGTTCTGACATTCATATTGGCCTGTTGTACATCGGTAACCGCATTTCGCATGGGCAGTCCGTCTATCGTTCCGTAAGGAAAATTTCGTGGCCAGCGATACATGTAAAAGATAGGCTCATACACGTCGCCATTAAATGAGTAGGGTTTACTCACATCGGAGGCCGAATACAATACTTTTGCAAAACCTGTCAGCCAGTCATTGATATCAGCATTTATTCCGAGATTAAAATTATATCGGTTGTATTTATCCGGGTTTTCTTTCAGTATACCTGTTTGGGAGACCAATCCAAATCCAGCATTATAGTTTACTTTATCCGATCCACCGTTAATGCTCAGATTATGGTTTTGTTGTGGGGTAAAATCGCGCATAAACATGCTTTCTGCATCCCAAGGCCGGTGAACATAAAGAAAGCCATCTTTTACTTCCCAATCGCGTCCTTCTACCATCTCCAACCCTAGTTCTTGCCCCCCGTATAATCGTTCCCATTCTTCCATTTTCCCGATGGCATAATCATCATAGCGGGTACCTAAATTGTTATACCCTTTTAGGGACGGATTTGTCCGTTGTTGCGCGAGCAACCCTGCTCTAGCACCTTCTGCTCCTCCGGCAATAACAGGCGTAGTAGTTGGCTTCTGAAGGGCAATGTTATTGGAGTAATTGATGGATGTTTTTGTATTTCGTTTTCCAGATTTCGTTTTGATCAAAACGACACCCCATGCTGCCCTTGAACCATAAATAGCAGCCGACGCATCTTTGATCACCGACATAGTCTCAATATCTGTTGGATTAATCATGGACAGACTGGGTACTTCAACCCCATCGACCAGGATCAATGGCGAGGCGCCTCCTTGTGTCTGTAACGATCCGCTTACACCACGCAGTCGAATTGTAGGATCACCGCCAAGATCTCCACTCGGCGAGGATACTGACAAACCCGAGACCGCACCTTGCAAGGCTCGTCCCACATCCGTAATCGGACGTGTTTCAAAGGTCTTCTCCGTGTCAACAGTGGATACAGCTCCGGTGATATTTGATCGCTTTTGCGTGCCATATCCTACGACGACGACTTCGTCTACCGCTGTAGCATCCGACTGCATCTCAACACTTAGGGAAGAGGAACTTACAGTAAGTTCTGTCGTTGTATATCCCACGCTACTGAACCGTAAAGTTGATCCCACGGGCGCAGATATAGTAAAGCGACCTTCCGCATCGGTTTGTGTAGTGACGGTCGATCCGATCAGGGACACTGTCACGCCAGGCAATGGGCCATTCGCATCTGATACAGTACCCCGTACCGTATTCTGAATTGTCTCACCAATTAAGTGGGACCATGCTGATTCAGGGATAAACGAATGTTCTGGCGCGACTTCACGTGCCTGACCATGCAAAATACCTCCTAAAACAGCAGAGAAAAGTAGTGTTCTTCTCATAATTATAATAGTTAGTTTGTCTATATTCATTCAATTGCTAAAACGCACCACTCACGATTTCGCAAAGCACCTATTTTTTCTCATTTTCTTGTCTGCACCCAAATCTGACGCTCAGCGGGTATCTTATTGTAAATTCTCAATTATCTCAGGCTAAAGTTTGTTTATTAGTCTCAGCAAGTATTTGCCTCGTTGATATCCAGCAGGCAAATTTTGTCAGTTGCACCTGTCAAATTTGATAAATCCCTTTTGTGATTTTGGGATCTTCCTGATTGACCGAATGAAAAAGCACGAAATATTACTGATATATGTGCTGCAAAACTAAAATTAGGATTACGGTTCATTTTCACAATTATAGATTAATAGCTAAAATTAGGAAAAAATGCATAATCACGCATGTTTTAATTAAAAATGTTGCAAATATTTAGGGTTACTGTAAACAGGATAACCAAACATGTATAAACTTGCAAAAAAGAAAGGTAAAGAAAACAATGTTAAGCCGACGTGATATTTCTATTTAGTAATAGTAAAATAGCGACAGGGATAGATAATTTGTTGCGAGCGTTTCATTAGGCTATTGGTCCAATTTTACCATATGGTATTTTATAAACTGTACGAATATCTTTTTTATTTAGTGCGGCAGAGGAAGCCGATTATGTTATTTTGAAACTATTGATCTCGATAGGTATGGAAATTATGATCGGAAAAGGATGAATTAATGGATAAGATTATTTGATTAATTTATGGAGATATTCGTAATAGACTCCTTTAAGTCCCTGAATATTTTCACTCAATTGTTCTTTGGTGATGTAGCCTTTCAAAAGCGCAATTTCTTCTAAACATGCCACCTTTAAAGAAGTTCTTTTTTCTATAGTCTTGATGAATTCGGTAGCTTCTGAAAGCGACTCGTGGGTTCCGGTATCTAACCAAGCATAACCACGACCTAACAGCTGCAATTGCAATTCATTTCGATTTAAATAGGTTTGATTAATACTGGTAATTTCCAGTTCTCCTCTTTCAGAAGGTTGTACTTTTTTTGCGTAACCAATCACGGAATTTGGATAGAAATACAAACCAACAATCGCATAATTAGATTTGGGTGCTTTAGGTTTCTCTTCTATTGCCAATACTGTACCCTGCTTATCAAAAGCAGCTACACCATATCTTTCTGGATCTTCGACATAATAACCAAAAACAACGGCCTGCTGATCTTGTTCCGCTTTTTCTCTTGCTTGCCGTAGTTGTTCTTGTAATCCTGCACCATAGAAGATATTATCGCCAAGTATCAGACAAACAGGATCTGAACCTATAAAATCAGCACCAATAATAAAAGCTTGCGCTAAACCCTCCGGCTTTGGTTGCTCGGCATAAGAAATAGCCAAGCCCAAGGAAGATCCATCGCCAAAAAGTTTCTGAAAATTAGGTAAATCTGCTGGAGTAGAAATGATTAAAATTTCTCGAATACTAGCCAACATCAAAATAGATAATGGATAATAGATCATGGGTTTATCGTACACAGGCAATAATTGTTTGGAAACTACCTGCGTTAAAGGATGTAAACGGGTTCCAGAACCACCTGCCAAAATTATTCCCTTCATTCGTTTTTAAATTTGATCTATCTATTTTTATGATTGGTCCAAGTTACTAAAATTTACCAAAACCTAAATACAAGTGGATATACCAAGAAATAAAATAATTTATCAGTTCGTTAACAGAAGAAATAACTAGTTTCAGCCAAATAAAGCTAAATAATAAGCGCTAAACGATAACTTTTGGAAAGGATAAATACAAAAAAAGCAAATCATTAATAATTCAATCGAACCAGCATTTTCCGAAGGCTATCTTGCCAATTGGGTATGTCTACGGAGAATGTATTGCTGATTTTCTGTTTATTTAGTAAGGAATAAGCTGGTCTTAAGGCAGCAGTAGGGTATTCCGAACTTGGAATGGGGCTAATTTCACATTCCAAGTTATTAAACTCCCGTATGGCAAGGGCAAAATCATACCAACTTACCTCACCTTTATTGGAGTAATGATAAATCCCAGGCTCCCAATATCCTAAGGTTATGATTTGTTTAATCACCTCGGCTAAATCACCTGCATAAGTTGGCGATCCAATCTGATCATTGACGACCCGAACCTGATTATTATTGCGCATAGCGTTAACCATGGTCTTAACAAAGTTTTTTCCAAAGACGGAATATACCCATGAAGTCCGAATGATAATTGCCTCAGGGCAAGTATTTATGATCGCTAATTCTCCTTTTAATTTAGTTTCACCATATTTATTAATGGGATTAGCGGGATGATTCTCCTCTAAGGGAGTATTCGAATCCCCTTTAAAAACATAATCCGTGGAGATATAAAGCATTTTGCAATTATTTTCCTGTGCATACCGGGCAATCTCCAAACTAGCCAAATGGTTAATTTTATCAGCGATTTCGGGATGCTTTTCTGCGGCATCTACGTCTGTATAGGCCGCTGTATGCACAATATAATTGGGTTGGTAGCTTTCAAGGATAGGATGAATTTGGTCGATTTCTTCCAAATCCATCTCCATTCGCCCAATAAAACGATAGGTAATATGTTCATTATTTAAGCATATTGCTCGCAATTCAGAGCCAAGTTGTCCATTAGTGCCCGTTATCAGTACTTTAATTTGACTCATATATTAGTTGTATCCTGGGTTAATTTAGTTTTTATAATTTGTTAATCGCCAGCTCAAAGCTAGGCAATTCTTTGTCTTTATCAGCAATTAAAAAGAAATCATTTTCAGTTCCCCAATCGATGTTTAAACTTGTATCGTTATAGATTACCCCCCATTCCGCATCTTTTTTATAAAAATTATCACATTTATATAAAAACTCAGCACTTTCTGATAAAACGACAAAACCGTGCAAAAATCCACGTGGAACAAAAAGTTGTTTTTTATTGTCTGCGGATAAATTGACAGCAACATGTTGACCAAAAGTAGGTGAACCTACTCGCGCATCCACAGCCACATCCAATACCTCACCTTGCAATACACGCACTAACTTCGCTTGGGCATATTCCCCCTTTTGTGCATGTAAACCTCTAAGCACATTTTTTGTTGAAAAGGATTGATTATCTTGGACAAAATGGACATTTAATCCTGTTTGCTCCGCAAAAGTTGATTGATTATAGCCTTCGAAAAAATAACCTCTAACATCTGTTATGATCTTAGGCTCTATAATGAAACAATCCTTCAGTTTAGTTTCTGTTACTCTCATTAATTTATTTAGATTTTGACAAATCAATCTATTGGGTTTGGTAATGATTCTTATAATAATCCTGGTAATCACCTGAAGCAACTGCCTTTAACCAGGGACGATTCGCTAAATACCAATCGATGGTTTGTGATAATCCCTGCTCAAAGGTTACCGTTGGCTCCCAACCAATTTGTTGCTTAATTTTATGGGCATCTATCGCGTATCTTAGATCATGCCCCGGCCTGTCCTTCACAAAAGTGATTAATTTCTCAGATGTGCCAGCAATTTTACCAAGTTTTTCATCCATCTGACGGCAAAGTTCTTTCACTAGATCAATGTTTTTCCATTCATTAAAACCCCCAATATTATAAGATTCTCCATTGACTCCTTGATGAAACACTTGATCAATGGCTTTAGCGTGATCAACCACATAAAGCCAATCCCTGGTGTATAAACCATTCCCATATATGGGCAGAGGTTGTTCATTTAAGATATTTAAAATACATAAGGGAATAAGCTTCTCCGGAAAATGATTGGGCCCATAGTTATTCGAACAATTGGTAATAACGATAGGTAAGCCGTAAGTATCAAAATAAGATCTTACAAAATGATCCGAAGCTGCTTTGGAAGCAGAGTATGGTGAATGCGGATCATATTTACTTTCTTCAGTAAAGAAGCCACTCGGACCTAAAGAGCCAAAAACTTCATCAGTAGAAACATGGTGAAAACGCTTTCCATCATAATTACCTTCCCATAATTCTTTTGCCGCTTGCAGCAAATTCACCGTCCCATTGACATTGGTAGAGACGAAAGCTAATGGATCCGTAATGGATCGATCTACATGGGATTCTGCGGCTAAATGGATCACTCCATCTGGATTATAATAGGAAAAAGCATATTCAACGGCCTGCTTATCACGAATATCAACTTTTGTAAAGGAATAGTTGGGTTTATCTTGGATGTCGATTAGATTTTCAAGGTTACCTGCATAGGTGAGCTCATCTAGATTGACGATGTGATAGGAAGGATATTGATTTACAAAAGTTCTAACTACGTGGGATCCTATAAAGCCCGCTCCTCCTGTTATAAGAATTGTCCTATTCATATGCATATCCCTATTCATTTCGCTAAGTTAAACTTTTGAAAGGAAACTTGAGAAAACAAAGTGTTAAGCTTAAGCAATCGAGTCCTATTTTAGTTACATTATTTTACGCTAAATTTATTAAATGAGGTTAATCACTTATAATTAAAGGATGTATTGCATTACCCGCAATTATGATTTATATTTGAGTATTATAAACCAGATAACCGATATACTTTAAAAGATATGTTTATTTCGTAAAATAGGTTTAATGTTCCCTTAATAAGGAAAACCTACATTTAGCGAAATAATCGAATTAACCATTTATTTTGAAAACTAATAAGGTACAGCAGGAAATTAATATACGGCTAAGAAGTGGAGATCATCAGGCTTTTGTCGAGATCTATGATGCCAATGCTAAAGTGCTTTATCATTTTGTTAAAAAATACATCCAAAATAACGCGGTTATTGACGATATCATTCATGATAGCTTTTTGCTTCTATGGAAATCTAGAGATAGAATTAAAGTGGCGCACCCAGTTTCTCATTATCTTTTCAGAATTACCAGGAATCAGGTATTCAAAGAATTAAAAAAACAAATCCGGACGGCAGAAGTCTTCCCCCTCAGTACGACTCCCCTTTTCGATGAGGCTTGTAAAAGCTATACAGCGGAGGAATCTTTAATTGATAAGGAATATGACTCCATTTATGAGCTAGCAATCAACAGACTCCCACCACAACGAAAACGTATTTTCAAAATGTCAAGAGAAGAAGGTTTGAGCTATAAGGAAATTGCCGGTGACTTGGAAATATCTTCTCAGACCGTAAAGGAACATATGTCTTTAGCTATGAAATCCATTAAGGATTATATAGCTAAAGAACATCATATTCTATTAAAATCGGTGGTATTATATTTTTCCTTTTCGAGTGCTATTTGGAAAATAATTACTTTGCTGTAAAACTTCATTACTTCTCATTACTAGAAAAAAAGCTTGGGATCCTACTTTAAGGATTTATCTTAAAGGTAGCCAGGACAGGATAATGATCTGATTCTTTATCTGCATAAGTAAAAACACTATAGAGTTTGGTAGAAAAAGCATCGACCGGGTAGGTAATTAAATAATCTATGGTGCGATTTGGTGTTGGTGTAGGAAAAGTAAATTGACTACAATTCCCATTTAAACAACCCGAAGAAAAATTCGACCACAATATTTTCATCGTCTTGGAATCTGGCAATGCATTAAAATCTGAACCGACTATGACGGGCTTTTGGAAAGTTTTAACCAAAGTGGTAAAGTCGCCAGCTTGCTTAATCCGGTTACGCTCATCCCCTAGATGATCAAAGTGAGTACTTATAAAATAAAATTCTTTATTATCCTTTTCCACTAGTATTCGTGCCACAGATCTTCTTTCGCCTCCAGGTGCAGGATCAACTTCCAAATTATATCCCTTTTTCTCTTTCACAGGTAATTTAGATAGCACCGCATCCCCATATTCTCCACCCTTGATATCGATTGCTTTTACAAAAAAATAATCCATACCTGTTAAGGCACCTAGCTCTTTGGCTATATCCCCATTATGTTTGTTTCGGTCACTGAATTTATCTACTTCTTGCAGCGCCACTAGGTCAGGATCAGCCTTTTTGATTACCTCAGCAATTTCTTTTAAATCTGGTATTCCCCCTGTTCGGGCGCCGTAAATATTATAAGTCATTACTTTAATAACTGTTTCTGGCTCTTCTTCAGGCGGATCCGGAATTGGGCTTGTACTTCCTTTACTGCAAAACATAAATAGAATTATAATCGGAATTCCGATATAAAACTGAACTCTTTTGGATAAGCTAATCATAGTATTTTCAGGTTTATAGAATTTTAAATAATTTAAAAGGGTCCATCCATATTTCAGCATGAACCCAAACTAAACAAAATTAAAAAGCAACTAACTCTGCCACAGCGGTGGTATCCCCGTTACCCTCACTACTAAGGACGGTCACTTTAAAATATCTGCAACTAACACTTTGCTCAAAATACATGGTTGCCGAAGTGTCATCAGAAGAGGCCGCAATCGTATAGCTACCGGCATCTTCCCAGGTTTCACCATCGGAACTCGTTTGAATCAAAACGTTTTTAGGAAATAGATACGCTTGATTAGCTCCCCGTCTACCAAATAAGGTTACCCCATGCATAGTGTGTGTATCTTTCATATCAATGGCCACAAAATGTGGATGTCCTGGACGCCAGCCATCTACCCGACGGTAAGTCGACAACCAACAGGTATTCACATCCGAATCAATGCAAAAAGGTGCTCTGCCACCAATACCGTCATAGTCATCATCTGAATAGTCAGCAATTGACCAAGCCGCATTGGATATGGGCTCAAAGGGATTCGTTTCATAAAAACCATTCACCAGGAAATAAGTGGCTTGCAAATTTTGTGCAATAGGAACAGCGGGCTGAACCTGATCAATTTTCACGGGTATAATATATTGTTTGGTGCCCCCAAGTAAGACCGGATTAATTTCTAAACTCGTCGAATTGCTACCGGCGTTACCAGGCTGAATTTGCACAGATGATTCTGCCATTTTATAACTTCCTTCGGGAGGCAGGGTGTATTGGGTATTATTTTGTTGGTTATATTGTTCAATCAGACTCGGATCTATCGTAAAATCAACTTTTAGAGGTTGATTTAAGATATCAAATCCACCATAACCGGCACCGAAGGAGATTTTAGCCCATTCATCCTGGATACTAAAACTTTTTTCTACGGGACCATCAGAGGCCAATTGCATAAATACATTAGTATATTGCTCCGCATCCTCAATGGGATAGGTTGGTTCCTTACAAGCTTGAAAAAAAGCGAAAGAACCAAAGATCAAGAGACCTAATATCGGTTGCTTAATAAGACTTTTCTTAAGTCTCCTAGGCATATTTATAAGTGTTGTTTTCATGGAGATTTTCTTTTTTCTTACCAACCGGTATTTTGAACCAGGTAAGGATTACGTTGAACTTCAGTTTGTGGAATTGGGAAAAGATAAAAGCTTTTCCTGAAGACACGATTCTCGAATCGGGTTCTCGTAAAGAAAGTCGGATCAGTATTCGAAGTCCCTCCTTCTACATTCATTCCATAAAAAGCACCCGCATCGGTTTGTTCCGCTATTTTCCATCTTCTGGTATCAAAATAACGTAGATGTTCCATCGTTAATTCTATCCTGCGTTCTGTACGAATTTGCGCACGCATTTCGGATTGACTAAGACCTGCCTGAAGCGCTGGAATACCTCCACGTTCACGGATTTGGTTCAGGTATTTTAAGATATCAGGATGAGCAGGATTTGCCTCATTCAGCGCTTCCACATAATTTAAAAGAATTTCTGCATAGCGCATCATCACATAAGGCCTGGCTACATTATTTTGGGTAGGATGGTAGGTCGGGGAAATATTCTTTCTGAACAGATAACCAGTTTCTGAATAATCATGCGAACCGCCCTTTCCAGATTCTCCACTATAGTAAAGTTGAATATCCCTTACCCCTAAACTGGAGGTGGTATTAATCCAATCGCTTCCACTATAGGTTATTGTCGCGTAAAAACGAGGTTCACGATTGACATACATATTAAATGTATTCTTTTTTCTTGTGGCTCCCGGAGCAGAAAACTCACTAAATCCAGTTTCGGAGTAACCACTTGCCGCATTAATACGGGGACTGCCATCATTATTATAGCCCGTTATTGGACGTTCTCCATTACTCATCCTATAGGTATCCACCAATTGTTGAGTGGGCCCCATGGAAGCGTATCCACTGGCGAGTCTTGGTGTACTGGAACGCTGATAGCTCCCTAAGGAATTTGTATTTCTAGCCATAATCCATTCGATATTCCAGGAATCAAGAAAAACATCACGATAAGATAAGAATGGATCAAGGTTTCCCCCTGAGTTCTTTTTGTATAAACCTAATTTTCCAGAAGATTCCGCATAATCAATTACTGATTTAGCTGCTTGGGCTGCTTTGGTCCATTTCTCCACCAAATAATTACCATTCATCAAGGCTTTTCCATCATGATTAACTAAGCCGGCAAAGTCTTTATTACCATTGACTAATGGACTGGC
>Ga0079224_100012638_pt1 | contig 11700 bp, 13 predicted proteins | sample Stecom2015_FD_80414 | JGI IMG/M metagenome (GOLD analysis project Ga0079224, IMG submission 80414) | Agricultural soil microbial communities from Utah to study Nitrogen management - Steer compost 2015 | ecosystem: Environmental > Terrestrial > Soil > Agricultural land | place: USA: Utah...
CCAAAACGGCGGAACACATCCCTCCGATACATCAATGTGCCACCATGTATACGGTTTTTTATTAGCATATCCTCAAGTGTTGGTGCGTGCATATCTGGTGTATGCTCATAACTAAGACTCGGCTTTGAGTCGTTGAAGTTGAAGGCCCTGCCGTGAATAAGGTCGTTGTCTTCCATTGATGAAACAGAGCGCGAAATGCAGTCTACATGTAGTTTATCGTCCTCACCGAACCACTTTATAAGGTCGCCTGTTGAACGCTCTATCCCTCTATTGATGTTGTAACCGACCCGGTTGTCAGACTGACTCAGTATTAGCTCTACTTCGCCTTTGTACGTTTGGTTTTCGACGCTTTCAATGGCCTCGTTAAGCCAGCCCCTATCTTTGTTGTAGGGAATTATCACAGATACTTTTGGTAGTTTCATAAAATTGTCGTATAATTGTTATTCATTTTGTAGTTTAGTTGGGTTAGGTTTATTCTTTTTCATATCGCAGGCCCTCGAAAGTATCGAGGGCTTGTTGTTTATGGCTGGTTCACAATTATAATATCCGACAAATCCAGTGTCACGTTGTCGAACCGCAGCAACGGGTATTCGTTTTGTAGGTACGCTTTCCAAAACACCAGCAGCCGATCGGTTGTATTCCGGAATGACCTTGAATTGATAAAGTCATCAATAATGGAGAAACGCTCATTGAGGTACACCAGGTACACCTCAGCATACACCTTGACCGTAAACGTGTAATTGGCACTCATGAAGGTGCCGAAGTTCAGATCAATCTCAGCTGTCACATCAATAGACCGATACAATGCCCAAGTATCAATAAGCCCTTTGTTCAGGATGTCCTCCTTTAGTTTCCGGGTGTATCTTCGGTCAATATCTCGTGGTGTTCTGAATGCCATTATATCCCTGCAACTTCAGATTGTCGTTCAACAATATAGTCTATCCACTTGTCATACAGCTTGTCAAGTGCAGACCTTACCTTTTCCCTGTCCATTGTTTTGTCCGTTATCCTTCGCGGCTTTATGTGGACAGTCCCTTGGTCAACGAAGATATAATAAAACGTCGAGTCTACCGACTTTATGGTGAACACATCCCGATCGAAGTCATACGATACCTTCACCTTGGTGTTGTTCTTCATCCGTCCGGTGCGCACGGCGCCCACCTCAACGATCTGTTTTTTGATCTCAGCATTGATCGTCCTGGTGCATGCCCCTAGTTGCGATATGAATAAACTGTACGCACTCACAATTCTGCTCGGTCGTTAATTCTTGCCACCCTGTTCTGAGTGTTGGTTATGTCGGATTCCACAACAATGGCCTTAACCACAGGAGTGGCTTCTACCGACTTCGGAGCAGACAAGCTATTCAGATCATTCGACTGTCCGAACAAGCTGATATTCGGGACCACGTTCGCTGCAGACTGTGACGCAGACCCGGCCGATCCAACTGTACCCGTTCCGCCACCGCCGCCTCCTGATGGAGTATACTTGGTCGCCCTGATTTTGGCGATATTTATCGCGGTGGTCACCCCAATGGCTACCGCGTTTGCCGCTTTCAGAATGGTGCCAAACGGTTCCGGGATAACCGACTGAGCAGTGAGCGCATTGATAACCCCTTGTATTCCGGATATGGTCGCCATGGTGATCTGCAACGATTTGTTTCGCTCAAACGACTTCTTGCGTATCTGTTCCTGCTTGGCTTCGTTTCCTTCCGCCGCCGCTACCTGTGCCTCTGTTGCTGCTTCGTTCAGGGCGGTAAGGTTGTTGAGCAAGTTGCCACCCTCCGAAAGTGCGGTTTGGAAGTTAGCTACCCTTGCCGCTTTCTCGTCTTCGAGCCGCTTAAGCCGTTCGTCGGCATACCGCTTGTCTATCTCGTCAAGTACCGCCTGTTGTTCTTCTTCAAGTAATGCTGTATCAATGCCGTGCTGGCGCGCCATTTCGATCAGCCTAAAAAACTTGTCCTGTGCGGCGATTATCTCATTCTCCTGATCTGATCTTGTCAGCGAATCAATTTCCTCTTGCAGTGCTTCTTCCTCGTCCAGCCATGCGTCTTTCGCCGCGCGTCTGATCTTGGCCAGATCGTCTGCCAATTTCTGCTCGTCCGCCAGTCGTTTATCTCGCAACTTCTGTTCGGAGGCTATGGACAGGTTCTGATAGTATTCCACCAACTTGGCTTTTTCTCCTTCCAGCAGGATAGTGCTACGCTTGGTGTCTTCAATAAGCCGCTCGTACTTTACCCTGTTGGTCTCAATTTCTCGCTGTGCATCGTCTTGCATGGATTCAATACGCAGGTCTTCGATCTGTCGCTCCGCGTTCAAACGGTTCTGGGCGTATTCCTTTGCCTTTTGAGCGCGCTCCTTGGCATTGTCTTCTGCTTCCTTCCTTGCGTCCTCCGCATCTTCGCGCTGTTTCTTCTTTCGTTCCTCCTTGAATATCTCCACCTCCTGAATGGATTCCCGGAATAGCTTCTTGGACTCCTCAGCATTCTTCAATGCTTCCTTGAATTCGTCGCTTTCTGCACCGTGCAAAGCCTCCACGGACGCAAGTATCTCATAATTAAGGCGCACCTGTTCTTTCGCACTCTCGAATTGGACGCGCAGCCGCTCCTTCTCCAGTTTAAACGTGTCCTCTCCGCGCAGTTCGGATATCTGTATCTGGTGCTGGATGCCGTCAATAATGGCCTCATTCTTCTTGTTCTCGCTCTCGATCAGTTCATTGTTGCGTTTAATGGTCTGCTCGTGCGCATCCTGTGCGGCAAAGTTTCCGATGCCTAGCCAGTCGACGAAGTCTTTCAGCAATTGAATTACCCAGTCGATCGCATCGCCAACCGCTTCGAATATTGCAGTGAGAACCCCCAGCTTATCCATCAACTTGACGATGCCGACCACAATAAGCCCTACGACTGTCACTATGATAAAGAGGGGATTGGTAAGCAATGCTTTACCGAGAGATGCAAACGTACTGCCAAGGCTTTTCAGCGACTTTATGGCTTGCCCGAATGAAATCTTTCCGGCATTTGCCGCAAGGGTTTGTGCCTGCTTGCTTGCCGTGTCGAAGTCCAAACGAAGAAGTGACGCTCCCGCCTCGTTGATGCCGTCACCGAACGCACTCAATCCTTGGTTGTCCGCAAGTATGTCCACTTGCTTATCAACCTGGATAATGGTTTGGCGCATTCTGATAGCTTCGGTTTGAAGAGCTTTGAATTCTTCCGTGTTGGCCTTACCCGCAAACGCAAGTTCATACATCCGATCCTCAAGTTCTCCGAGCCGTGACGACAGCGGAGCAATGCCTTCATACACATCGTCGAAACGCTTGGACAGGTCGAACCCTTGGATAGCCTTATTGATGCCCTCTACCTCGTCCTCGGTAACACGAAGTGCCTTATTAACCTTGTCGATGTCATCAACAGCGGTAGCTTCCTCCTTCGCTTTTTTGAGGGCCTTAAACTGGTCCAGTAATGATCTGATACCGTTTCCGGTAGGCCGCATCTCTATGTCAATTACCTTTGCCATGCTTACTTGTTTACGACAGTATCATTGATAACCCCCGTTGTAGTGGTTACGATGTCTCCGTTGTTTATGTTTTGTGTAATGTCTGTGTTCGCCGATCCGATGCCAGATATAGACCCGTTGTTTCGGTTCTTCGATATGTATCCATTGTTGTCATTTCCGGCAATATTCACCACTCCAATATTGTCCTGTATGGCCCCGTTATTTGTGTTTGCTGTTATTTGGCCGTTCATTATGTTTGCGCTTATATCGCCCGCGTTTGCGTTCTCGTATATTCCTCTAAGCACAATATTGTCGCTGATCAAGTTTATCCCATTCGCGTTATTGTAGATGTATTGAGACCTGTTGTTGTAGATGTTTTCGTTACCCCAATCACAGATGTGTAGATAGTTGGTGAACACCATTGAATATTCCGCGCCAAGCACATTGTTTCGATCGTCCCACTGCCTGGACACCCAATCGTTGGCAAAATCATACACACACCCAAATGCTTTCGTAAAGTAATATGTGTCGTCTGCTTCCGATATAGCATCCCAGTTGCTGTTTAGGGTCTCTGGATCAACGTACGCGCCATTCACGCCTGAGTTGTTCGACCATACCTTTCCTCCCCATATCGCAATATCTGACGCGGACGGAGATAGCCCGGCATGCCAAACACCAAGCGTTGTTCCTGACGGGGTATAGTACGTGTTCTTCACGATCCGCATGTACCGTTCGGCGGTGGATGCCAGCAACGACTCCCCGATTGCGGTAACTTTTATTCCCTTGTCGGTAATCAGGTACTGCTTGCCAGGGTCGAGTTCTTCGTTCGAAACGAGGGCGGACAGGTCGGAATAGGTAATGAATTCCAAAACGCACTCACAATTCTGCTCCAGCGGCTCAAACGGAACCGGAGGCAGATCGGCTTGGTTAAGAGCTGTTAGTCCGCCCCCAAGCACCAACCCTTTCAGATTCTGCCCTATGATATTCCCCTTTCCGTTAACCGTTACTCCACCCTGCGATAGGTTCAAGTTTTTTTTGTCGTAATGCTGTTCAAGGAGTGGGGCGAAGTAGTCGGAAGTCCATCCTATTGGTCGCGGATTTTTGACGCGAAACGCCGGAAGATCAATGTAATCGTCAACGCTTATAAGTTCCACTTTGGTTAGGCGGTTACTATTCGCATCATAGTCCATTACTTGGTTGATATTCCACCAACTATCACCTAACCAAATTTTATCGTTCAGTCGCATCTTGGCAATGTCGTATGGGCTTAGATCGAACTCAGCTGTAAGCATCTTGCCAGAGTTGATCTGTGACGCTACCCGGCGCCAGAACATATTGAACAAGTTGTTGTTGGTCAGGACAATGTTCTCGCAGAAATAATAGTCACACACAGCAAAGTTGATGTCCACCGTTGGGTTATACGGGTGGTCAAAGTGTCCACAGTTCGGATATACGGTGACTCCGGTTTGCCCGGTCGTTCCATAGTCGTAGATGTTGTACGCGTTGCATGACAACTGGCCGTTATGAATCAGCAGACGAATGTTGTTCTTTGGTGCGGCACCAACAATAGCCGGAACGACCGCGCCAATATTCAATTCAATGGTGGGTGTTGGGGAGAATATCAACTCCTTACGGTCGATGCCCTTCACGAATTCGTTGTCAAACGTGAACTCAACTTGACCGTACACCTCGCCTACCGTCTTCTCGTACCCTTCATTGTAACTGTCCTTGTCCGGCTTGTACGACAGCTGCAGCTTCTTGGCTGACAACTCCGGAATAAACTGTACATTCTGTGGTCTGTCCTTTGCCATCTTCGTCGACCAATCGACCGCGTTCCCGTTGTCGTACCATACGTCCCGTGGAATGTATATGATCTTGTTAGGGTTGTCCTCGTCCGGAACCGCCATAAGGAATAAAGCTGTTGTAACGCTCTTTATCAGGTCTTTTTGTTTGACCTTCCGCGGGATAAACAGGTTCATGTCCAGGGTCTGCCCAAACCCAACACTGTTTGTTGTGAACACCGTGTTCATAGTTAGCGTGTTCATATCAATTCTGAAATCGACGTCTGCCAGCAGATCATTGGGGGACGTGCCTATTCGCCACGCGATAAAGTTAGGGTTACCCATTCCCGGGTTTATAACCGATACCAGCCGGAACGTTATTACATCACCTGCCTGTAAGTTACTGATAGGCATGTCGACCGTTGCGGTGAGCGATCCAATGGTATTATCCCCCGGAACAATGCCCGGGTCAGAGCTGGATCGGAACTGGCTGGCCAAGTTCTGCCACGCCACAAACTGCCCGTTCTTGTAGATGCCTATTCGCGCCATGTATTGCAACGACACGTTAGGGTTCATGACTCCGGGCGCGCCGTTCACCAGATACGCATCTACCGCCTCGTTGTTCGTCAGCACTATGTCCAGATCAAACGACAGGGTAACGATCATGCCTTGACCGTTTCCTATGTAGAACGGAACGGTAAGCTGTCCAGTTGTCGGGTTGAATATGCTTTCATCGTCCAGGATCTCCGTCCATCCGGTGATAGTTGAGTTGGCATCATTGAATGACGCCTTGGTTGCTTCTACCTCATAGCTCAGGAAGTTCCCCAGCGCATCATCGCCGTTGTACGGGATGTACAATTTGTCGAAGAACGGAACGCCCTGTACCTCGTAGCTAAACCCATTGGTTGCGTGAATTTTGTCGTAGTATCGTTTCAGGTAGATGCCCGGGCGGAAATCCTGAATGGTAAAATCGGCATCGTCGTTTACCCCCATTGTGTACACATACCCCTCCGTCACTGTGTTGTCGAACGACCCGACCACGTTGGCGGCATTGTACACGTGGTTCATTTCTGAGAAGTCCAATTCCGTCAACTCCTTGTTGTCCATTGCGGTGAATAGGTCAGACTCCTTGCTCTTAACCAGCAGCGAGTATACGATCTCATCGTCTTCCTCTATGGTCTTCTGCACTTTTTCTACCGATACCAATTGTAGGACGGCATCCTGCATTACTGGCACATCATCTTCCAGTACCTGGCACTCTGTAATAGCGTTGATATTGAACGCGTCGTAGGTAGCATTCACGTCGAACAGCATACCGAGTATGCGGTTATTCTCGTCCGTGCCAACTGCCGTTATGGTTTTCGACTTGTTACCCGTTCGCTTCGACAGATCGCGGATGTCTGACGATGAATACGTGATAGGACAAGCAGTATCCTTTTTGACTTCTATGTACCCGGCTGGCGTTTGTATTCTAACCATTGATAATATCCTGATTTGATAGCTTAATTCGTACTGTTTTGCGCATCAATCGTTTAACGTTCTCACGCTCCTGTTCGTATGTCGTGTCCTGAACGATGCATGCCTGATACACGCCATTGTGTTTTAGCCATGTGAAAGGCGATGTGATCAGCTCGGTAAAGTAGTTGATCTCGGCCTGTGTCATGTAGTTGGAATTCAGTTCCAATGTTTCGGTCACCGCATGATCAACTGTCGTTGTTCCGCGTTCATACGAGTAATAGCGCCACTTGGTGCTAGACACATGCCCCTCAACTCTCTTGTTGTACTCGGTCTTCGTCACATTCCCGGTCAACTTGTCCTTGAGCATCATTGGAAACGATACTACCGACCCCATTCGATCCATAAAGTACAATTCATAGTCATTAATGGCGCACCGTCTGTCGATGTAGAAGCGGTACTTCTTACTGATCTGGCTTGCTTCGTTTATCCAAACATCGTAATACGATGTGTCGTCCTTGATCAATGGTGCCGTTCCGGCCTCCGTTATCAACTCTCCTTGAAGGTCGTCGCCACCAGCGACACATATCTGCGTTATGTCGGTTGTTGATCCAAGTGAATAGCTGAACTCGTCCCCGTTGCTGTTCTGGAAGTACACATCAAACGAGTTGTCCTGAGCGTTCCACGCGTTGAACCACGCGAATTGCTCTGGTTTTATTCTTATTCCTTCATCCGGAAACGAGGTGAGCAGCATTGATGTGGCACTATCTATTGAATAGTTTGCCTCGTCGTACGATATGAAGTCAGCGAACGACATGGCGCCATTGAATGCAGCTCTACTGGAGTATGTTACAAGGTCTCGGAATATCGTCTTCCGGTTATCAGAGTACCTTACCGAACCGTTAATGGTTGCGTCAGTTATTGCAGACCACAAGCTGTTCACCGTGAAGTCGGTTGTACCTGTGATCGCCACAACGGTAAACAGGCCCTCAAGGCCGGGGTTGGCCGCGCCGTCATCTACCTGTTCAATCACCACCTGGTCGCCTACCTGAAACGAATGGGTTGCGGTGATCTTTACGTATAGTCCGTTCTGCGTAACATTTGCCGTGTAGTTGACAGGTACGACATATTCCTCGCCGACTTTCAGGTCGTACAAGACGTACGATCCGTCCGCATCATCGTACGGGAAGTTGGAAGGGTCAAACTTAACCGATACAAGTGATTGCAATATCCGGGAAATATCCTTTTCCCCGTAGCCATCACCGAAGCGGGGCAATACCTTGAATTCTGAAATCTTGTTAGCCGTGCCTGCGTGATACAGGTCAAACACGTACCGGAACCCGGTCTGGTTCTTGTTGGTGGAATCCAGTATGTACTTTAGCGGGTTGAATACCGGATTAAGATTTGGAAATGGTTGCGCTATCGTTGAGAGTGCCATGCTTATTACAGGGGACGCACGACTATAAGTTTATCGTTATGGTCTCTGATTCGCTTTCAATTGAGTACAGGGCAATGTACACCGCGCCATATCTCAGCGCGTCCATGGCGTCGTCGTTGATCTTCTTGATCTGGTCGGTCACTATGCCGTTAATCTTCTTGTAGGCGTACTTTTTGTTTTCCTTGATCGTATTGATTGCCCCTTCGTGCAGATACACCTTGCGCTTGCGCACCTCCTTTATTCCTTTCTCGACGTTCTTGTCAGCCTTGAGCACGTAGAACCCTTCGTTTTGCAGCTCCTGTATCATCTCCGGCCGGGCATGGTCAGCAACAATTGGAATTTCCTTGCTCACTTTCTTGTCGTGCATCTTCTTCACCAACCCCTGAGAGGTCAGCAAAGGCGAATAGATAACTTCCTCCACGTACAACTCATCTTCCCAGTACCATATCTTGAGCAATGCGGTTGGGTGCTGGAACCCGAAGTCAATTGCATAGATGAAATTCTGAAATCGTTCAGGCCGTTCCTTCAATGTGTCCCACGGAGGGTACACCAGTTCCTGACGCTGCCCGACTTCCCCAAGGCCATACACCTGCCACCAGTTCCAGAAGTACCCCTTCACTCCGGCCGCTTCTTCCAGTTCGGCACGCCGCTTTTTGTCCATTAAGTCTTCCAGTGTCTCCGGCGGGATCGCTTCGTTGTCCAGGTAGGTCACCTTCAAGAACTCACTGTTCGGAGAGGTCAACACCTGTGTGTGCGCCCAGAATTCTTCATCCGCATTAAAGTCCAGCCACACCTCCTTAGATCGAATGATGAGCGCGTCAGCAATGTCCCACGCAACATGGTTCGCCTCGTTTATGAACAGTATCTCACGCTTTCCACCCCCCTTTGCCTTACCGACGGTGTCGTAGGTCTTGAACTCGATGAATTGACGGCCGGACAACTTGTAGATGTAGTCGGTAGCATTCCAATTAGCATCATTCCATCTACCCTCGTCCATCATGAAGTCTTTGAAAATCTGAATAGCCCCAGACTTTAGAACGGGGAGCGATTCCGCTGTTACGGTTATTCGGCACTTTTCTCCGCGGTCGCGGTACATTAATAGGCGGTCGTACAGGATAGGAATAATACCGTAGGTCTTGCCAGAAGATGTTGACCCCTGAATAACCCGCTTTCGAGCTTTCATGGCCAGCATCTTCTTGACAGCCGTGGTTACCTGGAACATTGTTTAGTCGTTAATATTGAACACCCTCGGTTCGCGCTTGTTGTCGATTTCGATCTTGGTTCCGTACTTGTGGGGGCGCAACTTAGACAGAATGAACTTCAAGGTGTCCGCCTTTAATCGGTCTCTGGCTATCGCGTTCGATCCGATGTTCACATTCGATACTACGCCCTTGTCATTTGTTTCGTCGAAGGAAACCTCCCGAAGTAATTCTTCCAGATAGTCCAATTGAAGTTCGCGCGCGCGCGTGTACCGTAGCCTGTTACTCTCATCTTCAAGCATCCTACGAAACCACGTCCAGCTAGTGCCTTCATTCTTACACAGCGTAACAATACCCAAATGCGTTGTCTCAATGGCCTCACATATTCGATTGAATTTTGGAATGTCGTCATTTCTCTTAGCCATCACTTAATAATTTTAAAAAACCATCGCCTTTATACTCGTCCATTGGTGAAGCAGACCAAAGGCGTTCTTGTTCTTTACGCCAGTCGTCTTCTGCTTTCGCCTGAATCGCATCGTCAACAAATCTAAGCCCTAATGCTTCCAGCTGCTTATCAGCCATATGTTTGCAATTCCTCCTGTTGCTACGTTCAAAATCGTACAACTTCTGAATTGTTTTTATCACATCATCCCTGCTGCACATAGGTTAAAATTTATCAACAATCTCAAACAGCTTCTTTACCAATTTATCCTTCCCCTTCTGTGTGAATGGGGAGTTCAACTTCTGCGTTCCAGCCTCGGTTGTTTCAACTTCGTAGCATTGGAGGGCATCGATTATCAACCTAGCCCTGTCTATCTGCATATCGTTTGCAATTTTCATTGCTTCCCGGGTCTTTGATATGATCTCAATTGCCCTGAGTTCACTCTCTTGCAGTATTTGCTCCTGTGTTTTTTCGTCTGACATCACATCAACGATTGAATGAGTTCAATGAATTTCGCCTTGCTCGTCGCTTTGATCTTCGGGAACATTTCACGGAGTTCTTTCAACGAGTAGTCCTCGTAATTCAGGTTGAGGCCTTTCGGATCAACCGTTGTGGGTAATGGTTCTTCATCCTTGTTTTCTTCAGAAACAAGCACAAGCCCATCCGCCGGATTCATGTTAAGCGGGAACGGCTTGTTTTCCAAATCAACATCGTCACTGAATTTAAGTGCGTCCGGATTCGGCGGAATAACTTCCGCTTCGCGTTCAACCTCTTTTTCTTCGCAATCTTCGATCATGAATTGGAGTTCAGGGATAATAGCCCACTTATTCGCGTCAGCCTTGCTGCAATCAATCTGAATACGCCCGCTTGCAGGGGTTCTTACGGTTACTACTGAGTTCTTGAACTCGTCCTTAAATTTCTTTGCCATGTTTTCTGATTTTCGTTAATGTAAATGTATGTTTTTTCGGTGAAATTCCCTAATATCTTCCTTTATCTCGTTCATGGTGAAGTGTATAGTAGTCGGAGACAGTCCGAAGTAATCCGCAAGTTTGCGCTGCGAAGAATGCCCCTTATTCAGGTATGCATCCAGTACTATGCGCTTCAATGTGTCCTTGCACGAAGACATGTATTCGTTTATCAGGTCTGTATCGTGATCTGGATCACTTGTGCCGATTCGAAAATCAAGCTCCTGGCATTCGTCAAACTTCGACCTTCGGTTGAGCGTTGACTTGCTTGCGTTAATCTCGAGCGACATTCTACTGATGGCGAACCGCTGCAAGGTGTCAACGTCTGTTATCTTCTTGTTTCGGATGCACTCGAGGTATGCCTCGGTGATAGCTAGTTCAGGGGGGTATGTTCGTTTTTTCTTGACGCATAACCCGGTAGCGATGCGTAGCAGCAAGTCGTGATTTTCAGTGAAGTATGTATCAATCTCTCTGCGCGTCATACCATTCGTAGAAGTGTTTGTGCGCCACCTTTCTGAACGTATGGCTACACATGCAGTTATACCGCCATGACGGATCGTGCCGCATGTACTCTCTTTGCAGAACTTTCATGTTTCGCTTTGAAACATCGCTTCTTCCGACTTCAAACACCTCTATTCTCATACAGCGATGCTAAAAACGACAATGCTCCGGCAATAATAAAGCTGTCAAGACCTATTCCGTCTGATAAAAACATGATCACCATTGCCCCGTGAAACGTGAAGCACTTAAAGCAATACCAATTGGGTAAACGCACTGCAATTGGTTCAAACGCGTTCGCGAACCAATTGATCAGAAACCATAAAACAGCTAATTTCATCTACCAAAAGTAAAAACCCCCTCACAATTATGCAAGGGGGTTGTTTTTAAATTGACCGTGACCCTGACCCTGACCGTGACCATGACCCTGACCG
>Ga0079224_100012640_pt1 | contig 11699 bp, 12 predicted proteins | sample Stecom2015_FD_80414 | JGI IMG/M metagenome (GOLD analysis project Ga0079224, IMG submission 80414) | Agricultural soil microbial communities from Utah to study Nitrogen management - Steer compost 2015 | ecosystem: Environmental > Terrestrial > Soil > Agricultural land | place: USA: Utah...
ACGCGTTTCTTCCCGGTGAATGCGTGTGTAGCCCTGCTGATCGAGAAACCCGCGGATTTCGTCCGGCGAAAAATTGGCCGGCACCGTAACGGGAAACGTCACGACGAGGCGGGGATCGTCGGCCTCTGCACTGCGTGTGGCCAGATCGCGACACACGGATTCCGGGTCGTCGCGCCTGACCGGCTGACCGCAGCACCGGCAGTACAACGTGCCCAGGCGTGCGTACAGCAGCTTGAGGTGGTCGTTCAGCTCGGTCATGGTGCCCACGGTGCTGCGCGAATTGCGCACCGGGTTCACCTGGTCGATGGCAATCGCCGGCAATATGCCTTCGATGCGTTCGACCTGGGGCTTGTCCATGCGGTCGAGGAACTGCCGTGCGTAGGGCGAAAACGTCTCGACGTAACGGCGCTGGCCCTCGGCGTAGAGGGTATCGAACGCAAGCGAACTCTTGCCGGAGCCCGACACGCCGGTGATCACCGTGAAGGTGCCGGTGTCGAACGTGACGTCGAGGTTCTTGAGGTTGTTCTGGCGGGCGCCGAAGATGCGGATCTGCGAGGTCATGGCGTAAATGATAATGGCGTTTCGGGTCGCCTGCTGATCCGTTTCGGTGCATGGGCCGCAGGCGCCGGCCACTGGCGCCCGTGGCGGTACTCTGCTAGAATGCCTGATTCCATTTTGTGCCCGGCGCGTTACGCCTACTATTGGCGCCACGAACCTTTTTAAGCCGGCACGCTTAAATTCCGGGGTCGGAGATTCTCATGGCAGAAATCAAACGTACGCGTCGCAATACCCTCGAGCGCCGTTGCCTTGGCAAGGCGTTCAAGCGTCTTTTCGTTCGCTCGCCCAAGAGCGTTTTCAAGATGCTTGAAAAGGTGAAGCGCGCCTGATGCCTGGGCCCGTTGTGGCCAAATGTAAGTAAGGCAAATAAAACCGCAGATTCAAGTCTGCGGTTTTTTTTTCGCCTATCATGGGCGCGTTCAGCCAGCTTTGCATGCTTTTTTGCCATGTCGTACCGCCCACTGTTCACTGTCGTGACACCCACCTACAACCGTGCCCACACCCTGGGGCGGGTGTACGCGTCGCTGCGTGCGCAGACCTGGCGCGACTTCGAATGGATCATCGTCGACGACGGTTCCACCGACAGCACCCGCGCCCTGGTGCTCGAATGGCAGCGTACCGCGCACTTTCCCATTCACTATACGTGGCAAAAAAACCAGCACAAGAAAACGGCCTTCAATCGTGGTGTGCGCAAGGCGGCCGGCGAACTGATCGTGGCGATCGACAGCGACGACATGCTCGACCCGAACGCGCTGGAAGCCATGATGTCGACCTGGTACGAGATTCCCGAGCACGAACGGCACCGGTATGTCGCGATCACGGGGCTCTGTGCCCGGCCCGACGGCAGCATCGTCGGCGACCGTTATCCACAAGACGTGATCGACGCCACCGCGCTCGACATGACGTTCAAGTACCACGTGGCAGGCGAAAAATTCGGCTGCATGCGCACCGACGTACTGCTCAAGTTTCCGTTTCCCGAAGAGATCGCAGGTTTCGTGCCGGAAAGTCTCGTATGGCGTGCCATGGCGCGCGCGGGATACATGACCCGCTTCGTGAACAAAGTGTTTAGGGTGTATTACGACAGCAACGATTCGCTGTCGCGCCAGGGTACCGAAAGTCAGCAGCACGCCCTCGGCCTGTGGCTGCTGGCCCAGGATACCGTCGTCGAATGCCTGCCCTGGTTCCGCTACCAGCCGCGCGCGTTTCTCATGGCGGCGGCCCGCTACACCCGTTTCTATCTGCATCTGCGAGCGGCGCGCCTGCCGCCCCCGCGCGACCGCAGCCTCAGGGGCATGGCCTCACGCCTGCTGGTCTATGGCATGTGGCCCGTGGGGGCCGCGCTCTACATGCGCGACCGGTTCCGCTTCTACTGAAGCCGGCGCGGCGGGGGCATGGCCTCGTCGAGCAGCTTGTCCATCGAACGCGCCTCTTCATCGTCGGCGGCGGTATCGCCGTTTTCGTCGTCGTCGTTTTGCCCCGCCTGAAATTCCGCATCGCTGATATCGAAGGGCAGCAGCTCGCACAGCTCGTTGCCGGCCACGAATTCCTGGCTGAGCGGGTCGATCTTCACGTAGCGCCCGTCTTCGTCGTCGGACAGCTGAATGATCCAGAGGCACTCGCAGCTGTAGCGTTCGTCGTCGTCCAGGCCCCCCCGGCTGCCCGCATAGCGTGCATCGGGTCCGCCCAGCTGGATCACGACGGTGGAGTCTTCGTCGATTTCGTCGTTAATGTCGAGGGGGATGCCGAAGGCTACCCATTCGGCGCCAGTGTCCTCCGCGTCCATGATCTCGGCAATGACCGGCTTGCCCATGTAGGCGCTCAGGGCGTCGGCGGTCAGGCCGATGAGCTCGATCTCTTCGCGGGTGAAGACGAGCAGGGGTTCAGGGGTCGTCATGGCGTACTCCGTGCATGCAATCAGGCATTTTAGTCTTCCCGTGCAGATGCGCGGGGTGGCGGGGGTTCGGGCTTTATTGCGACATGCAGCCTACAATGGCGCATTACTCCAATTACACCTTTCCTGTCTATGGCTCAATACGTTTTCTCGATGAATCGTGTCGGCAAGATCGTGCCGCCCAAACGGCAGATCCTGCGCGACATTTCGCTGTCGTTCTTCCCTGGCGCCAAAATCGGCGTACTGGGTCTCAACGGTGCAGGCAAATCCACGCTGCTGCGCATCATGGCCGGTCTCGATCGCGAGATCGAAGGCGAAGCCATTCCCATGCCCGGCATCAAAATCGGCTACCTGCCGCAAGAGCCGGTGCTGAATCCCGAGCACACGGTGCGCGAGGCGGTGGAAGAGGGGCTGGGCGAGGTCGCACAGGCCCGCAAACGCCTCGATGAGGTCTATGCCGCATATGCCGAGCCCGACGCCGATTTCGACGCGCTGGCCACCGAGCAGGCCGAACTCGAAGCCATTATCGCAGCCGCAGCCACCAGCGGGGCCGACGACATCGAGCACCAGATGGAAATTGCGGCCGACGCCCTGCGCCTGCCTCCCTGGGAGGCCTCCGTGGCGCACCTGTCGGGCGGCGAGAAACGTCGCGTGGCGCTGTGCCGCCTGCTGCTGTCCAAGCCCGACATGCTGCTGCTCGATGAGCCCACCAACCACCTCGACGCCGAAAGCGTCGAATGGCTGGAACAGTTCCTCGAGCGGTTCCCGGGTACGGTGGTGGCGGTCACGCACGATCGCTACTTCCTCGACAACGCCTGCCAGTGGATTCTTGAACTCGACCGCGGTCACGGCATTCCCTGGAAGGGCAACTACAGCTCGTGGCTCGAACAGAAAGAACAACGCCTCAAGCAGGAAGAGGCGGCCGAATCGGCCCGCCAGCGCACCATCAAGAAAGAGCTGGAATGGGTGCGTCAGAACCCCAAGGGCCGTCAGGCCAAGGCCAAGGCGCGCATGGCACGCTTCGAAGAGCTCTCTTCGCACGAATACCAGAAGCGCAATGAAACCCAGGAAATTTTCATTCCGGTGGCCGAGCGCCTGGGCAACGAAGTGATCGAGTTCGTGAACGTGCGCAAGGCCTTCGGCGACCGCCTGCTCATCGACGATCTCAGCTTCCGGGTGCCGCCCGGTGCCATCGTGGGCATCATCGGTCCCAACGGTGCGGGCAAGTCCACGCTGTTTCGCATGATTGCGGGCCAGGAAAAGCCCGACAGCGGCGAGGTGAAGATCGGCCAGACGGTGCAGCTGGCCTATGTCGATCAGTCGCGCGAATCGCTGCCCGACGACAAAACCGTCTTCGAAGCCGTGGCGAACGGCTCCGATATCATCAACGTGGGCCGCTTCGAGATGGCTTCGCGCGCCTATCTGGGCCGCTTCAATTTCCGCGGTGCCGACCAGAACAAGACCGTGGGCAATCTGTCGGGCGGTGAGCGCGGCCGGCTGCATCTGGCCAAAACGCTGCTCACGGGCGGCAACGTCCTGCTGCTCGACGAACCGTCCAACGACCTCGACGTCGAAACGCTGCGCGCCCTCGAAGACGCCCTGCTGGAATTTGCGGGTACGGTCATGGTCATCAGCCACGACCGCTGGTTCCTCGATCGCATCGCCACGCACATACTGGCGTTCGAAGGCGATTCGCAGGTAGTATTCTTTGAAGGCAACTATCAGGAATACGAGGCCGACAAGAAGCGCCGTCTGGGCGAAGAAGCGGCCAAACCGCGTCGCCTGCGCTACAAGCCTCTCAAGTAACCGGAGACCCGTCATGACCGTGCCTCGCCTGCTCGCCGCCCATGATTCCATGGTGCTGCTGGTCGACATGCAAACCGGCCTGCTGCCGGCCATCCACGACGGCGAGGCACTCGTCTCGCGGGTCTACCGGCTGCTGGGTGCGGCCCGTGCGCTCGATATCCCGGTCGTGGCCACCGAACACTGTGCCGACAAAATTGGTGCAACCGATACCCGCCTGGCCGCGCTGGCGGGGCAGGTGCTGCACAAGGTGCATTTCGATGCCACGCGCGAACCCGACATGACCGCTCAGCTGCCGGTCGGGCGTCACAACGTGCTGGTCGTCGGCACCGAGGCGCATGTCTGCGTGTTACAGACTGCGCTGGGTTTGCAACTGGCGGGGTTGAACCCCTGGCTGGTGGCCGACGGCATCGGCTCGCGTCGGGAAAGCGATCGGGCCGCTGCGTTGCAGCGCTGGCTGCAGGGCGGCGGCAACATCGTCACCAGCGAAATGGCCATGTTCGAATGGCTCGGCTCGGCACGCAATCCTGCATTTCGCGAGGTTCTCGCACTCATCAAGGCCTCCGACGAAACAATTGTTGCCAATGCTAACCACTCGTTCGTTTCCGAAAGCCAGTCCGTGCAGGATTTGGGCTAAGGTGTGCCCGTCTTTGACACATGGAGCTTTATTAATGAAAACAAACACTCTTGTGCGGCTGGGTGCAGTCGCGGTGCTGGCCTTGAGCGTGGCCGGATGCTCGACGTGGGACAACATGAGCCATCGTCAGAAGTCGGCGGTCACGGGTGCCGGCGTCGGCGGCGTGGCGGGTGCTGCCATTAGTGGCGGCAGCGTGCTGGGCACTGTTGGTGGTGCCGCAATCGGCGGCGTGATCGGCGATCAGGTCGGCAAGCGCAGGTAAACTGCGCGGGCGGGCTCGCAAGGGCCGGCCCCCCCGGTTACCAACAAGAGCAACGTTAAGAACAAGAATAAGCGCAATCTGCGCACTGGATCGGCCCCCGGGCCGATTTTTTTTGGACGTGCGAGGCGCTTATTTGGTGGCGCCGCTTGCGTCGGGCTGGGGCATTTCGATCTTTACTTCCAGCACTTCCAGGGAGTCTTGCCGGTCGAGATTCACCTTGATGTCTTCAGGGTTGATCTTGACGTAGCGTGAGATCACTTCGACCAGTTCCTTCTGCAGGCGGGGCAGGTAATCGGGCGTGACGCCGGTGCGCCGCTCATTGATCAGAATGAGCTGCAGCCGGTCTTTGGCCACGCTTGCCGAGGTCTTTTTCTGGCCGAGCAGGAATGAAAGAAAGGACATGACTTATTTCCCCCCGAACAGGCGCTTGAAGAGTCCGGGTTTTTCGTATTCGGTGAAGCGCAGCGGGCGGTCTTCGCCCAGGTAGCGGGCGATCACGTCTTGGTATGCCGCCGCTACGTCGGTATCGCGCAGGTGAATGGCCGGAACGCCCTGGTTCGAGGCCTGCAGCACGGCTTCGGATTCGGGAATGACACCAACCAGCTTGATGCGCAGGATATCTTCAATATCTTGCAGTGACAGCATTTCGCCGTCGGCGACGCGCTTGGGGCTGTACCGTGTGAGCAGCAGGTATTCCTTGATGGGTTCCTCGCCCCGTTCGGCGCGGCGCGACTTGGCTGCCAGTATGCCCAGGATGCGATCGGAATCGCGCACGGACGAGACTTCGGGGTTGGTGACCACCAGGGCGTCGTCGGCAAAGTACGAGGCCATCAGTGCGCCCGTTTCAATGCCGGCCGGCGAATCGCAAATAATGTATTCGAACTCCATGTCGGCCAGGTCGTTCAGAACCTTTTCGACGCCTTCTTTCGTGAGGGCGTCTTTGTCGCGCGTTTGTGAGGCCGGCAGGATGAACAGGTTTTCGAGCTGCTTGTCGCGGATCAGCGCCTGGTTGAGGGTGGCTTCGCCCTGGATGACATTGACGAAGTCGTACACCACCCGGCGCTCGCACCCCATGATCAGATCGAGGTTGCGCAGCCCGACGTCGAAGTCGATGACCACGGTCTTGTGGCCGCGCATGGCCAGCCCCGCTGAAAAGCTTGCACTGGTGGTCGTTTTGCCCACGCCGCCCTTGCCGGATGTCACCACAACGATTCGCGCCATGACGATTGAATTCCTCTGTTCGAATAAATCACGTAATCGTAAAGCAAAAATGGCCTGTGGCCATTACTTGCCCAATGATTCAAATTGCAAGCTCTCGCCGTTCAGACTGATGATGGCGGGCCGGTTGTGCACTTCGGGTTCCAGCCGCGTCTCGATCACCCTGTAGACGCCGGCGATGGCCACCAGCTCGGGGTCGAGCTCGGTGGTGAAAATGCGCGCGTGCGTGTCGCCCCGTGCGCCGGCCATGGCCTTGCCCCGCAGCGGCCCGTAAACATGGACGTTGCCGTCGGCGATGACCTCGGCCCCGCGGCTGACCATGCCGATGATGATCAGGTCGGTGTCGCGAGCGTAGACGCGCTGACCCGAACGCAGTGGCCGGTTGACGATCATGGCGGCCGGTGCAATGGCGGGCGGCATGTCGGCAGGCGGTGCTGCCGGTGCCACGCTTGCGGCGGGCGCATTGTCGGCGGCGGGGGTCGTGCCTGCTACGGGTGCATCGCCCGTCTGTGTGGCGGCGGAACCGGCGTCGGCGGGTGCCGCGGCGTTGGGTGGGTTCTTTTCGGGTATGACTGCGGCGGCCGGTACGTCGTGTTCCGGCACCGGAGAGCTGGCGGGCCGCACGGGTGCTCCACCCAGATCGACAGCCGGCAGGCCTGCCGCAATGGCGGCTTCCTGTTGGGCGCCTTCGGCCACGACGCCCACCGGGTGCAGGTCGTGCGCGCGCAGGGCATCGATGAGTGCGGGCCAGTCGACGTCGCCCTGGATGAGGCTGGCATCGACGACCACGGGTTCGTTCTCGAAAAACGCCCCGGCGTCGTGCATGCGCTGCGCCAGGGCGTCGATGAGGCTTTGCGTGTCGGCTTCATGCAGCACGACGCGTATGGCATAGAGGGTGGCGCTCTTGAAGTCGAGCGCCAGCCGGCTTTTGCGCGGAGGAGTCTTCTTGCTCACTTTTTCTGTGCCCAGGAGTCTTTGAGAGTGACGCTGCGGTTGATGACCGGCCGCTCGACGGTGGATTCTTCACGGTCGGCGGTGAAGTAGCCCAGCCGTTCGAACTGCCAGGTTGTGCCCGGTTCTGCGCGCGTGCCGGGTTCCAGCCAGCCCTGCACGATCTGGCACGAATCGGGGTTCAGTGCGGCAATGAAATCTTTGTCGCCGGCATCGGGGTGCGGATCGGTGAAGAGTCGGTCGTAGAGACGGATTTCGGCGGCGACCGCGTCGGCGGCATTGACCCAGGTGATGTTGCCCCTGACCTTCACCGAGTCGGCGCCCGGGGTACCGCTCTTCGTGTCGGGCAGGTACTCGGCGTGAACCTCGATGACCTCGCCCTGTTCGTTCTTGACGCAGCCGGTGCACTCGACGATGTAGCCGTACTTGAGCCGCACGCGGTTGCCCGGGAACAGCCGGAAGTATTTTTTGGGCGGATCTTCGCGGAAATCGTCGCGCTCGATCCAGAGCTCGCGCCCGAACGAGAAGTTGCGCATGCCGGCTTCGGGGTCGTGCGGGTTGACGGGCGCCTGACAGGGCTCATGCTGGCCTTCGGGCCAGTTGGTGATGACGAGTTTGAGCGGGTCGAGTACGGCCACTGCACGGGGCGCGACGGGGTCGAGGTCGTCGCGCAGCGCCTGTTCGAGCACGCTGTAGTCGATGCGCGAATCGGCCTTGGATACGCCCAGGCGGTCGCAGAACAGACGGATGGAAGACGGTGTGTAGCCGCGGCGGCGCAGCCCCGCAAGCGTGGGCAGGCGGGGGTCGTCCCAGCCGGCGACGTGCCCCTCGCGCACCAGCTGCAGAAGCTTGCGCTTGCTGGTCACCACATAGCTGAGGTTCAGCCGCGCGAACTCATACTGCTGGGGCAGCGGTTCAAGCAGCAGGCCGAGCTCGGCCAGGCGCTCGAGGATCCAGTTGTAGAACGGACGCTGGTCTTCGAACTCGAGCGTGCAGATGCTGTGCGTGATGCATTCCAATGCGTCTTCGACTGGGTGCGCCCATGAATACATGGGGTAGATACACCATTTGTTGCCGGTGCGGTGGTGCTCGACGTGGCGGATTCGGTACAGCACCGGGTCGCGCATGTTGATGTTGGGCGAGCTCATGTCGATGCGCGCACGCAGGCACAGGCTGCCGTCGGGGTGTTTGCCGTCGCGCATTTCGCGCAGAAGGCGCAGCGATTCCTCGGCCGGGCGGTCACGCCAGGGCGAATTCGTACCCGGCTCGGTGAGCGTACCCCGCGTGGCGCGGATTTCGTCGGCGCTCTGCTCGTCGACGTACGCATGGCCCGCCTGCACCAGCGCTTCGGCGAATTCGTACATGTACTGGAAGTAGTCGCTGGCGAAATAGAGGTTGTCTTCTTCGCCGTACGTCCAGTCGAAGCCGAGCCACTTGACCATTTCGATGATCGCCTCGACGTATTCGGCCTCTTCCTTTTCGGGGTTGGTGTCGTCGAAGCGCAGGTGGCAGGCACCCTGGTAGTCGCGTGCCAGCCCGAAGTTCAGACAGATGCTCTTGGCATGACCGATATGCAGGTAGCCGTTGGGTTCCGGCGGAAAGCGGGTGCGGATGCGGGCGGGATCGGGGGCGGCACCGCGTTGCACGTAGGCGGGCCCCGGACGCCCGGCCCAGGGCTTGTGCGCATGGCGGCCTTGCGCCAGATCTTTTTCGATGATGGTGCGCAGGAAATTGGAAACCGGGCCGGGACTTGGAGCAGAACTCATACGGAAAGCAGCCAATGAAAACAATAGACGGTGGGTAAAGTATGCATTTTGCCACGTTCGGCAGGGTTTGCCCGGGGACATGGCCAGAACCCGGCGTGTCGCTTTACACTGGCGCCCATTATGAGCTACTCGGCCCTCTGGTTATCGCAGGCCCAGTTCTTCATCAGCCTGTCGTTCCTGCTGCTTTTTCTCCTGCTCGAGATCGGGCTGGCATGGGCGCTCGTCGTCTTCAAGCTGCGCGGGCAGTGGGGCGACCCGCGTGGTACGCAGGCCTACCGGTTCTGGGTGCGGGTGTTCGCGCTGGCGTTCGTGCTCAGCTTCGCTGCTGCGGTGCCCGTCATGGTGCAGTTGGGCAGCCTGTGGCCGCTGCTCATGGAACGCATTGGCGACGTTGCAGGGCCGCTGCTGGCCGCAGCGGTGTTCACCGTCTTCCTGTTCAGGGCGTGCTTCGTGGGGGCCATGCTCTTCGGTCAGCGGCGTTTGTCCGACCGTGCGCACACCGTGCTGGTCGCCCTGGTTGCGCTGGGTGTCACGTTATCGGCTTTGTGGCCGATGGCTCTGTTTTCGTGGATGCGCACGCCGGCCGGCGCTTTTTTTTCGAACGGGCAGTACGTCGTTACGGAATGGTCGCGGGTCATTCTGAATCCCTCTTTCCCGTGGTATGCCGCCTTGCTGTTCACCCTCGCGCTCGCGGCCTCCTGCCTGTTCATGCTGGGCGTCAGCGCCCTGCAGAGCCTGCGTCGGGCGCTGCCCGATGCTGATCGTATGGTGTTCAACGGTGCCGCGCGCGCTGCCGTGTTCTTTCTGTTGGTGCTGGGGGCGCTGGCCGTACAGGCGGGGCGCGAGCTGGCCGAGCACGAGCCGGCCCGGGCCGCCGCCGCTGCGGGCTATTGGCAGTCGGGCCCGGAACCCAGTTTTTCGCTATTCAGCATTCGTGATCCTGCCACGGGCGGTGATCGCTGGGCCTGGCGCTGGCCGCAGCTGGGGGGTGCCTTTCTCGCCCGCGATGCCGCCGGATACCGCGGACTCGATCAGTTTTCGGGCATGGATCCCCCGTGGGGCCTCACCTTTTGGTCGCTGCGGCTCGGAGCGCTTGCCCTGTTGCTGTGTCTCGTGCTGGCCGCGTTGGCCTGGTGGCGCCTGCACGCGCACGACGGCAACCCCGGGCTGTTGCCGGTGTGGCTGCGTCGCGCACTGGTGGCGGGTGGCTTCGGTGGCTGGCTGATCGCGCTGGCGGGCTTCGGCCATGTGTTCATCGGCGCCTATCCCTATGCCGTGGCGGGCACGGTAACCTACAGCGAGGTGCTGGCGGAGACACCGGTGGCGGTACTGGTGGCGGGCGGGCTCGGTCTGCTGACGGCATACGCGCTGTGCATCGCCGGGTTCATGCGCCTGCTGTGGCATATCGTGCGCTATGGCGTCGTGCCCGTGGCACGGCGTCGTGGCCGGGCATGAGGGGTACATCATGATCGAATCGCTTGCCCTGGCCATGGGGCTCAGCCCGTATGATCCCGATTTCTGGATGCCGCTCGCTTTCATGGGCGCGCTGTTCGTGCTCGTGCTGGCCGGTGTGGTGCTCGACGGCTTCGATATTGGCGTGGGCTGCCTGAGCACCTTCGCAACGGAAAGCCTGCGGCCACGCATGCTTGCATTGCTGAATCCGTGGCGTGATGCCAACGAATTCTGGCTATTTCTTGGCATGGGGCTGTTCATGGCGGCGTTTCCCAGGGCATGGGGCCAGCTGATGGGCGAGCTGTATCTTCCCGTGACCCTGCTTGCCATGGGCACGCTGCTGCGTTCGGTGGGTTTCGAGCTGCGCCTGCGGGCACCGCGCGAGCAGCAGGCCGGCTGGGCGCGGCTGTTCGGCGTGGGCGCCATACTCACCGCCATGTCGCATGGCGCACTGCTGGCACAGATTGCGCTCGCCTACCGGGGCGACAACGGTCACTATGGCTTTGTCGGTTTCACGGCGTTGTGCGCCCTGGCCGCCTATTGCCTGCTGGGCGCGTCGTGGCTGATCATGCGCGAAGGCGGTGAGCTGCGAGCCCGGGCGGTATTCTGGGGCCGGCGCAGCGTACGCTGGGTCGCGGCCGGTGCCGTGGGGGTGTCGGTGGTGCTGGCGCTGGGCAACCCCGGCATCTTCCTGAAATGGACGGGCGGTGCGTCGCGCATGCCCGTGTTCGTACTGTGGATCAGCATGCTGGCTGCGTTCGTCTGCATCGAGATGACCTTGCAGCGCATGATCAACACCAGCTACCGCAACACGGCGTTGCCGTTTATTCTCACGCTGCTCATTTTCATCATGACGCTGGGCGGGCTCGGCTACAGCTTCTTCCCGTATCTGGTGCTCGACGAGCTCACGATCTGGGATGCCGCAGCGGCAACCGATTCGCTTGGCCTGGTACTGACGGGCGTGCTGGCGGTGCTGCCCGTCGCGCTGTTCTTCAACGTATGGGTCTACTGGCGCATGTTCGGCTTGTCGGTGCCGCCGGAGCCCCCCGAGCTGGGCCACTGAACCGGCAGCCGGATCTCGACCTCCAGGCCGCCGCCCGCGGCTGTTCCCAGTGCCAGCGTCCCGCCGTGTGCGCGGGCGATGGCGTCGGCCAGGGCCAG
>Ga0079224_100012641_pt1 | contig 11698 bp, 13 predicted proteins | sample Stecom2015_FD_80414 | JGI IMG/M metagenome (GOLD analysis project Ga0079224, IMG submission 80414) | Agricultural soil microbial communities from Utah to study Nitrogen management - Steer compost 2015 | ecosystem: Environmental > Terrestrial > Soil > Agricultural land | place: USA: Utah...
CATCCCGGACTGCAGCGCCGGTGGCGCAACCTGCGAGCAAGATGGCTGCGCTGCTGCATACGCTCAGGCGAATCAATTTGTACGATTTGAGTGAGGACATTAGGCAAACGGTTCGCTATTTATTCTGATTACGCTGCGCACGGCGCGCAGCAATACGTTCCGCAAGCGTTCCACGCGGACGCTGGGCCCCGGAGGCTGCGGCCGTGGACTGCGGAGTGGTCGCTGATTGAGGCTGCACGGCCGGGGCCGCGGGCGCACCGCCCGATGACTGAGCAGGTTGCGTGGCTTGCGGCTCGCCTGGTTTTTCATCACCGCCCCCTGCATCTGCGGGCTTGGCGTCGTCCGCACGGGCGCCGCCAAGTCCCAAGCGGGACAGCGGCACAGGCAAGCGAGCCCCCGCGGGCTGCGGAGCGCGCTTGAGTTCCAGACGACGTTCGCTGTCGCCATCGCGGAAAATGACTTCGCGGTCATTCAAGCCCTGCACTGTCCAGGGACCAAAACGCTCTCCACGCGCAAGTCGGGTGACCTTGTTGTCTGCACGCACCATCACTCGCATGTCCTTGCCCGCGCCAAACATCCCCAGCAGCGTCACCCCATTGAGAGGGTCCGGGGCGACCACCGGAGGGGCTTCGACCTTTTCCTCGGGTGGCGGGGGACGGCGCGTTTCCCAGAACACCGGACGCGCAAGCGTCTGCGCAAGGACGACGGGATCCATGCGATCGAAATGCGCAAACTCGGCGCGCAAGGACGATTCTTCGGGCGCGATTGCCTGCGGAGGCGCCCAGCGGAGATCGGCGTTCAACCACTGAAAAGCGATGCCTACAACCAAGACAAGGTTGATCGCGGCAAGAAATGTTTGCGTTCGATTCATGGTTGCAGACGGAGCACGCTCAGGCTGAGCTGCACGTTCAAGCGTTGGGGCGGTTCCGCAGCCCCGCGGCGCGCGCGCCGGACAATGGATGCGACCTGCAGGCTGTCGACGAGAACGACAGGCATTGCGGTGTCGGCCGCAGCCAGAAATTTGCGCAGGCTCTCCAGATCACCATCGACCGTCACCTTCAGTGGAATCTGGACAAACCCCGGATGGGCCCGTACGGGAAGAATCTGGCTACCACTCACCGCAAGCCCAGCCGATTCGGCCATGCTGCGAATCCGCTCCTGCGCATCGGTGCCGATGCGCTCGGGGCTGATCGAAGAAGGATAGGCGCGCCGCTCTAGGCTTCCACGCACTTCCTGCAGCGCGGTGTCGAGCGATGGCCCGACGCCGCTCAGACCAAGCAGACGCGCATACCTTGGCTCGATGGCCTCGAGGGTTTCCTGCGCCCAGACGAGCTTGTCCATCAGCAGGGAGCCCACCAGAACCGTTACGCCGATGATCAACACCAGCAGGGTGATTGCAACAGCACTGCCCTCACGCCGGGCTAATCCTCGCATCGAAAGCACGCTCATTGCGGAGCCTCCGCGGTGGCAATCACCATGTCGATGACGAAACTCTCCTTGGTGGAATTTCCAGTGCGCGAGATCGGCGAAGGTGCGCGCACCTCACGAAAATGAGATCCAGGCGCACCCAGCACATTCATCAACTGCGAGGCATTGTCCGCCTGGCCCACGATTCGCACCTGCTGCCCCTGAACCTCCAGCCGCGTGAGGAAGGCGTCATCGGGCAAGGCCGTGGTCAAGGCCTCGAGCAGAAGCGGCAGATCCTGGTGCTCGTCGAGAAAGGCACGAATCGTGCGTATGCGCTCGTTGGAGGAGGTCAGTTCGGCCCTCGCAGCGACGACGTCGGCCACCTGCGACTCAAGCAGGCCGTACTGAATCTGCGCGTCGAAGACCTTGGCTCGCGCCTGCAATACCGGCGTGGCAACCAGGCCCACAACCAACGCATAGGCACACACCACCAGCGCAAGGATGTTCCGCCGGGTTCGACGCAAGCGGTCCAGGCGCCTGTGCTCGCCAAAGCCGTTCAGGACGACCGGTTCATCGGCAGACGCCCACACCTCAGCCTCGTTCGCGCCAAGCGCCTGAAGCCTTGCGCCGAGCGCCGCCTGCACATGGCTGCGGGAGGCGAGCGCCAGCCTGACGAGCACCCCCTTATCCTGGCGCTGGGCCCGCCAGCCCCAAACGGTCTGGTCGGGCGAAAACGGGGTGATTGCGGCGAGTTCAAGCTCAACCGCAGAACGTAGCTCCGCGCCAGCCAGAGGCGGCAGGATGCGTTCGCGAACGAGTACGTTGTCCTGCGGCAGCACGACCGCAACGGCACGCGCGCTTGCCGTTGCAGGCGCAGGAACTCCGCTCGCGCCAAGTCGCAGCACCTCGCCCCCATCGGGCAGCAAGACCCGGACGGGTTCCTGCGGCGACAGCCACGCCATGATCGGCCACTCGAGCAGTTCATTCCAGCCATCACGCCAGACTTTGCCGATCGTGCGTAGATCAAAGCCGAACAGATCGAAATTGTTCCGATCAGCTGCCACTTGCACCCCCGATCAGCTCGCTGCGGACCGGCTCGATGCGCAGGGTGCGCCAAGGCAGGCCACGCGGCCCCGGCAGCGACAGATCAACCCAACGCGCCCGCGCGAGACGAGCACCTGCATCCAGAGGATAAAGCGCCTCCAGATGAAAAACAGCGCCAGATGCGCTCACGAGATGTTCCTGAGTGAAGCCTGTCATGTCGAGCAGCGGCTCGCCAGCGTCCCGCGCAGCAATGAAGGCATCGACATTGGTGTCATTGCCGCCAGCCAGGACACGGAGCACTGCGGGCGAAGCTGCGAGTGGGTCGACGCCAGCGGCGCCTGAAGAGGTTGTAACAAGAAGGTGAATCTTATCATATACTTCGTAGCTAACCCCGAGCACCTGGAGCAAATCCTCGGGCCCTTCGAACGCCCCCCCACGGGTGCGGAAGGTGACACCTGCCGCAACGTAAGCCTCGTCTTCGGCGCCAAGCGGCAAGGCCGCATCGTCGGGGTCCCGCCAGTCCACGATGCGCTGGACGAGGATCTCGGCGCGCTCCTCATCGAGACCCGCGCCAAAAACAAAGAGGTCGCGCAAAAGCGCTTCCGAGGCGGAGTTGAGGTCAATGAATCCCGCGGCTGGCGTCACCCGCACGATTAGCTCGCGCCCCTCGAACAGGTAGCGTGCCTGCGTAAACCGGACAATCGGCTCAGAAGCCGCATAGATTTCGCGTGCGGCGATCTCGATGACGGCGTCACCGTTTGCAGCGGCCTCTGCGAATGCACGCGCCATCTGCACTGTCCGCACCTCGCCTCTCGACGACGACACCAGACTCATTGCCAGCAACGAGAGCGACGCGACGATCCAAAGCACTGCGACCAAGGCAACGCCGGCCGACTTGCGCCCGTCGATAGCGCCAAAGGTGCCACTCGCCCGCGCCTGATGAAGTTTGGAATCAAGCCCAGTCATCAGTTTCGGGCCTGTTCATTGAGTTCGCTCCCCGGCTCCGCCTCCAGCACGGGGATGATGAGTTCCGGCCACGCGTTGCCGGCCACAAAAACGCGCAGCGCGACGCGACCAGGCAACACGTCAGGATCGAACCATTCGTCCTGCCAGTCGGCGCCGCCGAGCCGTTGGTATGCAATTGAAAAACCAGTGATCTGGCGCACGAGAATGCGCTCAGGCTCCTGCCCCCAGTCGAGGGCAGCAAGCGTACCAAGCTCGTCGGTTGGCGGCGGTGCGTACGGGCGCAACTTGAGGATGAGGTCAAACGTGTCCCCCTCTTCACGCGTACTCAGACGGACGTGATAAAGCCCACCCGCACCGTGGCGCGCTGGCAGCCGCCCGAGCCATTCGAGCGAACCCGCGCTACCGATGAAATAGGACGCCATGGTTCCATCGTCGCGGGCATGGCGGTGCTGGATTGACGCCGTACTCAGGATCTGCCGCAGGAAGCCACTGACGAGGCGCATGTCGTCCGCACGCTCGCCGCGCTCCTCGATACGCCCACCCGTCTCCCCGAAAGTTGAAAGTGCAGAAACGAGCCCAAGCATGATCAGTGACATCAAGGTCAACGCGATCACGACTTCCACGAGAGTGAAGCCTGAAGTGCGCCGCGTAATCAATCTGACACCGAAGCATTCACGTCAAACTGGGCTGGATCCACCTCCGGTCGCACGCCGACAAGGCGGAACGTGCGCGACTGCCCCCGATCCTCCCAGCTCACTTCAACGACCACCCGATGAAGTTGCCAGACGTCGGGACGCTCGTCGAGAGCGGGCAGAGGTTCTGTGATGACCCGCCAGGTAAAGCCCGGAGACTGGCCCGCCTGCTCGAGGCCACCGGGGGGAATCGAGTCGTGCAGGGCAAGCACGGATTCCGCCAGCAGGATCGCATGCCCATGATGCTCGGCATCGCCCAGTGCCCGCACGCTGCCGCCCAGGGCTTCGTAAAGCACGCCGAGCGCCATCCCCATGATCGAAAATGCAACAAGCACTTCAATCAGCGAAAAACCGCCCACGCGAAGACGGCGGACCCCTGGCCTCACTGTACTGGAAGCTCCTGCGTGATCCGCCCCAGAAGCCAATCGACGCGCAAGCGCACCCCTTGGCCAGACGAGCGCATCAGTTGAAGACTTCCCCCTGTCGAGCTCCCATCCGGGTAAAAGCGTATGGTTGCGAGCTCGTCAGGGAATACATCCGAAGTTGCAACCACGGTACTTACCTGGAGACGCTCGGGAATTTCGCGCAGCGCCTTGCCGCGAATCCCGTAGTTGCGAGCCTCCACATCGAACACGAAGTCCACCGGCCTTCCTGTCCGCGCAGCATGAAGGCGTGCCGCCTTGAGCTCGGTCAGCACGTTTCGCACAGCGCTTCGATAGACCATGGCGTCGTACAAGCGATCCAAGGCGGCGGGGGCGGTCGCGAGCACCAGCGTTGCGACTGAGAGCGCAACCACCAGTTCGATGAGCGTAAACCCCGCCGATAAAGGCCGCCGGGCTTGCTGCACCCCCGCAGAAATCACTGCCAGTTGCCGACGTCGGCGTTCTCGTCTTCACCGCCAGGGCCGTTGTCCGCACCCAGCGAGTAGATGTCGATATCCCCGCGCTTGCCCGGGCTTTCGTAATGATACGGATTGCCCCACGGATCCTTCGGGATCGTAGCCTTCTTCAGATAAGGCCCCTTCCAGCCCCCGACACTGCCCGGTCGAGTCACCAGGGCCTCGAGCCCCTCTTCATTGTTCGGGAAGCGACCGACATCGAGCTTGAAAAGCTCGGACGCCTGCTCAAGATCCTTGATCTGCACGGCGGCAGTCTTCGACTTGGCCCCTCCCAGCTGTCCGAGAATACGCGGCCCGACCAGACCGGCCAGCAGACCAAGAATGGCGAGCACGACGAGCAGTTCGACCAGGGTGAAGCCGGTTATGGCACGGCGATGATGGCGACTCATAAGCATGAAACCTCGTGATAGTGGGCCGGGCAAGGCGACGGCGCCAAGCCCGTGATTGTAGACGTGTCGACGGCCCCGCAGGCACCAGAACGCTGCGGAAATCACCTCGAGATGTGTCGGATCGGCCCGCCCGTCATTTTTGTCAGACCGCTAGTTCATTAACAGACAGGATTCCCATCAGAATCGAGACGATGATCGCGGCAATGACCAAACCCAGCACCAGGATGAGCAGCGGCTCAATGAGTGTCAGCGCCCGTTTTACCCCGGACTGCACCTCCCGATCATGCACACGCGCAAGTTCGAGCAGCATCTGGTCGAGCCGTCCGGTCTCTTCGCCCAGACGAACCATGTTGACTGCAAGCGGTGTGAACAGGCCGGTTTCACCGAGCGCGTCGGCCATCCGCCCGCCCTGCTTGATGGCCGGCGCAACGCCCGCCATCGCTGCTCGCAGGCGCATGTTTCCCATCGTGTCGGACGCGATCTGGATTGCCGACACCATCGGCACGCCACTCCCGAGCAGGGTTCCCATGCTGCGCGCGAAACGTGTGATCTCGAACTTCTGTACCACGCCCCCCAACACGGGCAGCGCGAGCAGCCACCCGTCCCACCAGGCTCGCCCCGCCGAAGTGCTTAGCCAGCGCCGAATCAGGGCCGATACAACAAAAATCAGGAGCGCCAGCAGCCAGCCCCAGTCCGCAACCAGATGCCCGGCTGCAACGATGATCCGGGTTGGCAGCGGAAGCGCCTCGCCCATGTCGTTGAACAGGGTCTCGAACTGGGGAACGACGAAGGCGAGCATCAGGAAGACGGATAGCACCGCGACGACCACGAGGATCGCCGGATAGATCAAGGCCGAAACCACGCTCTCGCGCAGCGCGCGGACGCGCTCGAGGTGCTCCGCGAGCCGCTCCAGGATCTCGCCGAGCTGCCCGCCGGCCTCACCCGAGCGCACCATGTTGATGTAGAACTCTCCGAACAGCGCCTCGTGCGCCTGCAAGGCCTGACTGAACCCCTTGCCCGACTTGACGGACCTCAGCAGATCGTCAAGAAGCAGGGTGACGGAAGCCTTGCGAGCCATGCTCCCGAGCACCCGCAGCGCCCGATCAAGCGGCAAGCCCGCTCGCAACATGACCGCAAGCTCGCCGGTCAGGTGATGCACATCGGTGTGATCGGGACGCGCATCGGCGCCGAACAGCCGCCTCGGCGCCCCTAGCGCGGTTTGATGCGCCTGATCCGCTGTCGAATGCGTCGCTGCGCGCGCCTTTCCAGGGCGGCTCAGGGATTCGGCGGACGGCGAGCCAGGGCTCGCTGCAGACGCACTCGAAGGCCGCGTTGCCGCGTCCGCGGTGTCGATGCTCAACGGGGTTAACCCCTGCGCACGCAGTTGTCGCAGCGCAAGCTCTTTCGTGACCGCAGCGACCCGGCCGTCGACCAGACTGCCGTCGATGCGCGCCGCGCGGTACGCGAACTCAGCCATTGCTCTGGTCCTGCGTCACCCGAAGCAGCTCGTCGAGCGACGTCACGCCGCGTGCAACCTTGCGCAGTCCGTCCTCATACAAGGTCAACATGCCGGCGCTGCGCGCGACATTATGCAAAGTGGTCGCATCGGCCCCATCAAGCACGGCTTGATGGGCTGCGCCGTTCATCGCAAACAGCTCATGTATCGATGTCCGTCCGCGGTAGCCCGTACTCTTGCACGCCGAACAGCCCCTGGCCGCATGGACACTGCGCTGCCCCGGCGCCAGGAAGCGTGAAATTCCGGTCTTGTCGATCACCGCGTCACTGAGGGCAACCTCCTCCTTGCATGATGGGCACAAGCAGCGTACCAGTCGCTGGGAAAGCACCCCGTTTACCGTCGAAGTAATCAGGTAGCGCTCGACGCCCATGTCCTCGAGACGGACGATCGCGCCAGCGGCGGTGTTGGTATGAAGCGTCGACAGCACAAGGTGACCGGTCAGCGCCGATTGCACGGCAATCTGAGCGGTCTCGGTGTCCCTCATTTCGCCGATCATGATGATGTCCGGATCCTGCCGCAGGATGGAGCGCAAGGCGTGCGAGAAGGTGAGCCCAATCTGGCTCTGAACCTGGACCTGGTTGACACCACCGAGTTGGTACTCGACCGGATCCTCGACGGTGAGGATCTTCAGCTCTGCGGCGTTGAGCTTGGCGAGCGCCGCATAGAGTGTGGTCGTCTTGCCGCTACCGGTAGGTCCGGTGACGAGGAGGATTCCGTGCGGACGTTCGAGCAACTCCCGAAAGTTGGCGAGGTTGTCCGCTGCAAAACCCATGTCTTCGAGTTCGAGTCGGATGCTTGCGCGATCCAGCACCCGCATCACCACGCTCTCACCGTGCACCGTTGGCAGCGTGGAAACACGCAGGTCAAGCTCATGACCCTTCACACGGGTCCTGATACGTCCGTCCTGCGGTAGTCGGCGCTCGGCGATGTTCAGGTGCGCGAGCAGCTTGATGCGAGAGGTGACCGCAGCAGCGAGCCCCGTCGCAGCGCTTTCCTCGTGTTGCAACACACCGTCAACCCGGTAACGGATATGCAGCAGATCCTCGAACGGCTCGATGTGAATGTCCGAGGCACGAAGGTCAATCACCCGCCCAATGACTTGATTCACCAGCCTGATGACAGGCGCCTCGCTGGCAAGGTCCTTGAGGTGCTCGATGAAGTCGTTGTCACCCCCCAGATCCGATAATCCGCTGGCGCTGTCGTCGACGTCATCGTCGGGCGTCTCGAAATACAGCCTCTCAAGCGCGGTCTGGATCTCGGACTCCAGTCCGAGGCAGGGGCTGACCTGCAGTCCCGTAGCGAGGTGTATCGCCTTAAGCAGGAAGGCGTCCTGAGGGACGCTCATGACTACGGACAGCTCGCTGCCCTCCTTGCGCAGAGGGAGAACGCCGTGACTGATGAGATATTCTGGAATCAAGCCGTCCACCTCGACGGCCTCCAACGGAAACGCTGCGGCATCAATCAGCGGAAGCTCAAGCTGAACGCTGAGCGCACGCGCGACGTCAATCTCGGACAGGAGCCCTAGCCGCACGAGCACGCGCCCGAGGAGGTCTCCCATTTCCTGCTGAGCAACGAGCGCCTGTTCGAGATCGCGTTGGCTCAGTTTGTTTTCCCGAACCAGCTGTTCGCCAATCCGAACCTGCTCCGGGAACGTATCGGCTTGGGTCATGACGTATGCTTTGGGCGCATGGAGACAGCGCAAATAGGAATCAACTTAGACTCGGCGAAGAAAACCATCAGGCGCAAAGGTGAAGCCGAACTTCTTCTCACGCGCCTCATCCTTGATGTAGTCGAGAGGAAAACGTTCAAAATACTCCTCGATTGCTTCGAACGGCCCAGGCCCCCAAGATGGCAGGACGGGATGGCCGTTGATATTGCTGTCCTCAACCACGAGGTAATCCCCCGGACGCAGCACCTCCCGCAAGGACAACATCTCGCGAAGAACATGCTGCTTGCGGTGATCGCTATCCAGAATGGCAAACACCGGCCCACCAAGCTGAGTGCGCAACGCCTGTATGCGTCCAATCACGGCGGGATCTACCGAAGAACACTTCATGAACTCGATTCCGGGTGCCGTCGGCACCGATGGATCGAGCAGATGATCCTCGATGTCGACCGTCAGCACTCGTGCATCTGCGCGCACCTGGCGCGCGATCATCGAAAAATAGAGCGCAGAACCACCGTGTCGGGTACCAAATTCGACAATCAAGCCGGGCTTGAGGTCGAACAGAATTTCCTGATAGTTCCACAAATCCATAACGGACTTGAGACACGGTACACCGAGAAACCGCACGCCTTCCCACACCCCGCTGTCGTAGTACCAGCGATGGAAACCCTCTACGTAATCGTGGCCGCCCGCCGGGGTGAGGATGGTGGATTCGTTCACTAAACAACTCCTTCGATCAGGAATGCCAAGCCGCGGATGATATCCAACCACGGTCAGCATTGCACCCGTTCAAGCACGCGGCAGCGCCGCAATGGCAAGCATGAGGACATTGCGCGCAAAGCCGAGCCTGCGCACGGGCCCGCGTAAGACTGCACGCAGCCGCGTAAAGCTTCGCTCACCACCAAGCCCGGTGCGCGCTGCAGCGACCCACTCCGACCACGCAGGATCGAGACTGTGCTCGGTGCGTTCGCCCATGCGCTCGACCAAGGCTTCGGCCTGCGCGAGCGCAAGCGCGTACTGCTCGCGCGCACGGCGAAGCTGGGCGGGGAATCCGGTCACGAATCGCCAGGCTCTGCGCCAAGGCCCGGCAGCGCCGATCGCATTTGCACCGTGCTGCCGATACTCCGTGAGTACGGCATCAACTGCGACCACCCTGCCCGCTGCAGCCGCCAGGACGAGCAGCCACCAGTCATGGTGATGTATCGCGGGGGGGAAGGGAACCGCAAGCTCGAGCAGAGCCCGATTGCCCACAATCGCGCATCCCGGAATCAGGTTATGCGCGAGCAGCCACGGGCCAACGCCCTTTCTCACGCAGTCGGCGCCCGCGTGTCTGAAGTGCGACGGCGCAAGCTCCAGCCCCTCTTCGTCAATGAGGCGAAGGTCGGCGTAGGCCAGCACCGGCTGCGCCGAGGCCCATGCACTGTTGCAGGACTGAACGGCTGCACGCAGTCTCTCGATCTTGGTCGGCAGCCATACATCGTCCTGATCACACAAGGCGAACAGCGCCGCGCCTCGTTCCAGCGCCGCTGCCATCAGGCGGCCGAAATTCTCGCGAATGCCGATACGATGCGGGCAGGATTCGAGCATCACGACGCGGGAGTCTTCGGCGGCATGACGCATCACGATTTCCGCGCTGCGATCTGTCGAGGCATCATCACTGACAAGCACCACCCAATCGGGATCCGTCTGGGCGCGGAGACTGGTCAAGAGCTCATCGAGAAAGGGAGCGCCTTGGCAGGTTGCAAGCAAGATGTAAACAGGCGCGAGAACTCTTCCTTCATTTGGCACAGCCAGACCGCCCCGCTAACCCGCAAGGCTGCGTGCGCTGCTCGAGCCCCATGGCGGAAAGAATGAGTCGGTTGCTACGGTGCACGTCGAACCTCTGCTCTGCCAGCTGACGCGAACAGGCTCCCATGCGCGCCACCAGCGTGGGGTCATCGATGAAGCGGCGCATGGCAGCAATGAGCGCCTCGACATCGCGGGGCGGCACCAGAAAGCCGTTCTCCCCAACCACGACGGTGTCCCGACATCCAGGCATGTCCGTCGTGATGATCGGCCTCCCCATCGCCATCGCCTCCTGGATACTGCGCGGCACGCCCTCCCGATACCAACTCGGCAGCACCAGCACGCTTGAACGCGCGATGAGCGGGCGGACGTCATCGACATGGTCATGCCATTCGACCACCCCCTCACGCGACCACGCGTCCAACTCGGCCCGATCCACCGAGCTCGGATTGGCGTCGGGCCCACCAACCAGCACGAAGTGCGCACAGCGATTCAATGCACGCGCCGCCGCAACGAATTCGCGCACTCCTTTTTCTGCGAGCAGGCGGGCAATCAAGACAAACGTTACGGGACGCTCGACGACCGGAGCAGGCGAAAAATGCGTCAGATCCACACCGATGCCGCCAATCATCACACAGCATTCGGGGCTCGCCAGACCGTGGTCCACAAACTGCTTCAGGTCCTCGCGATTCAAGAAAAATACGCGCTCGACCCCCTTTAGTCCCAACCGGTAGAGGCGGAGGACGAGTTCGCGCAGCAAGCGTCGCGACCAGGACTCGTGTTCCTCGTCTATGAACACATAGCCCGCCCCTTCCACGATCGAGAAGCGCTGCCTGACGCCAGCCAACCGAGCAGCAAAATTGCCGTATATCACTGGTTTGATGAAGTAGGTGAACGTGGCGTCCAACCGAAGCCTTCGTACGTCAAGCCACAACCTTGCAAGCGCTCGAACATCTGCAAGCGGCGTCATGCCGACGCGTGAAAGCGCATATTCGATCGGCTCCGCACCGAGCGCTCGCACTTTGGCAAGCGAGTCCGCATCGTAGTCCGGAGCAAAGGCGAATACAGAAACGCCTGCCCCAACCCACTCGCGGATCAGATCCCCACGAAAATTGATGATCGAGAAGGCCTGGCTGGAAATGAGCGCGAGTCGGCGAATCGTCTTGGCGTCCCCAATGCCCGAGCCCAAACGCTCAGGCACGATAGTACGCCCGATACCACGCGACAAACCGCCCCACCCCGTCGCGCACGCTGGTCGCCGGGGCGAAGCCGGTCCACGCGTTGAGCGCGGCAGTATCGGCATAGGTCGCCGGCACGTCGCCATCCTGCAGCGGC
>Ga0079224_100012642_pt1 | contig 11697 bp, 11 predicted proteins | sample Stecom2015_FD_80414 | JGI IMG/M metagenome (GOLD analysis project Ga0079224, IMG submission 80414) | Agricultural soil microbial communities from Utah to study Nitrogen management - Steer compost 2015 | ecosystem: Environmental > Terrestrial > Soil > Agricultural land | place: USA: Utah...
AACCATCAAGACGGAATTGGACCGTTTGGCTCAAGATTTTCCAGACGGCATTGAGTATGTTATTAATTATGACACCAATAACTTCTTAACAGCTTCGATGAACAAAGTAAGAAATACTTTGGTTGAGGCTTTCCTTTTGGTGTTCTTGGTCGTGTTTATTTTCCTTCAGGATTTCCGTTCAACCTTAATACCTGCTATTGCGGTGCCGGTAGCCATTATAGGTACTTTCTTTTTCTTGAATGTATTTGGGTATTCCATTAACCTTTTGACACTATTCGCATTAGTGTTGGCCATTGGTATTGTGGTGGATGACGCGATTGTGGTTGTTGAGGCGGTTCACGCCAAAATAGACGAAGGTGCTACCAATGCCAAAACAGCAACACTCGATGCAATGCACGAAATTTCAGGTGCTATTATTTCGATTACGCTTGTAATGGCGGCGGTATTCATTCCGGTTACTTTTATTCAAGGGCCAACAGGTGTGTTCTATGAGCAATTTGGAGTTACCTTGATTGTTGCTATTTTGATTTCGGCTGTGAACGCTTTAACCTTAAGTCCTGCGCTTTGTGCCTTGTTTCTTAAAGGTCACGATGAGCACGAACATAAAAACAAAAGCTTTTTACAACGATTTTATGACAAGTTCAACGCTGGATTTAATGCCACAACGCAACGCTATGGAAAATCATTGGCATTCTTATATAAAAACAAATGGATTACTGCTTTTGTATTGATTCTTTCAGGTGTAGGAATTTGGTGGGCAGCCAATACAACTCCAACAGGGTTTGTACCAAGTGAAGATAGAGGTATCATCTTTATGAATATAGAATTGCCAGCAGGTGCTTCTATGGATAGAACCAACTTGGTTACCGAAGAATTGTATGAAAAAGCCAGTCAAATTCCTGGTGTTAGAGGTGTAACCGTTATTAACGGTAGAAGTTTGATAAGTGGAGCCGGTACCAACTACGGTCTTGGTTTTGTGAAATTGAACGATTGGGATGAACGTGAAAGCGATGACCAATCGGCCAACGCCATTATTGGTAAACTCTTTGGTATTGCAGCTACTATTCCAGATGCTAATATTATTTTCTTTGCACCTCCTAGTATTCCTGGTTTTGGATTATCAGGTGGATTTGAGGTGAACCTTTTGGATAAATCTGGAGGTAGCTTTGAAGATTTGGATGCTACAACCCAAGAATTTATTGGTAATTTAATGAAGCATCCAGAAATTCAGTATGGACAATCTTCATTCAACACAAAGTATCCACAGTACGAATTGGATATTGATGTGCCATTGGCAAAACGCTACGATGTTTCCGTTAGCAACATCTTCTCTACCCTTCAAGGTTATATTGGTGGTGTGTATGCGGCAGACTTTGCAAGATTTGGTAAACAATATCGAGTATATGTACAGGCCTTACCAGAAGACAGAACCGATGCCAATTCCTTAAACGAATTATATATTAAAACAGGAAGTGGCGAAATGGCACCTATTACTCAGTTTGTTAATTTAAAGCGGGTATATGGACCACAATCTGTTACCCGTTTTAATCTTTACAATTCCACAAAAATCAATGGTGCTACCAATCCTGGGTTCAGTACTGGTGATGCCATTGCCATTGTAAACGAAGAAATTAAAAACTTACCAAGTAATTACGAAGTTGCCTATTCTGGGTTATCCCGAGAAGAAGTAAGTGCCGGAAATCAAACAGTGGTCATCTTTTTATTGGTTGTGGTGTTTGTCTATTTCCTTTTAGCGGCCCAGTATGAAAGCTATTTGTTACCATTAGCAGTAATATTCTCGCTACCGCTAGGAGTTTTTGGAGCGTTCTTTTCAACAAAAATTATGGGCTTAGAAAACAACATCTACTTCCAGATTGCCTTGATTATGTTAGTCGGACTCTTGGCCAAAAACGCGATTCTTATTGTGGAGTTTGCGGTTCAGCGACGTAGGCATGGTGAAAGCTTGGTAGATGCCGCAATCAATGGCGCCAAGGCGCGTTTAAGACCAATCTTGATGACCTCTTTCGCTTTTATTTTAGGTTTAATGCCGTTGGTATTGGCAAAAGGTGTGGGTGCCGAAGGAAACAATTCCATTGGTACTGGTGCAGCAGGCGGAATGCTAATAGGAACCATTTTAGGAGTCTTTGTTATTCCTATTTTGTTTATCCTATTCCAATGGCTTCAGGAGAAAGTATCAAGTAAACCTGCAACAATTGAAGTTAAAGCAGACTAAACATGAAAATTAAGATGAAACATTCCATTCTACATAAATCCGTTCTGGTACTGTTAGTAGCTACTACATTACAAAGTTGTTTTGTAGCCAAGGATTATGACAGACCTGAATTTGAAGAGACACAAAGCCTTTATCGTACCGATAATTTACCTACAGACAGTTTGTCTATGGCAACGGTGCCTTGGTCGCAATTGTTTACTGATGCATCTTTGCAGCAGTACATTAACGAGGGATTGCAAAACAATCTAGACATTCGTATTGCGTTGCAACAGTTAGCTGCCGCCGAAGCCTATATGAAACAAGGTAAAGCCGGTTACTTGCCTAGCGTAAGTGCAAATGCCCAAATGACCCATCAAGAACTGTCAAAGAACAGTCAATTTGGATCCTTTTTCAATGGTAGTCTGCAGCAATATGAAATAACCGCCAATCTATCTTGGGAAGCCGATATATGGGGCAAGATGAGAAGCAACAAGCGTGCTGGCGAAGCCGGTTATCTGCAAAGTGTTGCTGCGCATCAAGCGGTTAAAACACAATTGGTTTCAGCAATTGCCTCTACTTACTACCAGCTCTTGGCTTTAGATGCACAACTGGAAGTTACCAAACAAACTGTAGCTGCAAGAGAAAGTAGTGTAACCACTATTCAGGCTTTAAAAGAAGCTGGACAAGTTACACAAGTAGCTGTTGACCAAAACATCGCCCAGTATAACAATGCAAAAGCTTTACAAGTAGATTTAGAAGCTGCTATTTACCGCGCAGAAAACACCATGAATCTATTATTGGGCAAGCCAGCCCAAACCATTACCAGAGGTGTTCTAGACGCACAACAACTAGAAGCTGATATAAAACTTGGTGTACCAGCCACTTTATTGAGCAACCGCCCAGATGTAATTGCATCCGAATATAGCTTAATCCAAGCTTTTGAAATGACCAATGTAGCACGAAGTAGCTTTTATCCGTCACTGACTGTTACTGCTAGTGGAGGTTTTCAGAGTTTAGAACTTGATCAGTTGCTGAATACTAATTCACTTTTTGCCAATATTGTGGGAGGTTTGGCTCAGCCTATTTTCAACCGAAGAGCTTTAAAAACCCAACATGAAGTAGCGAAAGCACAACAAGAACAAGCTTTATTGACATTTAAGAAAACACTTTTAACGGCGGGCAATGAAGTATCCAATGCGTTGTATGCATATAATGCCGAGACCGAAAAGTTCACATACAGACAAAACGAAGTTGAAGCCTTAAGACAAGCAGAGGCAAATTCGGAAGAGTTGCTTAAAAATGGTTATGCTAACTATTTAGATTTGTTAACTGCGAGACAAAGCGCACTAAATGCGGAACTTAATGTGATTGACAACAAGCTACAACAGCTATTGAGCATCGTAAACCTTTACGAAGCACTTGGTGGTGGCTGGAGATAATATCTTGATATGATTGGCAAAAAAGAACTTTTAATATGTTCCATAACCAATTTTATAAAATTTGGCAGCCGTTCGTTCACTATGGACGAACTGGCTAGCCAATTAGGTATTTCAAAGAAAACCATCTATAAATTCTTTAGTAATAAAGAAGATTTGGTGAGCGAAGGTTTAGAGCAAATGTTAGCCGATATTAAAGAAGAAATCCACTCCAAAATTTCAGAAGAAGAAGATCCAATTGTAAGCATCATTTTAGTTTATGAAATAGGATTTAAGTATTTAAAAGATTTTAAACCTTCCTTTCTTTTTGGCTTAAAAAAATACTACCCAAAAGCCAATGAAGTCTTTGATGCTTTTAGAAATGACATTGTGAACACAATCATTTTCAATCTGCTTTTAGATGCCAAAAAACAAGGCCTATTAAGAGCAAGTGTAGATCCAAAACTAGTGTGTGAGCTTTATTTTTTAAGAGTGGAAAACGTCACCTTTAAAACCACAAACTTTTTTGAAACCTACTCTTTAGACAGTTTGTTGGACCATTTAATCATAAACAATCTCAGAGGTTTAACCGTAGACGGTTATAGCAACAGATACTTTGACTAATAAGTATTTATTTAGGTATTTGCTGGCTTAAACAGTGTAATGTGCCAAAGCCCCAAATTAAATCTATGGCACTTATGCCTACTACTTCCCTATCTGGAAAGCATTCAGCTAAAATATTAAGTGCTATACGGTCATTAGCATCATTAAACATTGGCATCAGCACGCAATTATTCAGTATTAAGAAGTTAGCATAACTCGCCGGAATGCGAATGCCATCAAACCAAAGTGGTTTTGGCATAGGCAACGTAACAATTTTTGGGGTTTTACCTGTTTCCAACTTGGAAGGCTGTAAACGTTTTAGATTGTCCTGAAGGTAGTTATAATTAGCATCTTCTTTATTGTCTTCAACCACGGTTACAATTGTAGTTTCGTTCACAAAGCGTGCTAAGTCATCAATATGGCCATGAGTGTCATCGCCCACAATGCCATTACCTAACCATATGGTATTGGTTACACCTAAGTATTCTTTAAAAACGGCCTCGTAATCTTCTTTGGTAAATCCGGGATTTCTTACTTGGATTTCAGGGTCTAACAAGCATTCTTCGGAAGTCAGCAAGGTGCCTTTACCGTTCACATCAATAGCGCCGCCTTCCAAAATAACAGGATTCCCTTTATATACAACTTGAGTTATAGGCGCTTTTAAAGTTTTAGCCACGGTTTCAGGGACGTGTTTATCAAGCTGATAATTAGAATATTTAGCCCATCCGTTAAAGTTGAAGTTTAACGCTTCGCGTTTCTCATTATTATACACCACAATAGGTCCCGAATCACGCATCCAACTTCGATTGGTTTTTTGATGGATATACACCAATTGCTTAGTATCTACATGAGCAGTTGCAAGCATTTCCTGGACTTTATCTTGCTGTGCCTTATCTTTTACAACCAAGAATACTTTTTCGTAAGTGGCAACTTTTTTAATAAACTCTACAAATGCCCATTGAATGGCTCCATACTTCCCTGGCCAATCGTTGCCATTATGAGGAAAACAAAGCAAAATACCTTCTTGTGGTTCCCACTCGGCGGGAAAACGTCTGTTTGCAGCCATTAAATTAAAGCACGTTTTGTTAAGTCTTCAAAGGCATCGATGCGTCTATCTCTAAAGAAAGGCCAATTTTGGCGTACATCTTCTTGATGCTTTAAATCTACAGTAGCCATTAAAATTTCTTCTTTATCATGAGAAGCTTGCGCTAAAATCTCACCTTGTGGGCCGCAAATAAAGGAAGCTCCCCAAAACTCGATGCCATTAGTATCTGGTAAATATTGCTCTAAGCCTATACGGTTTGCAGCTGCTACATAGGCACCATTTGCTACCGCATGTCCTTTCATAACATTCATCCAAGCTCCATATTGATTCTCTCCATATTGCGCTTTTTCTTGAGGATGCCAACCAATAGCCGTAGGATAAAACAACACTTCCGATCCTTTTAGAGCGGTTAAGCGAGCACCTTCTGGATACCACTGATCCCAACAGATTAGCACACCAATATTACCTTTTTTAGTGGGATTGTTTTTAAATCCTAAATCACCTGGTGTGAAGTAGAATTTTTCATAAAAATGGGGATCGTCTGGAATGTGCATTTTTCGGTATAAACCAGCTTCAGTTCCATCGGTATCAATAATATATGCGCTATTATGGTAAATACCCGCCATACGTTTTTCAAAAAACGGCACTACAATAACAACTCCCAACTCTTTTGCCAAGTCACTAAACGCAGTAAAAGATGTGCTATATAGCGGTTCGGCATATTTAAAGTTGTCTACATCTTCACTTTGACAGAAATAGTGGCTGCTGTAAAGTTCAGGCAAACAAATAACCTCGGCACCTTGTTGGGCTGCTTTTTTAACCCATTCGGTACATTTTTTTAAGTTATTCTCAGGTGTATTGTTAAGGTTTAACTGCACTACGGCAATGGTGTACTTACGCATGTTGTTTCAAAATTTAGTATTACAAAAGTAGTAATAATATAAAGTTTTTTGAGGTTAAAAAATAATTAGCCTTTATAGTTTTTAATCAAGACATCCATAAGTGCCATATAGTTTCTAAACAACCCTTTTAGTTTTTCGTCCTCAGAAGTATTAATCTGCATAACCCCAACAACTTTAGTGCCTGGATTATAAAACCCTAGTGTTAAATATCCAGGAAAAAAGCCCATATGGCCATATAAGGTACCTAACTGTGGTAATTCGAACACTTGAACACCCAAGCCGTATTTTCCGCCTTCATTGGTTTCTATAGCGTCATAAAATTCACCGCCAAATAACCTCATATTAATAACTTTTCCTTCGTGCAGTAATTTTAACCATCGGGCATAATCGCTTGTTTTGAATGCTAATCCACCACCGGTCCATTCAAACTGTGTGTTATTTAAAAAGCCATTCTCATCTATGGAACGATTGGTAAACTTAAATAGGTTCTCTTCACCAGAATAACCACAAGCCATTCCGTCTATTTTTTTGATAGACGAAGGTGTAATTGAGTTAAGCTTAAAAGGTGTTGTAATATCGGTTTCCAACAGCTCATAAAAAGTTTTGCCAGCAATTTGCTCTATTACCATACCTAGCAATATATAGTTTGTATCGGCATAACTATAGCCTTTTCCTGCCTCAAAAAGCGGTTCGTCGTTGAATATATATTGCAACAATTCAACAGGTTGCCATATGCGATCGGCATCTTTTACGACGTCTTCAATGAACTCGGGCTTGAACTCATAGCGCTGTATGCCCGAAGAATGGTTCATGAGATGTTTGATTATAAGCGTCTCATGGTTGGGAATTTTAGTAAACCAATCTTCTTTTTCTAGATATTTTTTTAAAGGTTCATATAAGTCCAGTTTACCTTGCTCCATAAGCTTAAATGCTATGGCCGATACAAAGGTTTTTCCTGTACTACCACTTAGCATTTTATGGTTTGTGGTCATTTTTTCTTGTGATTCCAAATCGGCATGTCCTGAAGCTAGGGATACAACTTCACCATCTGGTTCTACATAACTAAATACCATTCCTGGATAATTAGAAGCTGTTGTTAGAGAATCTACAACAGATTGAAGCTTAGTTTCTAACGTATTTTCTACAGCTACTTCTTGTGAATAAAACCGTGCGCTAGAAACTATAAAAAAAGTTAAGGCTATGAATAGTTTTCCCATAATTAAACATTTATAAGCGTTAGTGCCCAATAAATTATTTTGTTACAAGTTACTTAAAACTTTAACAAGAGTTTAATTACTGCAACACCAATTTTTTGGTTTGGAAAGTATTTTCAGAAGAAACAGTTAATAGATAAATACCAGACTGCATTTGTTCTAACTGCAATTTATTGTCACCAAAAGCCAACTTTCTGGAGAAAAGCTGTTGACCTCCCAAAGTATAAAGAGTCACTGTGGCGTTTTGATAAGGAGACGTCAAAGTTATAATTCCCGATGAAGGATTGGGATAAAAACTGAAATCCAATTGCGCTTCTTCGGCCACACTTAAAGCATTACATTGTGCTTCATTTTCAACAAAAGCACAATTGCTATCTATATCCCAATTTTGTAAATATGGTGCATTGTCATGGTCTACAAACAAACAGCTTAAATTAGCATTTTGGGTCATATCGAAAGTAGACACGATGTGATTATGGCCATTGCGCATATCAACAATTTGCAAATTGTTGTTATAGGCCAAAATGTGTTTTACTTTATTGTTGTCGGATAAATCCAGACTGTTTATACTGTTGTCTTGCGCGTGAAGTAAGAATAAATCCTTCAAATTGGTAACATCCAAAACCGAAAGATTGTTGTTGTTGCAAAGTAAACGCTTTACAAGAGGTGTTGTGGACAAATCCAAGGAACTCAAACCATTATTGCTAAAACTTAAGTAGTCAATAGCCGTATTATTTGTTAGTGAAAGCGAGGAAAGGTTATTGTTGTCACAAGATAAAGTCTCTAACTGTAGATTGTTTGAAATATCCAAAGTGCTCATACCATTGTCTCCACAAAATAAAGATTCCAATTGCGGATTGTTGCTCAGGTCTATAGTCGCAACAGAGTTTGAATAAAACCAAAGCACTTCCAACTCAGGGTTGTTAGCCACATCAATAGTCGAGATGTTGTTAAGGTTACAGGAAAGTACTTCCAACAAAGCGTTAGAACTCACATTAATAGCTGTTAATTGATTATTGCTAATGTATAACTCTCTTAAATTGGAATTTTGAGTTAAATCAATAGCCGCAATCTGATTGTTTTCAATATCCAGAACTTTCAGCAAGCTGTTACTCGATAAGTCAATTTGCGGAATGTTGTTATTGAAGCAAAACAAGTTTTTCAAACCGGTAAACGCTTCAATACCTGCCATATTGGTTATCCCTTTATCAAAGACATTCAAGCTGATGACACTTGCTGCATCTGCATTTAAAATATTTCCATTAAGCCCATTTGAGTCTATGTTCAAATCGATTAGAGCTTGTTCGAAATTAGAATCGGGAATGCTTGTTGTTTGGGCTGAAACGCTTGGCATTGTTATAAAGAACAACAATGTCCAGGTAAGACTTATGCACTTCAGATTTAGGTTCAAAAGCTAATGTAAAGGTTAACAGCACAGTAAAAGTATTACTAATGTTGAAACCAACACATTAAAATCGATATGCGGAAAATATTTCCGATGAAATCCAAACAATAATTTTAACAAACTGAATTTCAGTTAAATAAAGCTATTTAAGTCTATCTTTAACGTATTCAATTTTTGTTTTTCCGTGTACAATGGGTTTGCCGTCATCATCTAGACTTACCATTACAATATTATCAACGGTAATGATGGTTTCGCGTGTCATTTTATTGCGAACCTCACAATTTAGCGTTAACGATGTTCTTCCGGATTTAACCACTTCAATCCCAATTTCAATAATATCACCTTGACGAGCCGAACTTGTGAAATTTATTTCAGACATAAACTTGGTCACGACTCTTGGGTTTTCCAGCTGAATCACGGAATACAAAGCGGCTTCTTCGTCAATCCAAGCCAATAAACGGCCACCAAACAAGGTGCCGTTTGCATTTAAATCTTCGGGTTTAACCCATTTTCTTGTGTGAAATCTCATTTAGACTGTAGTTTGTGGAATGGTAAGATTAATATTTAATTTTTCGTTCAGCTTCTCTATAAAATAAGCTGATAATAAAGGGGACTCTTTTTCTATATTTTGATGAACAAAAAAATCAATCTCATTAATGCCTTGTTGCTGCCACTGATATAAACGTTCTACCCAATCGTCTAAACGTTCGTAATCCGACTTGTCATTGGCACCTACATACCGCACAAAAGCAGTACCGTTAGTCATTCGCATATGCAGCAAATCTCGTCTGCCAGCAGTATCAACTATTATATTGGATACGTTATGTGCTTCCAAAAGATCGTACAATTCATTAGAAACCGAAGCATCGTTATACCAGTCGGTATGTCTAAATTCGATAGCCAATGGTGCATCTTTAGGCCATGCTTCAACAAAAGCAACTACCCTATTAAAATCTTTGGGAGCAAAATTATTGTGCATTTGCAAAAATATTGTCCCTAAACGCGCTTGCAGGTTTGATGCATTATAAAGATATGTGTTGACTATTTCTGTCACATCGTTCAAACGCTTTCTATGGCTAATTTCCTGATTGAGTTTTGGGAAAAACTTAAATCCTTCTGGTGTTTTGTTACGCCAGGACTCAAACTGTTCTGAAGAAAATATGCGATAAAAAGTAGCATTAAGCTCTACCGAATTAAATTGAGAGGCATAATATGTGAGTTCGTCTTTAGTTCCTCTTGGATAAAATCCCTTTAAATCGGCTTTGTTCCATTTTGCACATCCCACATAAACTTCTGGTTTTAGCTTATTATCAAATTTTTCTAATACGCGTTTGGTCTCTGGGTGATCTTTTGGAAGTATAAAGTCAAAATTATCAGGGTTTACTACGGTTCCAAATTTCATTTATAACTATTTAAATTTCCCATAAAGATACACATTCTATAAGGCTTACAAAAGCTTTGCGTGGTTAAGTATAGCTTAAGTTTTGTATCCGCTTTAATAGAAATTGTTTATAACATCGTTAACAAGTAACCAGAGATGCTTTTATATCAACGCAGTAATTAAATACTTTTAAGAAAACCTAATTATCCATGGACACTAGAAACGATGGCCTCATTAGCTTAAGACCCGCAATTGACGCCGACACTTTCCGCCAAAACATGAGCAATGATGAGCATTTTCAAAATTTCACTTTAAGACCAGCTATTAAGTTGCAAAGTGAATTGTTTGTAGAAGTTTTTAAAAATTACGTTGCCAAGCATAAAAATGTATTTTATGATTTATCTTTGGAGAAGCGAATTGACTATATAGAAAACGCAATTCACAAGGACATGAAATTCAGAAATTCACTTAAAGGCATGGTCATAGGTGTATTTACAGTTGAAGAGTACCGAATTTACATCCAAAATTCATCGGCTTTAAACAAACGCATGATGCACTTGGTAAAAGAACGCCTTATAGATTATGTGCAAATGTTTGATGCCGTAGACACTAACACTGTTTATGCCTCTGTATGAGTGAAAAAGAAATGCTTTTGCAAGCTTGCTATAACTATGTAAACAAGCGTATTGATAGTTATAAAAATGAAATAGAAACTATTAAGGATTCTATTGAAAATAATAAAAGTTCAGATGATGAGGATGATTCCGGAGCCGGAAAACTCATGCACGATCTGGAAAAAAACATGCAGTATCTTTCTGATGCTGCAAAAATGAAAGATACGCTCAATCAAATAAGTTCTAAATCTTCCTTAGCTTCTGTAGGGTTAGGAAGTTTGGTATCTACATCAGCCGGAAAACACTTTTTCCTATCTATTAGCGCAGGTGAAATAAAGCTGGACGAGAAGCAAGTATATGCGGTTTCGTTAGGCTCGCCTATAGGAGCGGTTTTATTAGGGAAAAGCTTGGATGAAGACATTAGCTTTAACGGCGCCAACTTCAAAATAGTCGCTATTAAATAAGCGAAACCCCATTTAAGTCTGTAGTTAACACTTCACTCATGTAGTTGAAGTAGGGTCTTACAGCCTTAAACGAACTGTTTACTTCGTTTATTAAATTGGCATCCAACACTTCTTTATCTGAAAACTTTCGGGTGAAAATGTATTGATTTTTCTTGATCAAGTCGATGGCTTTGTGGTCTTTACTAAAACCTTTAGGAGCTATTTTTACTTCGTCACCTACTAAATCGCCCCAAATCGCTTTAAACTTTTTGTCATTCATGATTTGGCGCATCTCGGTATCATCTTGTTCAAATTCTTTTCTCATGCGCAGTAAATCGTCTTTGTTGGGCTCCCAACAACCTGTTGCTATAAAAGATTCATTTCCCGGTTGGCTATGCAAGTATTAGCCGCCTCTATACTCAGGCTTTGTTCTGTGGAATGCACCCACAAACAGTGTTCTCTA
>Ga0079224_100012643_pt1 | contig 11697 bp, 11 predicted proteins | sample Stecom2015_FD_80414 | JGI IMG/M metagenome (GOLD analysis project Ga0079224, IMG submission 80414) | Agricultural soil microbial communities from Utah to study Nitrogen management - Steer compost 2015 | ecosystem: Environmental > Terrestrial > Soil > Agricultural land | place: USA: Utah...
AAGAGGATCTGGAATCTTTAATTGGTCTTTATTATCAGGAGAAGAGTTAAGCCAACATAAATATTAGTCTTGCCGATTTCGTTATTCCGTTAAGTAATTAAATGTTGAGGTGAAGCCTTTAGTAATTTTATGATTAAAAATTTAGCAGAAGGTAATGCAGAGCTTATTTTTGCTGAAAACAAACAAATTTGAATACCCCCATTCATATTACTTCCGTTGCATCAATTTCTCCCTTAGGGGATAATTCAGCTGAAATCTGGGAGAATTATAAAAATACCAATCATTTCATTTCTCAGCATGATTTTAACGGAGCAGAAGCATTTGCTGCCTTTCTTCCGCAGAAAGTGAGAAACGCAGTTGAGGAACTTAGATTTTCTGTCCCTTTTTACAAAAAACTGGATGATTCGGTGTTATATGCCATCCTGGCTTCCAGGGAGGCAGTGCAATTGGCAGGATGGGAAAAAGGAGAAGAAATTGGAATAAATATTGGCAGTTCCAGGGGAGCAACAGGATTATTTGAAAAGTATCACGAAACATATTTAAAAACGGGAAAGGCAGAAACTATAACTTCCCCATCCACCACCCTGGGAAATATTTCTTCCTGGGTGGGGCAGGATATCCAATCCACCGGTCCCGAATTTTCCCACAGCGTAACCTGCTCTACTGGATTGCACGCTATTCTGAATGCGGTGGCGTGGTTAAATTCCGGAATGGCCAAAAAATTTCTCGCAGGTGGCAGTGAAGCTGCACTTACTCCATTTACAATTGCACAAATGAAGTCGATGAAGATTTATGCAGGGGAAGAATTGGATTTTCCCTGCCGTGCATTGGATATGCTGAAAAAGAAGAATTCAATGGTTTTAGGAGAAGGTGCAGGGGTGGTATGTTTGGAAAAAAATCCTTCGCATAGCCTTGCGCAGATAATCGGGATAGGATACGGCACTGAAAAATTAGAACATTCTGCATCAATCTCATCCGAAGCCGATTGCCTTCGGAAATCGATGACGATGGCTATTGGAGCCATTCCTCCGGAAGAAATAGATGTGGTGGTAATGCATGCACCCGGCACTTTAAAAGGAGACCTTGCAGAGGTGAATGCAATTAAGAACATCTTCGGAAAGAAACTTCCTTCCCTGACTTCCAATAAATGGAAAATAGGGCATACTTTTGGAGCTTCCGGAATCCTTAGTCTTGGAATGGCAATTTTAATGCTTCAAAATCAGGAATTTTTACCCGTCCCTTTTTCCCAATTTCAAGAACCTCCGAAAAAACTTCGGAATGTTCTGGTAAACGCCGTAGGGTTTGGGGGTAATGCAGTATCTGTATTAATAAAAAGTAATTAAAATTTTTAATACCTTGAAGATTAAGATGAAACTTTTTTTTTCAAACATTCAGAAAAGCTTAGTTTTAATTATTTAAAATAAATTCCATTTCATGACCGTAAAACACAACTGGACAAAAGAAGAGATCCTCGAAATTTACAATAAACCGTTAATGGATCTACTATATGAAGCAGCAACCGTTCACCGGGTATATCATGACCCAAATACAGTCCAGGTATCTACTTTATTATCAATAAAAACAGGTGGTTGTCCTGAAGATTGCGGTTATTGCCCTCAGGCTGCACGATATCACACGAATATTGAAGGTAATGATCTAATGAGTGTTTCCCAGGTGAAAGCACAGGCTTTACGAGCAAAAAATGCAGGTAGTTCCAGGGTGTGTATGGGTGCTGCATGGCGAAATGTAAAGGATGGGGAAGACTTTGATTCTGTGCTGGAAATGGTGCGTACTATTAATAAACTGGATATGGAGGTGTGCTGTACACTTGGAATGATCACCGAAAACCAGGCACAGCGCCTTGCTGAAGCAGGTTTGTATGCATATAATCATAATCTGGATTCTTCAGAAGAATATTATAAGGAGGTAATATCCACCCGGGGCTACCAGGACAGGCTGGATACTATTGGCAATGTAAGAAAGACCAATGTAACAGTTTGTAGCGGTGGAATTATCGGGATGGGAGAAAGTATAGATGACAGGGCAGGAATGCTGGTGGCGCTTTCTACATTGAATCCGCAGCCGGAATCTGTACCTATTAACGCCCTTGTTCCTATTGAAGGTACTCCCATGGAAGAACAACAACCTGTTTCAATATGGGAAATGGTGAGAATGGTTGCTACTACCCGTATTGTAATGCCCGAAACCCAGGTAAGATTATCAGCCGGGAGAACACAAATGAGCCGTGAGGGACAGGCGATGTGCTTTTTTGCCGGTGCCAATTCAATTTTTGCCGGTGACAAATTACTGACAACTCCCAATCCGGATGTAAATGAGGATATGGAAATGTTCAGGGCTCTCGGATTAAATCCTCAGAAGGCTTTTGAAAAGAAATCTCAGCCACAAAGCGTGGAAGCTCAGGATTCCAGGTTCCAAAACCTTGGGGAAAAACCTAAATGGACCAGACCGGGGCACGTTATCGAAAAGAACCTTCAGGCTCAGGAAAAAGCTAAAAGTCTCAAATAATTTTATTTCAGATGAAACTTGATCTCCGGGAATTACCACGGGTAAAAGGAATTTCAAAAGAAGATTTTTTGAGAGATTATTTTAATCCGCAGCGTCCTGTAGTATTTGAAGACTTAAGTGCCGACTGGCCTGCAGTAAAAAAATGGGATTTTGAGTATTTCCGGGAAAAAGCAGGAAATGTGGTAGTGCCATTATATGACGGGAAACCTGCAAAAGGCAAACAGAAAAGCCATGGTCCTGCCAGGAAAATGAAATTTTCTGAATATATAGATATTATAAAAGCAGGGCCAACAGATTTAAGAATGTTCTTTTTCAACTTACTACAGAATTCCCCTGAACTGGTTGAAGATTTTAAATATCCCGACCTTGGGGTGAAATTCTTCAAAAAATTGCCTGTTTTGTTTGTAGGAGGGGAAGGAGGAAAAGTGGTAATGCACTATGATATGGATCTTGCAAACAATTTTCATTTTAATTTTGCAGGAGAAAAAAAAGTAATTCTTTATCCTCCTGAGGAAACAAAATATCTATACAAAGTTCCGTATTCCATTGTGAGTATGGAAATCATAGACATGGATAACCCCGATTTCAAAAAATATCCTGCTCTTTCAAAAGCAAAGGGATATGAGGTGAGATTAAAACATGGAGAGGCTCTTTTTATTCCAAGTAAATGGTGGCACTTTATTAAGTATGAATCTCCCTGTTTATCCTTAACTTTACGTTCCCTTCCCCGATCTCCCAAAAAGATTCTGGAAGTATTGGGGAATCTCCTCATTATCAGAAATTATGACAATATTATGCGGAAATTTAAGGGGCAGGATTGGATAGATTATAAGAATAAGTTAGCGATTGAGAATACGCATAAAAATGCCGGAATTTGAAGATGAAAGAAGAACTATATTTAGAAGAAATACCACGCGTGCAGAATATTTCTAAGGAGGATTTTGTAACCAGGTATGTGAAACCTCAAAAACCTGTAGTAATAGAACGTCTCATAGAAGACTGGCCTGCCTTCGATAAATGGTCTCTGGATTATATCCAGGAAATTGCAGGGGACAAGACAGTTCCTCTGTTTGATAACCGGCCAATCTCCTCTAAATACAAATTCAACGAGCCTCATTTGGAGATGAAAATGGCAGATTACATTGACCTGCTAAAATCAGAACCTACTAAATACAGGATATTTTTATATCATATCTTAAAAGAGGTTCCTTCACTTCAGAAAGATTTTCAGTTTCCTAAAATCGGTTTGAAAATATTAAAACAACTGCCTATGTTGTTTTTTGGAGGTGAGAATTCCAAGGTTTTTATGCATTACGACATTGATTTTGCAAATATTCTTCACTTTCATTTTCACGGAAAAAAACAATGTATCCTTTTTCCCCCATCTGAAAGTAAGTATTTATATAAGGTTCCTCACGCCTTAATAAGCAGGGAAGACATTGATTTTAATAATCCCGATTTTGAACAATTTCCGGTACTTAAAAATGCCAGAGGATTTATTACTGAATTAAATCACGGTGAAACTTTATATATGCCTGAAGGATACTGGCATCAAATGACTTATTTAACCCCGGGGTTTTCTATGAGCCTGCGGGCAGCTCCCAGGTCTATTACCAATTTATCTAAAGCGGTATATAATCTGGCGTTTATGAGGTATTTTGATAATTATATGCGGAAATGGCGCGGGCAAAAATGGATCAATTATAAAAATGAACAGGCAATAATAAGAACTCATAAAAGGAACAGGATCAATGCGTGATCTCGTTACAAACTTCATATACCAGCTGAAATTCATATCCTTTCTGAAGTAAATAGCTCATAAGTTTATTCTTCTTTTTATAGGCATCTTTTTCCTTTATAAGCTGATTCTTTTTTTCAGCAAGATCCTGAAGATTTTTGAAATAAGCTGTCTCATCGATTTCGGTAAGGGCTATTTTAACTAAGGGAGCAGAGATATCTTTCTTTTTAAGCTCCTGAACAATTTTAATTCGTCCCCATTTTTTGATCCGGAACTTACCTCTCACAAAACTTCGGGCAAAACGTTCTTCATTTAAAAAATTTTCCTGCATTAACTGGATGATAATCTGTTCACGTGCTTGAGGGATCATTCTCATATTTTTCAGCTTTTCCTCTACCTCCTTTTGAGAGCGGTCGCGGTATGCACAGAATTGCATCAACTTAACAGTTGCTTCTTTTACTGTATAGGATTTTTGACTTGAATTGGATTTCATCAGGACAAAGGTAAAATCTTCCTGCCAGTTGACATTTTAATGTTGTAAAAAAACCATAATAATTTTTAAGGATAAAGAAGATAAGAAATAGGTTATTTTATAAATAAAAAAACGCCTCCCAAATAAATGAAAGGCGTTTGTTTTAATGCTGTAGTTTCCTTATTCAAGCACTTCCCCGTTCTTATCGTGAAAGTGATATTCCATGTACGTGTAAGCGTCTCTTGGCAATATTTTTACCCAGCGTTTATGGTCAAAGAACCATTGCGAGCGTGGGGATGGAAAACCTCTGGTTAAAAAGGCTGCAATAAATGGGTGTGCGCTAAGGGTGATCTTTTTGTGATTTTTCTTGATCAGCCTTTCCAGGTCGGTTTTGATCTTGTCAATGACAATAATCGGTGCCTCAATCTCACCAGTACCATTAACATCGGGATTAACCTCCCGGGTCTTTATATTTGTTTCCGGCCTTACGCGTTGCCTTGTAATTTGGATCAGACCAAACTTACTTGGAGGCAAAATTTTATGTTTTGCACGATCATCACTCATCTCATTTCTCAGATGATCGTAAAGAGCTTTCCTGTTTTCAGCTTTGGACATGTCTATAAAGTCGATCACTATGATACCTCCCATATCTCTTAATCGGAGCTGGCGGGCAATCTCTGTGGCACTTATAAGATTTACTTCTAATGCCGTATCCTCCTGGTTTTTGGCCTTGTTAGACCGGTTACCACTGTTTACGTCTATAACGTGCATGGCTTCAGTATGCTCAATGATGAGATATGCACCTTTGCTCATGGAGACGGTGCGGCCAAAGGATGTTTTTATTTGTCTTTCGATACCAAACTTTTCAAAAACGGGAACGTTCGAGTTATACAATTTTACTATTGATTCTTTATTTGGGGCAATTTCTGCCACATAATCTTTTATTTGTGAATAAAGCGTTTCATCGTCTACCCATATGGAGGTAAAGCTATCATTAAAGATGTCTCTAAGAATAGAGGAAGCTCTGTTTAACTCTCCAAGAACTTTGGAAGGATGAGGTGCTTTATAAAGCTTTTTGCACATTGCCGTCCACCGACCTAATAGGTTTTGTAGGTCCCTGTCCAGCTCTGCGACTTTTTTACCTTCGGCTACTGTACGTACAATCACGCCAAAACCTTTAGGTTTTATACTTTTCACCAATCTCTTAAGCCTGTCTTTTTCTTCTTTGCTTTCAATTTTTTGAGAAACTGAAATTCGATTGGAAAAAGGAACCAGAACTATATAACGCCCCGGTAATGAAAGTTCAGAACTTATCCTGGGGCCTTTGGTAGAGATTGGCTCTTTCATCACCTGTACCAGTAGTGATTGATTTGATTTTAAGACGTCCATCATGCTTCCGTCTTTATCAATATCTTTTTCAAAAGTAAAATTCTGTAAGGAATAATCTTTTAATTTACCTGTGCTTACACGTTTTATGAATTTCAACAATGAAGAGACCTGAGGGCCAAGATCGTGATAGTGTAAAAAACCATCTTTGGTATAGCCTACATTTACAAATGCGGCATTCAATCCCGGAACAGATTTTCTTACTTTGGCTAAAAAAATATCGCCAACAGCAAAATTACTGTCATCTTCTTCTTTGTTTAATTCAACAAGTTTTCCATCTTTCAATAAGGCAAAATCTACAGCAGAAGAACCTGATCTAATAATCAATTCTTTATCCACTATTCTAGATTTTTATCCCGATAAATCGGAATGGATTAAACATTATTTTTTCACAGGGTTTTTAAGCCTGAAGAAACCGGTTATAAATAATAATAACGGGTTTCAATTTCAAAGAACATTGTGTATGTACTAAAAAAGTAGTGAGAGCACTACTTTTTCTTATGCCTGTTAGCTCTGCTTCGCTTTTTGCGCTTATGCGTTGCTACCTTATGTCTTTTTCTTTTTTTACCACTTGGCATATAGTTGTTTTTTTAATTAATTATTCTATTCTTTCTCATTTTTGAAGTGAGAAATTATTTTACTTCTACATTTGTTTTAACGCCATCAACAAACACTCTGGCCGGCTTAAAAGCAGGAATGTTATGTGCCGGAATCTTAATGGTAGTATTTTTAGAAATATTTCTACCGGTTTTTTCAGCTCTTGTTTTAATAACAAAACTTCCAAATCCTCTTAAATAAACATTATCTCCACTTTCCAAAGAAGTTTTTACTTCTTCCATAAAAGTTTCCACAGTTGCCTGTACATCTCCTTTTTCCATTCCAAGCTTTTCGGAAATTTTGGCTACGATATCTGCTTTCGTCATTTTCTTACAATTTTTTAAATTGGGGTTCTTATTTTTCGAGGGGCAAATATAGCAATTTAATCTCCAATATTTCAATCTTAATTCCTTAAATAGTAACCAAATAAAGATTTATACTTGCAAACCAACATCTTACTTAATGGAATTTTCTAAAATCCTCATATACTGGTATTTAAAAAATAAAAGGGATTTACCCTGGCGCAATACATCCGATCCCTACAAAATATGGTTAAGTGAAATAATCTTACAACAAACCCGAGTGGCACAGGGTTTACCTTATTACCACAAGTTTCTGGATAATTTTCCCACTGTAAATCATCTTGCTGATGCTTCAACGGAAAAAGTAATGAAATTGTGGCAGGGGTTAGGCTATTATTCGCGGGCCCGCAACCTGCATGAAACTTCAATTTATGTTTCCAGAGAATTAAATGGGTTATTCCCTTCCACTTATAAGGAATTAATTAAGCTGAAAGGTATTGGTGATTACACCGCAAGTGCTATAGCTTCTTCCGGTTTTGGCGAACCTGTAGCTGCGGTAGATGGGAATGTTTTCAGAGTGCTGGCCAGGTATTTTGGAGTTGACACCCCTGTGAATTCAACTAAGGGACTGAAAGAATTTAAGGCTATTTCACAGGAGTTATTGGATAATGAAGATCCACGTGATTATAATCAGGCTATTATGGAATTTGGAGCAGTACACTGCAAGCCTCAAAACCCTTTATGCGCGAGTTGTCCTTTTGCCAACAGTTGTCTTGCATTTAATAACAATCTGATCACCACCCTCCCGGTTAAGAACAAAAAAGGAAAGATTAAGGAAAGATATTTTAATTATCTTGTTTTTAAAACCAGGAATAATACTACTTCTCTCGAAAAGAGGACGGGGAAAGGAATATGGCAGGGGTTGTATCAATTTCCACTTATAGAAACTGATGATCACCTCGAGATACCGGAATTCCTCAATCAGGAAAGGTTTAAGCAATTAACGGGAAAGGATTTAAAAAGGGTAACCCTTTTCAACCAGACACCTATAACTCACAAACTTACACATCAGCATATTCACACCCGGTTCTGGATAATTGAAAAGGCGACGATAGATGATCCGGTGTTGGTAAACAATATCAACGATTATCCTGTTCCGGTTCTTATTGCCAATTTTATAAATGAATATGATTTTTCTTATTAGGGAAAGTTATTTTACAACTTGTATTTTACCTTTTATAAGGTGGATAGCCGAATAATTTTAGCTATTTTTAAAATATATATAAATCAAATTACTGTAATTTAGCAAATTAAAATTTTAATTATGACAGGAACGCTTAACAAGGTTATGCTTATTGGCCATACCGGAGATGATGTGAAAATGCATTATTTTGAAGGTGGTGGTTCTATTGGTAATTTTCCAATCGCGACTAACGAGGTTTATACCAATAAGGCTACAGGGCAGCGTGTTGAAAGTACCGAATGGCATAATATTGTTGTTAGGAATAAGGCAGCAGAAATTTGTGAGAAATACCTGAAAAAAGGAGATAAAGTGTACGTTGAAGGAAGGATCAAGTCCCGAAAATGGACAGATGACAAGGGTATTGAGCGCACTTCGATTGAGGTACAGTGTACAGATTTCACTTTTTTAACTCCCAAGGACAAATCCCAGGGAAATTCTCCTCAAAGTTCTCAACAATCTCCCCCGGGTTCCGGCTCAAAAAATGATACTTTTGCCGGTCGTTCAAAAGGCAACGAAGACGATGATGATCTGCCTTTTTAAGTTTAACTAAAATTAAAGCTATTGGATCCGGATCCTCCCAGTTTAATTTCCCTTTTTTCATCCTTTGATTATTCAATGATCTTCAGCATAATTATGCTGTTTGTTCTCCTTATCTGTTCTGCACTTATTTCAGGAGCCGAGGTAGCATTTTTTTCCCTGACTCCGGCCAATTTCATTACCGAAAATGGCAAAAGAAGTGATACACAGAAAATTATAGTTAAGCTACTGGATAAGCCCAAAAAATTACTGGCAACAATCCTGGTGGCCAATAACACTGTAAATATTGCCATTGTTCTACTGTTTGACCTCCTTACAGATGAATATTTTTCGAGTATAAACACTACTTTATTTGGAATCGATTTTAAATTTATAGTTGAAGTGGGGGTTATAACTTTCCTTCTCCTTCTGTTTGGGGAAATAATGCCAAAAGTATATGCGAACAGGAATAATGTAAAATTTTCCAATTTTATGGCTCGCCCCATGAACGTGCTGGATACTCTTCTATCTCCATTAAGCACACCCATGAGAGGAGTAACTTTATACATTCATGAAAGATTGGGGAAACAAAGGAGTTATATAAGTATAGATCAACTTTCGCAGGCGCTCGAGTTGACCCGTGAGGAAGATACTACCAAAGAGGAACAAAAGATACTCAAGGGCATTGTATCCTTCGGTAATACCGAAACCAAACAGATCATGAAACCAAGAATGGATATCTTTGCTCTCAATCAAAATCAAACTTATTCTGAAATTATTCCAGAAATAATTGAGAATGGATATTCCAGGATACCCGTATATAAAGAAAGCATAGATCAGGTAGTGGGGATTTTGTATGTTAAAGATCTCTTGCCTTATATAGATAAGAAAGACTTTGATTGGATACAATTGTTGAGGGAACCCTATTTTATACCTGAAAATAAAAAACTGGATGATCTTCTTAACGAGTTTAAAACCAAAAAGATCCACCTGGCCATTGTAGTGGATGAATATGGTGGAACCAGCGGCCTTATTGCACTTGAGGATATAATTGAAGAGATAGTTGGCGATATAAGTGATGAATTTGATGATGAAGATCTTATTTTCTCTAAACTGGATGAGAGTAATTTTATATTTGAAGGTAAAACTCCATTAAAAGATTTTTATAAGATCATAAAACTGGAGGATCCATCTGCTTTCGAAGAGAACAGGGGAGAATCGGAAACCCTTGCTGGTTTTTTACTGGAAATTTCAGGGAATTTTCCAAGGAAGAATGAGATCATTTCTTTTTTAAATTATGTGTTTACTATTGAAGTTATAGACGAGAAACGTATCAAACAGATTAAATTAAGTATAGAACCGGTTGAGTAAATAGAGCTAAGTAAAGCATATTAAATTGCCATCTTGTAATGAAAAAAAATATCCTGTTTATCTCAATTCTGTTTTTATTCTCCTGTAATAATGAAAAACTTCCGAAACCAAAAGCTTTCCTTGCACTTGAATATCCACCTGCACAATATGAATCGTTTGCCAACTCCGATTGTAATTATAAATTCGAGAAAAATACTATTTCCAGGATAAAAATGGCGAAAGGTAATATTCCTTGCTGGATCAATCTTGAATATCCTATCCTGGATGCCACTGTTTTCATTACTTATCAACCTGTGAATAAAAACCTCGATTCATTACTTCAGGATGCCCAGAAACTGCCTCTCCAGCATACCATTAAAGCCGATTTTATTGAAGGGGATGTTTATACTAACCCCAGCAATAAGGTGTATGGGATGTTCTATGAAGTAGAAGGCAACGCAGCATCACAAGCTCAGTTTTATATTACTGATAGTATAAGTCATTTTATGACGGGTTCCCTATATTTTAATCAGAAACCCAATTATGATTCTATTATGCCAGCGGCATCTTACCTGAAGAAGGATATGAAGCACTTAATAGAAACGATAGAATGGGAAAATTAATTTTTCCGTATTTCTAAACATTCCTTCAGGATCATCTCAATTTTTCCAACTGTTCCTCTGTTTGCTATTGCACAATCCATGCAGAAGAGATAGCAGATATTTCTTTTAATATATTTCTGAACCAAAGATCAGGAAAACAAAAAACCGGCCATAGAAGACCGGTTTTTCAGAAATATAAAAATTAATTATTCTTCAAAATCGGCATCGCTTACTCCCTCATTCACCTCATAAGAGCTCACTTTAAACTCTATAGTTTGCGGTCCGAATGACTGTGAGATCGTATAGGGGAATTTTACACCCTTTACCTCCTGATAATCACTGAATCCGGTTGGAACCTGCATTGTTTGAGGGCCCTGCGAAATGGTCTTCACCGATTGAACTTTTAAGCCCGTTTCTACATCATAATAAGCTGTAATATCTTCACTTAAAGCTACTGCGTAGGCATCTTTTCCATTAACTGGTTCTATACCCATTACTTTTGCATTTGCAGGATTAAGTTCCGGGAAAGGATTGGCTTCAGTTCTAACTGCGTTTAATTGTTCTTCATTGAGATCTACTTTTTGACCCTGCTGAACTGCAAACCCCGTTTTTCCGTTATAAACCTGCTTACTGATTGCATTTCCACCCATAGAAACCGTTTGCAGGAATTTAGGATCGGAAGTTGTTTTGGTCTCCAGGTCTAAAGTTTGACCCTGAATGCTTGCCTGAGCTTTCATAGCTACACTTTTCACGCCTTCTACAGCAGCTCTTCCTCCTATTGCTTCCAGATATTTATTAAACACATTTTCAGCAGTTACTGATGGGTCTACAGTTTTATTATAGTCAGGTCTGTCTACCTCATTTCCTAATTTATCAAAATATCTAACCGGGATTTTTTTTCCGTCAAAAGTGATGGTTTCAATATTTTCTGCAATCTCACTTCCCTTACCAGCTATAACGATTCG
>Ga0079224_100012644_pt1 | contig 11697 bp, 15 predicted proteins | sample Stecom2015_FD_80414 | JGI IMG/M metagenome (GOLD analysis project Ga0079224, IMG submission 80414) | Agricultural soil microbial communities from Utah to study Nitrogen management - Steer compost 2015 | ecosystem: Environmental > Terrestrial > Soil > Agricultural land | place: USA: Utah...
CAAAAAGCATCTGGGATGGTTTCAGCCCAGGAGTTTTAATATGGGGATTTCGCGACGCGTCTTCGAAGCTACGGGCGGATTCAAGTTCGACCGCTTTGCTGAGGACATCGAGTTCAGTATTCGGATGCGTAACGCGGGATTTAAAGTTGGTCTTATTCCCGAGGCGTATGTTTTTCATAAACGAAGGACGTCATTCGCAGGGTTTTATGATCAGGTATATAACTTTGGTCGGGGTCGGATCCTCGTCGGGCGGGAGTTCCCTGATGAGGTGAAACTCACTCACTGGCTGCCCGCGGTTTTTGTGCTAGGCGTTTCTTCCCTTGTGGTACTTCCGTTTCTTTCCAGTTCACTTTTCTTTCTGGCGCTTATTGGCCTCGGTTGCTATTTGCTTTCGATCTTTCTCCATTCGCTCTTTATAAACCGCGACCTAACGGTTGCGCTGCTGTCAGTCCCCGCGGCGTGGCTGCAACTTTGGGGTTATGGGCTGGGCTTCCTCAAGGAACGCTTTGATACCGCGCCGTCCCGGTAACGACAATCCACTCGTTGGAATTTGCGATTTTTTGGGTAATATTGTTAGGCCCTAACCCTAATCATGAAAATTGCAAAAATCGCGATCGTGGCTTTCGCCATGCTGGCATGCCTCTCTTCCGGGTATGCACAAAACTCACAACCATTAGAGCCCGGATACTACATCGTCGTTGCGGCGTACGCACCCAATCATGAAAATCTTGCAAACCGATTTGTTCAGACACTTCATTCGGAAGGTTTCGAGGCAACCTTTGGTCTGCATGAACGCACCAACCTTCTTCTGGTTTACCTAAAGTATTTCGACAACCTCAAGGGTTCGATACTCGAGATGCAACAAATTCGTAGAACAACGCGCTTCAACGATGCGTGGGTACGGGTAGTACCGGGCGATATTGTTGCGAAGCAAAATCAAACTGCTCAGGAGCCACCCGCAGCCGAACCGGCAGACAAGATGGTTGATACAGTATCCGAAGAGCCAACTGAATTGCGTGGGGAGAGGATTATTGAACCGGCGGATACAATCGTCGTTACCGATAACGAAGAAATTGTTCAATACAAACAAATGACGCTTGGGAATACTGAAGTCTTCCTGAGTTTGTTTCATGCGCGCAACAACCGCATCGTTGACGGTGAAGTGACTGTGGTCGACACGGAGCGTGCGAAGGAAATCACTCGGGTAAAAGGAAACGAATATCTCCATCTTCCTGATCCGAAAAGTGAATCCGGCCAACTTACCTTGATTTGTGAAGCATTTGGATACCGGAAACTGCAATACGAACTAAACTACCCCGTGCCCCTGGCAGATACGGTGAAGCCGTACATCGACCTTATGGGGACCACGATTGTCGTGAATTTTGACCTTGTCCGTTATCATAAGGGAGACATCGCAACATTGTACAATGTTTATTTTTTCAATGATGCAAACGTCATGGTACCGGAATCGCGCTATGAATTAAATATGCTCCTGCAGATGATGCAGGAAGTGCCATCCTACCGGATTCGCCTGCACGGGCATTCAAATGGAAACTTTCGCGGCAAGATCATCAAGATGGGATCAGAGAAGAATTTTTTCTCCCTTGATGGCTCCGTAAATACACTCGGTACTGCAAAGGAATTATCACAACTTCGCGCCGAAGTAATCAGAGATTATCTTGTTGAAAACGGTATCTCAGGCGATCGTATTGAAATCAAGGCCTGGGGCGGGAAGAAACCATTGTTTGACCGTAACGGCCCCAATGCGCGAAAGAATGTTCGGGTCGAAGTTGAGATACTTGCGGGGCAAGCTATTTAATTTGACAAGTTGTTATTATTGCAAAATATTCTCGTTGAGTACCTTGTACAACAATGAAGCGGATCCTGCGTAGCTTTTTTCTGATTATCAACTACAAGACACTTCTGATAACCGTGCTGGCGGTTATATCTAGTGAGGTGTGTTTCCGATATGACCTGACTGCAGAGTTTCCGGACATGCTTGTTGGTGTGGCCATCGTCTTTCCGGTTGTCTTCTCAATCAGTGCAGCTTATAACCGCAGGGAAACCGCTCTTCAGCGGTTTTCGGATTTTAAGGGACACGCGATTACGATGTACTACGCAACGCGCGACTGGATTTACAATGATAAACCGAATGATCTCCCGGACCGGACTCGCGTTCTCATTGGAGATATGGTTCGACTCGCCCGTGAGATGTTTACATCTTCACACCGTAAGGAATTTGAGTCGAATGAGAAAAAGATATACGACTACTTCTCAAGTTTGTCGCGGATGACGATCGAAATGCGCCAGCTAGGAGTTCAAAGCACAGAGATATCGCGCATCAATCAGTATATCAGTAAAATGATTATCGCCTTTGATTGCCTGAAAGCAATTCATGCGTACCGTACTCCGATTACATTGAGGGCTTACAGCAAGGTGTTTATTTATATTTTCCCCATCATATACGGGCCTTACTTTGCAAGCACGTTTCACGATTTTTCTTCAAGCCTGGAGTTCGTTATGCCGATACTCTATAGCTTTATTCTCGTAAGCCTGGACAATATTCAGGATCACCTGGAACATCCGTTTGACGAAGTAGGCGAGGATGATATCCGGATTGATGAAAAGGATATCATCAACTTCATGGATTAGTTATTCTTTTTCCCACACATCGTGGAAGTCCGTTATTTTTTGGAACAGCGAATGTGCGAACGAACATGCGGGGGTAATACGAATGTTGTTTTCACGCGCCCACTCCACAGCACGCGCTACCATTTGTTTACCAGCCCCTTTACCCCGCAGGGCATCGTCGACTTCTGTATGATCGATTACCATGTGTTCAGGCGAGTACCGCGAATAATACATGTTCGCCAGTGGTTTTCCGTTCTCTTCGATGTAAAAGATTCCCTTGTTCTTGAGTTCCTTATGCAGGACTTCCATTTTTTATAATGTTGTGATCAGGAGTGTTATTCTGCAAATATAACCTTAAGAAATTAATCTGTTCAGTTTGAGGTGCGTGACAACAAAAAGGAGTCCGTTCTAAACGGACTCCCGGCTGTTCTAATTCCAAATTTCAATTGTGGAATTGAGCAACTTCTACCACCGGATTCATACTAACTTTTGCCGTAATGGAATTCGAGATCAGGCAATTTGATTCCGCTTTCGAAAGAACCCTGAGTGCTTTCTCTTGTTGTGCCGCATCGACAATTTCAACGTTCGGATTGAGCACAACCTCGGTCATCTTGTATTTGCCGTCGACCAGTTCAAGCTTCCCGGATGATTCACACCGGAATGAAACAAAGTCAAGTTTAGAATTTTCCGCAATTGCAAGAAATGTCGTCATTAAACAACTGCTGACTGCGGCGGTATATAAATGCTCAGGCGACCATGTTCCAGGTATGCCTTTGGGAAACTCGGGCGGAGTTGCAACCTCAAGGCAGCCGTTGACTAATTTTGGATCATTTAACTCCGGTGAGCAGATTACACCTTTCCGGTCCGCGTTCCAGATGACGGTAACATTATATTGATGTGGTTCCATAAAGTATTTTTTCATTCAGACTATTGAAACTGCCGCCATTGCATACATGCGTGTAGCCCTGCGACTCCAGGATCACTTTGGCGATTGCACTTTTCATTCCGGAGGTGCAGCACGTAATGAGTGGAATGTGCCGGTTCGGGAGTCGGTGGAGGCTGGCTGTCAGTCGTTCCAGCGGGATATTGATCGCCCCTTCAACGTGGCCCGCAAAAAACTCCGCAGGTGTCCGAACGTCAAGCAGGATTCCGCCCTCTTCGATAAACTTCTGCAAATCTATATCGGGGCAGCTCTTGTAATAAATCTTAATTGACTCCATCACGTCGAACCTTCTGTTCGCGGTCAGTAGACGTTCTCAGCATTTTGTAAAGGGGACAATGGCCTCCGAACGCGGTAAGTGCCAGCAATACCGCGATCACGGGAAGAATAATCGCTACTACGCCGGATACGATCCCTGCAAATGATAAAGCTGCGAATACAGCCGCTGCAACCACTCTGATGATCCGGTCACCAGAACTCATGTTTCTTGTCATTTTTTTCTTCAAAACTACGCGGTGCGGAGACGTGTTTCTGTAACAAACGTCACCTTTGCAGGAGATTTTTCAGCATGCGTAATGTGATGACTGACAACTAAATAGGGGCTGCGAAGAACATTGAATTGCTGTGCAATGACATTAGTCAGGCGCGCTCAGTTTATTGCATCAATGAAGCGCAGGTATTCAGTTTCCATCGATAAAGTATAAACGCAGCCGCTCATACGGCATTTGCACTTCCAGATAGACTGGTGCATCGCTTATGCTGTGGTAGTTAAGTTCTACAATGCTTGTTCGACTGTTTTGCGGACTTGGATAAACACGGCCGACAGCATCGATGTTTATGATTTCCGTTTTTGTTACTTCTTCTTCTGAAACGGTCAGTTCAATGAATTTCGCCATAATGCCGGGGTTTAGTATGCATATTACCAGACTATCGTGATAAAACGAAGTCATCCGGGCGAATTTAGGTGGGTACTCAGATCCTGGTTGAGAGCACTGCAATTATCGCGATCATTTCATACTTTCAGGGTAAAGTCATTCAAGACAATATTGCATGAGACCGTGTTTGCTGTTGTTGGTTTTTGCCCTGTTGACTGTGCCCTTATTTGGCCAAAACAACCGGATGATGATTGCTGCGGCATCCGATCTTAAGTTCGCCCTCGATTCTGTCATTGCCGCGTACAAAAGCACCCACCCGGATGCAGATATTTCGGTGAGCTACGGTTCATCAGGAAAACTTTTCGAGCAAATTGTGAATGGCGCGCCATTTCATGTTTATTTCTCTGCGGATATCGATTATCCCAACAGACTTCACGAACGCAGACTAACCGGCTCAGACGTCTTCACATACGGTTATGGCAGGCTTGTGCTGTGGAGCAGAAGACTCGATCCGTCTGAGTTGGGTGTCGATATCTTGAAACGCTCCGACGTAAAGAAAGTAGCGATAGCCAACCCGTTGCATGCGCCATATGGCCGGAAAGGTATGGAAGCATTGGCGTATTACGGGTTGGCGGATGAAATGAAATCTCGTCTCGTCTATGGAGAGAACACGGCCCAGGCAGCGCAGTTTGTTGTAAGCGGTGCCGCCGATGTGGGGATAATTGCACTTGCCCTCGCCTTGTCGCCGACGATGAAAGCCCAGGGTGGATACTATTTCCTTCTTCCTGCTGCGAGCCATTCTGCCCTTGAACAGGGTTTCGTCGTATTGAAACATGCACAGGGCCGTAAGGATGTTGCCTCTTTTGTGACATACATGAACGGCGCGGAAGCAAAAAGTATTTTAACGTATTTTGGTTTTCGGGAAAAGCCATAACGAATGCTCGAAGCAGGTCCATTTTTGCTTACGCTGAAGCTGGCTCTCATCACGACAGCTATCCTTTATGTCATCGGTATTCCGGTTGCTTATTGGTTGTCCACCTCAACTTTTAAAGGAAAGATAGTCGTCGAGGCAATACTTAGTCTTCCGCTTATACTACCTCCTTCCGTGATGGGGTTTTATCTGTTGATAGCGTTAAGTCCGGCGAACTCGTTTGGAAGATGGATCGATGAACTTCTGAACCTTCGTCTCGTTTTTACATTCCACGGGTTGATACTTGCTTCTGTTGTTTACAGTTTACCGTTCATGGTTCAACCCTTACTCGCGGGTTTCCGGATGCTTCCGGGTTCGCTTGTGGAAGCGTCGTATACACTAGGTAAGGGCAGGTGGACAACACTTCGCCGTGTGCTGCTTCCGAACATAAAGGCAGCAATAATAACCGGAGGTATCCTGACTTTTGCACACACACTGGGTGAATTTGGCGTCGTGCTTATGGTGGGGGGTAACATTCCGGGTGAAACGCGTGTGATTTCCGTAGCTATTTATGACGCCGTGGAGGCCATGGACTACGGCAGGGCTAACCTGTACAGCGGAGTATTGCTGGTTTTTGCTTTTGCGCTTTTGCTCGGAGTTTATCTGGTAAATTATCGTTCGCTGAAGACCACATGATTACAATCGAACTTAAACAAATGCTGCAAGGTGCCTCGGGCCCATTTGAACTTGATGTTAAGATGAACATCAACAAGGGTGAGTTCGTTTCCCTTTATGGAGCGTCAGGTGCCGGAAAGACGAGTGTGCTGCGTATGCTTGCAGGTGTATTCAAACCACAGAACGGCTTGATTGACGTTGATGGAAATGCGTGGTTCGATAAACGCAAAGGCATCTGGCGTAAACCTCAGGATAGGAGCGCCGGTATTGTCTTCCAGGACTATGCGTTGTTTCCGAACATGAATGTGGTTGAAAATATCTCTTACGGGCTGCCGGAAAATTCAGAAGATATCGCAGAGGAAGTAATAGGCCTGATGGAATTGAATGAATTGAGGAGGGTAATGCCCTCGATGCTGAGTGGAGGACAGCGTCAACGCGTGGCCCTGGCACGGGCGATTGTACGTCGCCCGACGTTGCTGCTCCTCGATGAACCACTTACCGCGCTCGACACGTCGCTGAGACTTCGCATGCAGGAGTATATCCTGGCCGTACATCGGCGGTACAGTCTTACTACTATTCTCGTAAGCCACGACATGCTGGAAGTACTCAAACTAAGTGACAAGGTTTTTCTGCTTGAAAACGGCGTCATCAAGGCTGCCGGTAGCCCAAAGGACGTTCTGCCCCTGAACGTATTGCGCGAAATGCAGACTAACCTGACTAATTTGTTAACGGGGAGCCCGAAATAGCGTCGCGCAACGGAACTAATCTGTTAAATACGGTGTCTATGACGATATTAAATCGTGCCCGAATGAAATCAATTGTCCTGCCGCTCTTTTTTGTAATCTGTGCTTTCACTGCAAATGCTCAGTCTAAAGAAGTTAGTCCCGATGAGTTTCAAAAAATGATTGAGGGTGGCGGTGTTCAACTTGTAGACGTCAGAACACCAGGCGAATTCAAAAAAGGCAGCATTTCCGGCGCCGTGAATTACGATATCAACTCGCGCGATTTTACTTCAAAAATTAAATCACTGGATAAAGACCGTCCCGTTTTTGTGTACTGCCTTTCAGGAGGCAGAAGCCAGAAGGCAGCCGCGATCATGAGACGACAAGGCTATGAAACCGTTGAATTGAAGGGCGGGATGATGGCATGGACGGGTGCAGGGAAGGAAATCAGCGAAGGCAGCACAAAGGCAGGTTTGACCATGGCCGAGTTTAATGACAGTGTCAAAAGCGACAAGCTCGTGTTGGTTGATTTTCATGCACGGTGGTGCGGACCGTGCAAAAAGATGGCACCGGACCTTGAGACATTGAGAAATACATTTGCTGATCAAATGATACTTTTCAAAGTAGACGCTGATGATAACCCGATCGTCGTTGAGACGTTGAAGATTCAGGCAATCCCGAGACTGGAACTATATAAAGGCGGTGTGAAAGTCTGGAGTCATACAGGCTACCTCGGGAAGAAGGACATCGAAAAACAAATACGCGCACACCTTTAGCCGTATTCAGTCGGCAGTTTCGTTGTTTGTAACGCCTTTAAAACTGTAATACAGATAATATAGTGCAGGGAGGATGAAAATGCTTCCAGTTAGCAGTGCCCACGCAAGTGACTTCATCGTCGGGTCCGGGGCCTGATGCCGCTCAAGTGATAGTGTGCCTTCCTTAAGAATGATGAAATCGGGGTAGTGTTCAAAGGTCACAGCTAACAAAATCAAAACCACCTGCGCGCCGGCAAGAATTCTTGGCATCCATATGTTCCTTTTGCTTATAAAAAACCACGTTGCAATTAATGCGAGCGTGGCAAACACCACGGCAAGTATTCCGGTCGTGCTTTTAAAAACCCAAGCTCCAAGTGGTACGCCGTCGATGGCCGCTGCAAGAAAGACGATGCCTCCGGCAAAAAAAGCAGCACCATTCATGAACCTTGCTTTTCGGACAAAGCGAAGGCGGTCATGATCATCATCTGCTTCTGCAATCAGGTAGATGGCGGCGAGAAACCCACATAGCGCAACCGTGAACAAGCCAACGCTGACAGAAAAGAAGTTCAGCCATCCGAATATGAAAGCATCTGCAAAGTTATCGGCATCAGGATCGATTTTTCCGGATACCGCACTTCCCGCAAGAATGCCAAGAAACAATGGTGTTATAAAACTTGATCCGACAAAAACACGGTTGTACAACCGATGACTTTTGTCTTTAACCGCATCATAATGGCGAAAGATAAATGCGGTTCCTCTTGCAATGATTCCCAGTAACATGATGGCTAACGGGATGTGCAGATACACTGACATTGTGCTGTATATATCTGGAAAACCGACGAATAAAATCACGATGGCGATGATAAGCCACATGTGATTTGCTTCCCAGATCGGTCCGATGGCATGGTAAAGCGTTGTGCGGGTACGTTGCCGGTTTCTTTTCGAAGTAAACATTTCGATAATGCCCGCGCCAAAGTCTGCTCCTCCAAAAAGAACATAGAGCACAATCGAGGTCCAAAGAAAGATAATGACGACCTGATCCATTACGGGTTTATTTTTTCTTCGGCGGATGCATAAAGTCGCGGAACAGCCTGTATCTGTCGTTTCAACAGGAAGAGCACGATAATCGTGAGCAAGACATACACCGCCGTGAAAATGTAGAATGAGTATCTGATTCCAGGCATGGGTGTTACTGCATCCGCTGTCCGCATGATGCCCCATATAATCCACGGCTGACGCCCTACCTCTGTGACTGTCCAACCTGCCTCAACGGCTATAAATCCCATAGGGGTTGCAATTGCAAATAACAGCAGGAACCACCGTTTGTCGAGAAGAGTCTTCCATCGAAAAGCCAGGAAGAATAGCAACGACAAGGACATAAGCAGGACCCCGATTCCAACCATAACCTGGAATGCAATGTGCGTTATTAACACCGGCGGATGATCTTCTTTAGGTACGGTATCAAGTCCCTTAACTTCGTCGTAGAAATTTCCGTGAACGAGGAAACTCAGCATACCCGGTAACTCAATGGCATAATTAACGCGCTCGTTTTTTTCATCGGGGATACCACCGATGAGCAGCGGTGCTGAAGTTTCACTTTTGAATAGAGCTTCCATGGCAGCGAGTTTGGCAGGCTGGCGTTCTGCGACGTCTTTTGCTGAAAGGTCGCCGCTAATTGGCTGAAGAATAGCGGCAACAGATCCGAAAATCATAGCAATGAGAAAGGCGTGCCGGTGAAAGAGCAGGTTCTTCTTTTTTAACATCATCAATGCATGAACTCCCGCAACCGCAAAGCCCGTCGCGACGAAGGCAGCGAGGGTCATGTGCAACGCCTGATACAGCCATGCATCGTTGAACATGGCGGCGATTGGATCAATATTGAAATAGCTGCCATTTTCATAGTCGAACCCTGCGGGACTGTTCATCCATGCGTTGGCTGAGACAACAAGAATACCTGACGCGAGACCGCTTATCCCAACCACAACTCCCGTTACCCAATGGAACCACGGATTAAAGCGATCCCAACCGTATAGAAAGAATCCCAATGCAATTGCTTCGATAAAGAACGCCGTTCCTTCAAGACTAAAAGGCATACCGAATATGGGGCCGGCGTGTTTCATGAACTCGGGCCAAAGCAACCCCAATTCAAATGAAAGCACGGTTCCGGAGACTGCTCCGGTTGCAAAGAATATTGCAACCCCCTTGCTCCATGCTTTTGTAAGGTCTTTGAAAACCGCTTCTTTGCGTCTGATCCAAAGGAAGTGGGATACAGCCATGAAGAAAGGCATAACCATTCCTATACAGGCATAAATGATGTGGAAACCGAGCGAGAGGGCCATCTGTAACCTCGCCGCCAGTAAGTCATCCATAACAATGACGTTTAATATCCGTAAAGATAGACGCGGATGTTAAAAAAAGAACGGGTTTCTCAGGGTTCTTTAGGTTCAAAATGACGATCACGAGTGAATAATATCTTTTCAAATTTCCGGTTATCCGAATATTTCGCGGGTCGTCGATTGCCGTATTGTGAACCAACGCATTGCCTATACCTTTGAATCAAGATTAAAGACAACTATAGACAGTAAATATCCCCGGGGTCCAGGACTTTGGGGATATTTATTTTAAGGGGTTTGTAATCTCGTCGAAGAACTGCCGGGCAACGGTATGGGTATCTGCCGTGAATCTCAATAGTTATACTTTCTGAAAATAGTTTCCAACTCCCTGTAAAAGAGTTCCTGATTCGTAGAAGTTATTCCTGCAGAATTGGTTTCCTGCATAAGCTTGATCAGCGAACTATAATGAGAAAGGTCAACAGGTGATGCCATTAATTCCCGCAGGTCGCGCTTCAGGAACTCAGCCCTTACCTGACTTAAATCCTTACCGTATTGTTCGCGAAAATAATTCTGTGCGTTTTCCTCGATGAGGAAATCCTGGATAAGTCCGTTTCTTACTTGTCGCACAAGCTCGATTATCCGGTCCATGGACAACCGAGTCTCTCGCTGGACTTCATTTTCCCCCTGGGCTAGCATTGGTCAGAACCGAAATTGGTGATTGAAATTTAAACAAAAGTACGAAAGCCGGCGTGTTTTTCTTTCACCTCAAACCCTTTTCAGTGAAAAATCCCGCAAAACGGTTGGCCATCATGGTGTTTATATTTCCCAGGTTCGCGAGCACGGGCCCGGAACAATCCTGCCGTTAAAAAAGGCTGGCATTGAAATTTAAAATTTGATTGAAAACAGCAGCCCTATGCATTACCTCTGGATCAGGGAAGACAAATCGAAAGTGTTTAAATCGTTCTTGTCCGGAAACGAAATTGAAGTCGGACTCTATATTTCACCATCGCAAACTGAGGTTGCGCCCGCCAGGGAAATTGAGATCTTTTATGGTGAAGATGCAAGCGATTCATACCGCGCCGAGGTAAAAAAGCATAAATTACTGGATTCACCCGGGCGTTCCGGAAAATCCTACCTCAGCCTGTGTCTTGTTAAGGTTTAGTCAGGCAGATCTTAAATTTCAGACTACGTCGTTTAAAGATTCCTCCAGCTCCTTCCGGCATAATTACATTTCGAACGCTACAGTCCCGACACCAACTCATCAATGAGAACCGGTGATTTTGATTTAACGATCATCCCAATAAATTGCTGATAAAATTGGATAACATGAAGCGAGTTGAAGTGAACGGATTCTGGCTCTGGCAGTTTGACCACCTGGCGGCTGAAAAAAGTATTAATCATTTTGTTACGGACCGCGCTTCCGCTAAAACCGAGGATGGGTTTACGTTGAGCTTCTCGAGTCATCCCGACAGGGAATTTATTCACCTGAATCGCCGCAGACTCGCAAACGCGATTGGCGTTTTACCACAACGACTTTTCCTTCCGTCGCAGGTACATGGTGACCGAATCGTACGCGTAACCTCAGAAACGACAACAGCAGATCTGATGGAAACTGATGCACTCGTAACCTCAGAAAAAGGTGTATGCGTTGCCGTGATGTCCGCAGACTGTGTTCCGATATTATTATATGATCCGGTCAAGTCTGTTGTTGCCGCTGTGCATTCCGGCTGGCGCGGAACGGTTCAGAAAATTCTCAGCAAAACGATTATTTACCTTGAAGAACATTATAACTCTCAACCACGCGATCTGCTTGCGGGAATCGGACCGTCGGTTTGCCAGGAGTCGTATGAAGTAGG
>Ga0079224_100012645_pt1 | contig 11696 bp, 6 predicted proteins | sample Stecom2015_FD_80414 | JGI IMG/M metagenome (GOLD analysis project Ga0079224, IMG submission 80414) | Agricultural soil microbial communities from Utah to study Nitrogen management - Steer compost 2015 | ecosystem: Environmental > Terrestrial > Soil > Agricultural land | place: USA: Utah...
CGGCGCCAGCCACGCGACGGCGTGCGGCGGCCCGATGCCGGGGCGGCGTCGCGCAACCCCCTGGGGACCCCCCAGCCTCCCGGAGCCTGCGGCGGGGCCGATCTCGAAATCGAGGAGACCACCCGACCCGGTCGCAGCCCCCCCCCGACCCTGGAGGCCTTGCGGACTTCCGGAACCCGGATCCTGTTGTCTCATCACGCGTTCGGACCGGAAGAACCTTCCTCGTGGGAGGCGATGCGGGACGACATGCGGACGTTCGCGCCCGACGGCGTGAAGTTCGCGGTCATGCCGGGGGCGGCGCAGGTGCCGGCGCTGGTGGAGTTCGCCCGCGCGGTGGCGGCGGAATTCGAGTGGTGCTGCGTGCTGGGGATGGGGGCGGAAGGCGCGGTAACGCGCGTGCTGGGGCCCTTGCGCGGTTGTCCGTTGACCTACGGGTTTTTGGGCGAGGGCGCGGTGGCTCCGGGGCAGTTGTCCGTCGGAACCATGAAGGCCTTCTTCGAGCGCGCGGCGACGGCGGCGGATCGTCCCGCGGATGAGGCGCCCGCCCCGGTGTGGATCACGTGGGCGGAGGCGCTGTTGCAGCAGGTGCGGGATGGCTAGCGCGCAGCGCGTCGTGAGGTGCTGCGCCGTCCTGCTGGCGTGCCTGGCGGGTTTCGCGTTCGTGCCGGCCGCGCACGGTTTCGGCCAGAACAAGGTGCAGTACCGGCCCTTCGAGTGGACGTACGTGCGGACCGAGCATTTCGACATTTACTACTCGCAGGATGGAGAGCAGATCGGCACCTTCGCGGCGCGGCACATCGAGAGGATGTACGCCGAGGTGTCGGCGATGACCGGCCACAGGCTGGTGAACCGCGTGCCGGTGATCCTGCACAACACCCATACGGAGTTCCAGCAGACCAACGTGATCCCCATGGCGCTCGGCGAAGGGATCGGCGGGTTCACGGAGCGTCTCAAGAACCGTGTGGTGATGCCCTTCGAGGGCAGCTATCGCGACTTTTACAGGGTGCTGCAGCACGAGCTGGTGCACGCCGTGGTGTTCGACATGCTGGAGCACACGGTGGCGGGCGGGCCGGTGGGACGCCAGATGCGCGGGTTCCCGCTGTGGGTGAACGAAGGGCTGGCGGAGTACGTGTCCAGCGGCTGGGACCTGGAGTCCGAGTTTTTCATGATCGACGCCACCACGTTCGGGTACGTGGCCCCGCCGATCGCCGATTTCGGCGGGTTTCTGGCCTACAAGGGCGGACAACTGTTCTTTCATTTCCTGGAAACGGTGTACGGCAAGGGGACGACCACGCGGTTCATCCAGAACCTGTCGCGCTCCGACGACCTGCTCGTCGCGTTCAAGAAGACCACCAACACCTCGCTGGAGGAGGCGGGTGAGATCTGGTTGCGCGAACTGCGTCATCTGTACTGGCCCGAGCTCGGCCAGCGCCAGTACGGGAAAAGCGTGGCGCGACGGTTGACGCAGCGCGGACGGGACCGTTCCTACTACAACCTGCAGCCGTCGATTTCGCCGGATGGAACCGAGATCGCGTTCTTCAGCGACCGGGAGAGCTGGGAGGCGGTTTACATCCTGAACGTGAAAACCGAAAAGGTGACGCGCACGGTGATCCAGAGCGGGACGAAGGGCGACCACGAAAGCTTCCGGTCGTTCAAGTCGGGCATCACGTGGAGCCCGGACGGCGCGTCCCTGGCGGTGGTGAGCAAGCAGGCCGGGCGCGACGTGATTCATGTCATCAACGCGAAATCGGGGGCGGTGGAACGCGTGCTGCGGCCGCCGGTGCAGGCGGTGCTGTCCCCCAACTGGTCGCACGACGGGGCGCGCATCGCCTTCAGCGGCCAGCACGCGGGTTTCACGGACATCTACGTGTACGAGTTGGCGACCGATTCGGTACGCCGTCTGACCCATGACATCGCCCATGACGACAAGCCGGTGTTCTCGCCGTCGGGCCGGTGGATCGTGTTCGAAAGCGACCGCCCCTCGGCGGCCTTCGGGCGCGATGCGGCGGGTGACCGCGACCGTTCCCTGGCCGGCTTCGATTCGCTGCTGAAGTTCAAGGACCTGTACCGCATCGCGGTGGACGGCGACAGCCTGTCCGTGGTGGCCAGCGGCCCTTGGGACGAGAAGATGCCGTCGTTCGGCGCGTCGGATTCCCAGTTCGTGTTCGTGTCGAACCGCTCGGGCCTGGACAACATCTATCTGTGGCAGGATTCGGCCGGCGTGGTGACGACGCGCCCGGTGACGAACCTGTTGACCGGTTGCTTCACGCCCTCATGGTCGCGCGACGGCCGCACACTGGTGTTTTCGTTGTTCGAGGCGGGCGGCTGGGACATTTACCTGATGCGGGACCCGCTCGCCAAGGTGATGGACGAACCGTTGCCGAAGACGCGCTTCATCCAGAACGCCGAGGATTCGACCCAGGTGTTTTTCCGCGCGCCGACGTGGGAAAACCTGACAAGCTTCAAGGCGGACAGCGTGGATTCGACGCGCCGGGCGGCGGAGGCCAAACCGAAGAAGAAAAGCCGCCGGGAACTCCGTGCGGAAAGGAAGGCGCGCGAACGTTTTGTGGCCGACTCGCTGGCCGCGGCGGCGCGCGGCGACACCCTGACGGCCCATGGCGACACGGCGGCGCCCGCGGGGGACGGCCTCCCGGATTCCACGCGGGCGTCCGCCGCCAACCTGCCGGACCCGTCGGGGCCGGCGCTGCCCCCCCCGCCTGTTTCCGCTGCCGACACCCTGTCGTCTCCCGCCGGTGCCGGGGCGGACTCCCTGGGGGCCGGAGCGCCGGCGGACACCGCGGAAAGGCCGCGCACGGCGACGGGAGGCCGCAAGAAATCTCCGTTTCTGACCGACAGCGCGCTTTATATCGGGCCGGATGGCGACTTCATCCGCCGTCCTTACAAAACGGAGTGGAGTTTTGATGCCGTGAACGCGGGGCTCGGGGTGGACAACTACTACGGGGCCGGTGGTCTGGCCTTTCTGACGCTCAGCGATCTGATGGGCGACCAACGCATCTCGTTCGCGTTGTCCATCAACGGGTCGATCGAAAACATGAACGGGTACGTCGAATATTCGTATTTGCGGTACCGGCCGGATTTTTCCGTGATGGGTTATCATGAATCGCAAAGCACGGCCTACCTCTCGCCCCCAAGCGGGGACAACCAGGTGTTCAGCGATGGCGCGATGGACCGGCGCATCGGGCTGGGAACATCGGTGCGCTATCCCTTTTCGACGTTTACGCGGGTGGAGGGCGGCCTGTTCGCGCGCTTCACGGAGCGTCGCCGCGAAGTGAAGCATTATACCTTCATCGACAGCGTGGGTTTTGTGCTGGACAGCGTGAGTATCGTCCGGACCCCGGTGGATGCCTTCCTGCCTTCGGCGGCCTGGGTGCACGACAATGCGCAGTGGGGCCTGGTGGGCCCGGTCTCGGGTCGTCGCATGATGGCCGGGATCCAGTGGCTGCCGCCGGTTTGGCAGGATTCGCTGTCCTACGTGAAGGTGGAGGCCGATGTCCGCCTGTACAAGGAATACTTCCGCCGCTACACGCTCGCGTTCCGGGTGACGGGCGGATTTTCGGAGGCCGTGGGCGGATACCGGAACCCGCACCAGTATTACGTGGGGGGGGAGACGTACACCTTCAACGCGCACGCGAACTACGACAACCTGCCGGACAATCTTGCGCGGTTTTACTTCTCGGACCTGGATTTCCCGCTGCGCGGGTACGACATGTTCGATTTCAGCGGGACGCGCAAGTTCGTTTCCAACCTGGAATTCCGGTTTCCCTTTGTGCGGGAGCTGTCGTTCGAGTGGCCGATCCCCCTGGCGATCACCCACGTGATGGGCAACCTCTTCGTCGACTACGGCGGAGCCTGGAGCACGGGCAATCCGCTGGACCAGTTCGGGATGGGCTTCGGCTATGGCTGGCGCATGAACCTCGGCATCTTCGTGTTGAAATACACACGCGGCTGGCCGGTGAAGGGCATGACGCCGGACAAACGCCAGGGTTCCAAGACCTATTGGTCGATCGGGTCGGAGTTTTGAGGATGAAACGCTGTTTTCGACCTGAATATGCCGTATGGCGCGCGGTGCGCGCCGTTTTCCGCCCTGAACATGGAACCGGCATATGGGTATTCTACTTTTGACACCCCGCCAGCGATCGCCGCACCAGTCGGTCGCGCGTGCGGAACGGGAGGCCGGCATGAAATTGACGGATCGACTGACGGAAGACTGCGTGATCGTGGACTGTCAGAAATCTTCCTGGCGGGATGTCGTCGGGGAGATGGTGGACCGCTTGTGTACCGTGCACGGCATCGATGAGCGGGAACGCATCCTCGCCGCCGTGACGGACCGCGAATCGCAAATGTCAACCGGCATCGGCTGCGGGCTGGCCGTGCCCCACGCCAAGGTCGATTTTCTGGATGAAATGCTGATCGGCGCCTGTTCCGTGAAGCGCGGCCTCGAATGCGACGCCATCGACAAGCAGCCGGTGTACCTGTTGTTTCTGATCATTTCGCCCTCAAGTACCGTCGGGCCGCATATTCGCGCCTTGTCGGCGATCTCGCGCCTGTTGTCGGATGCGGACATCCGCAAGAACCTGATCCAGGCCGAAACCCCGGCCGAGTTCCATGCCGGCCTGCTGGCCGGAGAGGCGAAATACGCATGACCGCGGTGAAGCCCCCCCGCAAGACCGCCTCCGGAACGGCCGCGCCCCGCAAGGCGGCCACCCGGAAACCCGCAGCCGCGGCCGCGGAGCCCAAGGCGTCCGCCAGGGAAGCGGCCAAGGCTGCGCCCCCCCCCCGGAAAACCGGGACGAAAAAAGCGGCCAAGGCCGCCGTTCCCGCCGGCGAGGGCAAAACGTTGATCATCGCCGAGAAACCCAGCGTGGCGCAGGACCTGACGCGCGCCTTGCCGGGCCCGTTCGTGAAGCAGGACAACTACTGGGAAGGCCCGCACCATCTCGTCTCTTTTGCGCTGGGCCACCTGGTGACGCTCGCCACACCCAAGGACATGGATGACCGGCACAAGACCTGGTCGCTGGACAACCTGCCGATCATCCCCGAGAAGTTTTCCATCGTGGCCTTGCCCAAAACGAAGGGGCAGCTGGCGACGCTGGGGAAACTGATGCGCCGCAAGGACGTGACCACCATCGTGAACGCCTGCGACGCCGGCCGCGAAGGTGAACTGATTTTCCGGTACATCCTTCAGTACGTGTCGGAGAGCAAGCCGGTGACCGTTCCGGTCAAGCGTTTGTGGCTGCAGAGCATGACCGCCTCGGCCATCGCCGAAGGGCTGGCGAACCTGCGCGACGACGAGGAAATGCGCAATCTGGCGGCGGCGGCGCAGAGCCGCTCGGAAGCCGACTGGCTGGTGGGCATCAACGGGTCCCGCGCGCTCACGGGCTACCAGTCGCGGCGCGGCGGGTTCTTCCTGACGCCGTGCGGCCGCGTGCAGACACCGACGCTGTCGATGATCGTCCGCCGCGAAGAGGAACGCAACCGTTTCGTGCCGCGCGACTATTCGGAAATCCACGCGTTGTTCGGCATCAAGGGCGGCGGCGAGTACGCCGGCCGCTGGTTCGACCCCGCGTTCAAAAAAGACGAGACCGACGATGCGCTCAAGCCCGAGCGGATCTGGGACGCCGCGAAGGCTGCGGCCATCGCGGACAAGTGCCGGGGTCGGCTCGCCGAGGTCACGGAGTCGTCCAAACCGGTCACGCAAAGCTCGCCCGGACTGTACGATCTGACCACGTTGCAGCGCGAAGCCAACGCCCGCTTCGGGTTCAGCGCCAAGAACACCCTCGGTCTTGCGCAGGCGCTGTACGAGCGCCACAAGGTGCTGACCTATCCGCGTACGGACAGCCGCCACCTGCCCCAGGACTATCTGCCGGTGGTCAAGGAGCTGATGGGCGTCCTGCGCGACGGCGAGTTCGGCAAGTTCGCCGGCGAAGCCCTGGACCAGAGTTACGTGCGTCCCGACAAGCGCGTGTTCGACGACAGGAAGGTGTCCGACCACTTCGCGATCATTCCCACCCAGGTGTTGCCGACCGGACTGAGCGAGCCCGAGCGCAAGATTTACAACCTGGTGACCCAGCGTTTCATCGCCGTGTTTTTCCCGGTGGCGCGTTACCTGCAAACCACGCGGATTTCGGTGGTGGAGGGCGAGTCGTTCCGGACCGAAGGCAAGGTGCTGGAGTCGGCCGGGTGGAAGGCCATTTACGGAACCGAAGTCGGAGACGAGGAGGCGGTGCTCGCCCCGCTGCGGCCCGGTGCGGCCGTCACGGCCAGTGAGGTGGAGGCCCGCAGCGACCGGACCCGTCCGCCGCCGCGCCTGACGGAATCGACGCTGCTGTCCTTCATGGAAAGCGCGGGCAAGTACGTGGAGGACGAAGAGCTCGCCCACGCCATGAAGGAGCGCGGCCTGGGTACGCCCGCCACGCGGGCGGCCACCATCGAAGGTTTGCTGCAGGACAAGTACATCGTCCGGGAGGGCAAGGAACTCGTGCCCACCGCCAAGGGCGTGGAACTGCTCGGCCTGTTGTCCGCCATGAAGATCGAGGAGCTTACGTCTCCCGAGCTCACCGGCGAATGGGAATTCAAGCTCAACCGCATCGAGAAGGGCGCGTTGACGCGTGAAGAGTTCATGCGGGAGACGCAGTCGCTCACCCGCGAGATCGTGGCGCGCATCAAGGGCTACAACGAAGACGACGACCGCAAGGAGGCGGGCTTCATCAACCCGCTCGACGGCAAACCCATGAGCGAGACCACCAGCCGGTGGCAGAGCGAAGACGGCAAGCTCGTCATCCGCAAGGTGATGGGGGGCCGTCAGATGAGCCCCGACGAAATCGTGGAGTTGCTCAAGAACCGCCGCATCGGCCCCTTGACGGGATTCCGCAGCAAGGCCGGCAAGCCGTTCACCGCCGTGCTGCGTCTGACGGACGCGAACAAGGTGGAGTTCGTGTTCGAAGGCGCCGACGGGGAAACGCCCGAGATCGTGAACCCCGAATCGCTGGGCAATTCCCCGGTGGACGGAACGCCCGTCTACGAAACGCTGACGTCCTACATGTCGCAGTCGGCGCTGGACGGCGACACCAAGAACGGCTTCCGCATCGGCAAGTCGATCCTGGGCAAGACGCTGGAGCGCGAGCACATCGCGAAGATGCTGGCCGACGGCAAGTCGGGGCTGATCCAGGGGTTCCAGTCATCCAAGACGCGACGCTTCTTCGACGCCTACCTCAAGCTGGGCAAGAGTGGAAAGCTCGAGTTCGAGTTCCCGCCGCGTGAGTTCAAGCCCAGGGGCAAGGGCGGGTTCGCCAAGAAGAAGGACACGGGAGACGACGGGGACGCGTAGCGTCAGCGGGCGGTTGAACACGCAAAAAGGCGATCCCGAAGGGTCGCCTTTTTGCGTGGGTATGGGCCTGGGTGGGCTGTGCGGGTCCCGGAGACGTGGCCTCAAGGCGCCGGGGAGCCCGGCGCCGGCGCGAAGGCTACACCGCCTCGAAGTCGGTGATGAAGTAGCCGCCCTTCTTGTCGGACGGATCCTTGGTTTGATGATACACGTCGAGGATCACGGTCGAGCGCCGGAAAACGTTCCCGCCGATCCGGAACAGCAGTTCGCTGTGCTTGCCCTTGATCGGCACCTCGAGGGCACATTCCGCGAAGCGGCACCGCCACTGCGACAACTCGGTCAGTTCATGGCGGGGCGCGTTCGCATAGTCGACCTTGATCCAGGTGCCGCCCTTTTTGAGAAGACCCCGGATGTTGCGCGCCAGCACGCGATCGGTCATCAGGCCGTCCAGACGCAGTTCGGGGTCTTCGGTGGAGACTTCGTCCTCGGGGTCCATTTCGCGGAAGCGGGCCAGCATGGTGCCGACGGCCGTGTCCGCCCGGTTGAGGTAGCCGTTCCGGTCGAACAGGGCCTGGTCGTTCGGTCCGGGGGCGATGTTGGGGAAGACGAATGCGACCGCATCGGCCTGGCCCTTGGGCAGTTTAAAGTTCGGAAGCGTGGTGCGCACCAGGCGGACGCGGGGGCCTAGCGCCGCAAAGGCTTCTTCCGCCGGGACGAGTGCGGCGTCGATGCCGGCGGCCTCGCAGCGTGCGGCGGCCAGCGCCAGCAGCTTCCTGGAACCGTCGAGGCCGACGATGCGCGCCTGGGGCATCAGGCGGGCGAGCTCAAGCAGGTAATGGCCGCCCCCGCAGGCGTAGTCGACGATGAGGGGGGACGCGTTCTTCGGTTTCGCCTTTTTCAGGGCGGCGGTCACGGCGTCGCGCGTGTATTCGGCCACGTGCCGGTACGCGCGCGCGTGCGCCGTATCCGCCGCCCGGGACTCCCACCACGTGCCGACGGTGGCATCGTAGGACACATGGCCGCGCAACAGGGCGCGGGTGAAGTTGAAATCGGGCGGAACGTTCTTTTTCATGAAACCTCGGGGACGGCCGGCGGGCCCGGGAAGAGACCCGGGAAAGCATCCCGCCGGAGAGGGGATGATTCCGGAATACTAGATAGTATCCGCCACCGGACGCGTCCGGTGCGGACAGGCGGGGGCGGGGAGACGCGCAGGGCGCGTCGGTGCGCCTGCGGCAGGATCAATAGTCTTCGTCGTCGAAGTCGGGGCGGGCTTCCTCGACCACGATCTCGCGTTTGAACTTGTCGAGAAACGCGAGCGCCTCACGGAATTCAGCGGGCAGCGGCGATTCGAAGGACAGCTTCTTTTTCGTGCGGGGGTGCACGAAGGACAGGCGCACCGCATGCAGGGCCTGCGAAGACAGGCGCTTGAGCAACCCGGCCGCCGCCCCCTGGAACAACGGAGGGACACGGCCGAGCATGGCGTCCGCGCCGCCGTACACGCCGTCGCCCGCCACCGGGTGGCCCGCGTGCGCGAAGTGGACGCGGATCTGGTGGGTGCGCCCGGTTTCCAGGGTGACTTCCACGTGCGACGCGAACTGGAACCAGTCGAGCGCCTTGTAATGCGTGACGGCGGGCTTGCCCGGCGTGCCGCGGTAGGTGGGGGCGATGACGGCGCGCTTCACCGGGTCGCGCGGGTGGCGGCCCAGCGGCGCGTCGATGGTGCCTTCGGCCGGCGCTTCGCGCCAGACGATGGCCTGATAAGTGCGGTGGATCTTGCGCTCGGCCAGCATGGTGGATAGAGCGGCGTGCGTGACGTTGTCGCGCGCGGCGACGAGCAGGCCCGAGGTGTCGCGGTCGAGGCGGTGCACGATGCCCGGGCGGTCCGCGCCGCCGAAGTCGGACAAGGTCCGGTAATGGTAGAGCAGGGCATTGGCGAGCGTTCCGCCAGGGACGCCGTGTCCGGGGTGAGTGACCAGGCCCTTGGGTTTGTTCACCACGACCAGATACTTGTCCTCGTAGACGATGTCGAGCGGGATGTTTTCCGGCTCGACAACGCCAGCGACGGGTTCGGGGGGACGGGTCACGACGATGGTGTCGCCGGGCTCGAGCATGCGGCTTTTGCGGACGGGTTCTCCGTTGACGTGCACGGCGCCGTCGTTCATCCATTTCTGGATGCGCGTGCGCGAAGCGTTGTCCAGTTTCTCGCCCAGGAAGCGGTCGATGCGCGTGCCCGCCTCCTCCGCGGTCACCGTGATCCGGACCGGATCGGGAGGACGGGGCGCGGGCGGGCGGGTCACGCGCGGCCGCGCGGGCGCGGACCCCGTCCCGGCGGTTTTCCTGGCCCCTGTTTTCCGGGCCGCGGCGCCCTTTGTCGCCTTTGTCGCCTGGGTCGCCGGTTTGGCGGTCACCAAGGTCGCCGCTTTTGCGGCGCCCTTGGTGGCGCCCTTGGTGGCGCGCTTCGTGACGGCCTTCGCCGTGGGGGCGGGCGCCGCTTTCCCCCCCCCTGTCTTCACAACCGCCTTTTTGACGACGGCCTTGGTGACGGCCGCTTTTTTCACGGCCTTCTTGACAACCTTCTTGGCAGCCTTGCCGGCGGTTTTGTCGGCCGTTTTGCCGGCCATCTTTTTCACGTTTTTTTTCGTGGGTCCGGGCATCGGTTACGTCCGTTCGGAATCCGGCGACGGGGATACGGACGCCTGGGGGTCGTGGGGCACGGCCTCCGGAGAGTCCTCCGGCTTGTCCGATGCGAAGAAGGGCGGGATGACCAGCAGGGCCAGTCCGATGAGCACGGCGCTGTCGGCGATGTTGAACACCGGCCAGCGCGGGTAGAATCCGGGGATGCCGACATCGAACATGTCGGTGACCTTGTGCATGAAGAGGCGGTCGATGAGGTTGTTGCCAACGGCTCCCGACAGGATGAGGGCGATGCCGAGACGGCCGGCGGGCTCGGTGGGGCCGAGGCGACGGTAATAGAGGCTCAGGAGGACGATGGCGACCAGCGAGAACAGCACATAGAATGACATGGGGTGCAGGAACGGGAGGAGGTCATGGGGACGGAGGCCGAAGGCGGCCCCCGGGTTGTACACCAGCCGCAGATGGAACCAGTCGCCCAGCACGGCGATGGAGTCGCCGTAGTCGGGTTCTCCGTTGGGCAGGGAAAAGCGCGCCCGCGCCCACCATTTGGTGATCTGGTCCGCCGCGAGCGTCACGAGGAAGATGGCGGCGTGCGCCCGGAAGGAGGACAGTTTCTTGATCATGTGGTTCCAAAGGTATGCCCGGGGGGGGGATCATGCAAGGCGACGCGGACGCGGCGGGCGGAGCGCGCGAACTCGGCGCGCAGCCAGCGGTCCGACCACCACATCAGGCTGGTCATGCGGACGATCCGGAGGACGCGGGCCCGTGTGATCTTGAGGCGGGCTCCGCGCGCCAGCGCGCCGGCGTTTTCGGCCAGCAGGGCGAGGGTTTCCGCGGCCATCAACAACGGCCACAGACAGAACAGCCGCAGGCGTCGCGCGCCGCGTCCGAAGCGCGGAATCGTCAGCGTGTAGTCCAGCGCCTCTTCAAGATGATGCAAGGTTTTGGCGAACAGGGCGGTGTGCACGCGGCGCGCCCGGGCCCGCACGTCGGGCGTCGCGTCGGCGCGGCCGAAATCCGCCGCGGAAAGACCTTCGGCCGCGAGCAGGTCTCCCGGCAGCCACGAGACGCCGCGTTCCTGGTCGTCGGCGAGATCCTTCAGGATGTTCACCAGCTGAAGTCCGTTGCCGAACGAGACGGCGTGGGTCCGCAGGCGCGCGGCCCGCTCGTCGTCGAGGCGGGCGTGGGCGATGAACAGTTCGCACAGCATCACGCCCACCGTGCCGGCGACGAACCAGCAGTAGCGGTCCAGATCCGCGAGGGTGGTGATCAGCGCGGCACCCCCGCCCGCCCGCGCGAGGCGCTCCTGACGGAGCGCGAAGTCGCCCATGCCGTCGCACATGGTCCGCACGCAGGCGGACAGGGCGCGGCGGGCGGGGGCCGGAAAACGCGGGAACGCCGCGAGCACCACGGGTGCGCGCGCCAGCAGGATCTTTTCCCAGTCGTCCGCCGCGCGCCACGCGGGGGGAAGCAGTCCGGGGAAGGCCTCCGCGGCGGCGGCGTGCCGGTCCGCGGACCTGTCGGGGTCGAAGAGGGCGGCAAAGGCCTGCAGCAGAACGACCTTCTCCGCGGCCGGCAGCGCCGGATCGTCCTCAAGGGTATCCGCCATGCGGCAGTACAGGTACGCGTGCAGCACCTGGTCGCGCAGCGGCTCGGGCAGGACGCGGATGTTCAGCGCGAAGGTGCGGGACACGCGCCCGAGCGCGAACGCGGCGAA
>Ga0079224_100012646_pt1 | contig 11696 bp, 11 predicted proteins | sample Stecom2015_FD_80414 | JGI IMG/M metagenome (GOLD analysis project Ga0079224, IMG submission 80414) | Agricultural soil microbial communities from Utah to study Nitrogen management - Steer compost 2015 | ecosystem: Environmental > Terrestrial > Soil > Agricultural land | place: USA: Utah...
ACTGGAAGATCAGATGCTTGACCATCCGCTGGTGGTGCATCACCCCTTTGGGAAGCGAGGTGGTGCCGCTGGTGAACGCCAGGCACATCAGCTCGTCGTCCCGCATCGGCGTGTCGACCTCGGTCTCCTCGCCGACCGCCAGCAGCTCCGCCACGGTCCGGTCGGCCACCGCCGACTTTTCGAAACAGACCGTGTACGTCAGGGTCGGCACGTCGAGGGTCTCCACCATCGAGGCGTACCGTTCACTGAAGAACAGCACCTTCGCCTCGGCGGTGCGGAGCAGGGTCTGCAGCTCCGGCGCGGCCAACCGGTAGTTCAGCGGTACGTACACCGCGCCGGCCTTCATGCAGGCCAGCAGCACCTCCATGTACACCGACGAGTCGGTGGCGAACAGCGCCACCCGGTCACCTTTGCGCACCCCCATCCGGAGCAGCTCATTGGCGATCCGGTTGACGCGGTTGTTCACCTGCGCGAAGGTGAACTCCTCGGTGTCGGTGACGAAGCACAGGCGCTGGGGATTGTTCCGGGCGTGGATCCGCACATAGTCGGCCACCCGGGAGGTGGGGGTCGTGGCCACTTGTGTCCTCCTTCGTACGCCCTATGCGAACGCGGGCAGGACGTACTTGCCCAGCAGTTCAATGGATTTCATGACCTTGTCGTGGGGGATGTCGTACGGCTGGACCAGGCACAGCAGCAGATCGGTACCGACCGCCTCATAACGGCGGGCCATCTCGATGCACTGCTGCGGGTCCCCCACCACCACCGCCTCGTTGTCCAGCAGGTACTCGAAGGTCAGCGACTCGATGTCGAGGCCGCCGAGGAGCTTCTTGGCGTACTCGTAACTGCCGAGCTGGGTGCCGTCCTTCCAGTCCCCCAACTCCGCGATCTTCTTCAGGGACTCCTGCACGTACCAGGCGAACCGGGGGCCGGCGATCGCGTGGGCTTCGGCGGTGGTCTCGGCGCAGAACACCTGGGTGAAGGTGGCGATCTGCTCGTTGATGTACTTACCGACCGGCTTGGCCTGCTTGATGGCGTTGCGGTACCGGGTGAACCGCTTCACCAGGCTCTCCGGCGGGGCCGCCACCGAGAACGACAGCAACCCCAACCCCTTCAGCCCGATCAGCTCGTGGCTGTCGGAGCTGGACGACGCCCCCCACAGCGGCGGGTGCGGCTGCTGCAGCGGCTTGGGCACCACTCCGCGTGGCGGGAGCGTGAAGTACTTCCCCTCGTGGGAGAAGGTCTCCTCGGTCCAGGAGCCGACCACCACCTCCAGCGCCTCTTCCCACATCGGACGGGTGTCGTTGGGGTCGATCCCGAACCCTTCCAGCTCCACCCGGGTGCCGGAGCGCCCGGTGCCGAACTCCAGCCGCCCGTTGGACAGGATGTCGACCGTGGCGGCCGCCTCCGCGGCCCGGACCGGGTGGTTGTACGGGAACGGCAGCAGCCGCACCCCGTGCCCGATCCGGATGTTCTTGGTCTTGGCCGCGAGCGTGCCGTAGAACACCCCGGGGGCGGAGGAGAACGAGTACTCGTCCAGGAAGTGGTGTTCCACGGTCCAGACACTGTGGAACCCGAGCTGGTCGGCGAGCACGATCTGCTCGATCGTGTTCTGGAACGCTTCATAGGCGCTGCGTTCGTGCCATGGTCGCGGCACCGGGATCTCGTACATGAGCCCGAACTTCATCGCCCGCCTCCTTCATACAGCGGCAGTCCGGCCACTCCCAGGTCGTACGCGACCAGCTGCCCGAACATCGAATACGTGACGTACAGCGTCCCGTCACCGAAGCAGCAGTTGGTGGGCTGCGAACCCGGTTCGGTCTCGATCGTGCGGCGTAGTTGTCCCGTCGGGTCGAACACGTAGATGGCGTGCCCGAGGCTGCCGCACACGTACAGGTTTCCGTCCGCGTCGAAACAGAGCCCGTCCGGGGATCCACCCGGCAACTGGCAGAACACCTCCGGCTCCCCCAGGCCGGCGGTGGCCGACCAGGGGTAGACCAAGATCTTACGGGTCAAGGTCTGGGCGACAAAGAGTTTGTCGCCGCTGGGGCCGAACGCGATCCCGTTCGGCATCGCCGGCACCTCCGCCAGCTGCGCCACCGCCCCGTCCGGTGCGATCGCGACGATCCGACCCGGCTGGAGATTGCGCATGTCCTCCCAGTTACGGGAGTCGGTCACGTACAGCCGGCCGTCCGGGCCGAAACACAGGTCGTTGGGGCGGTGCGGGGCCTCCCCGGGCAGCTGGTCGGCCACGGTGGTGACCGTGCCGTCCGGGTCGATCCGCTGCACCCGGCCGTCGAACTGCTCCTCGGCGTACCAGTAGCCTTTGCCGTCGGTACGGGCGGACAGGCCGCCGTTGTTGGCCACGTAGATCGCGCCGTCGTGGCCGAGAGCGGCGCCGTTGGGGCCCCCGCCGAGGCCGGTGAACCGGGTGACGGTGCCGTCGGCGGTCACCCGCGCCACCGAGCCGCCCTGCATCTCGGCCACCGCCACCACCCCGTCCCCGAGGTAGACCGGCCCCTCCGGGAACTTCAACCCGGAGGCCACCACCCGGGGGGTCACTGCTCCTCCTGGGTGACCGGCGGCAGCTGCTTCAGCCGCGGCATCACCTCGGCGGCGAACAGCCGCAGGTTCTGCTCCGCCACCTCCGCCGGCATCCCCGCGAAGGAGAAGACCCCGTTGAAGCCGTCGTTGCCGACGTTCGACCGGATGTCGAGGATCCGCTCGTAGCACTCGTCCGGGGTGCCCCAGATCTGCAGCTCGATGAAGTTGTTGACCACCCGGTCGGAGCCGTGCTTCTGGATCGATCGCGCCAGCCGCTGGTAGTACTCGTACCCCATGGTGGTGTCGAAGTGCCGGCCCCCCAGCTCGTAGTGGTTCATCACGTACTCGTAGTACGTGCCGATGTACTGCTGGGCCATGTCCCGGGCCTTGATCGGGTCCTTGTCGCAGCACACCCAGCCGGTGACGATCGGGGCCGGCGCCTCGACCCCCTTCAGCTCCCGGAAGGTCTGTCGGTACTGGTTGAGGTCGTCGGCGACCTCCATCCAGTCCTTCTGCGGGTTGATCAGGATGCCGGCCCCTACGTCCGCCATGATCCGCACCGATGCCGGGGACACCGCCGCCGCGTACAGCCGGTCCCGGAACCCGCGGGTCGGTCGGGGGCGCAGTTCCCGGCGCGGGATCTGGTAGTACTTGCCGTCGTACTCCAGGATCCCGGTCTCCAACGCCTGCAGGATGATCTGCGACATCTCCACGAACCGTTCCCGGGACTCGTCCATCGGGATCCCGAAGCCCTCGAACTCGATCCGCCCCAGTCCGCGCCCCATCCCGAAGATGAACCGGCCACCGGAGACGATGTCCAGTACCGCCACCTGCTCGGCCACCCGGATCGGGTTGTGCCAGGGCAGGATCACCGCCCCGGAGCCGAGCAGGATCCGTTCGGTCCGCCCGGCCATGTAGGTCAGGAACTGCAGGACGTCCGGCACCATCGTGTACGAAGTGAAGTGGTGCTCGACGCTCCACAGCATGTCGAAGCCGAGCGGCTCGGCCAGATCAGCCAACCTCAGCTCATCCCGCCAGACCTGCTCGTCCGAGGCGCCTTCGTGGCCCTCGAAGATGCAGTTCATCCCTACCCGCATCAGTCATCCTTCCGCACGTTGTCGTTTGCGTCGGTGGCCAGTGGCCGCAGGCTGCCCTGGCAGAACACCAGTGGCCGACCGGTGGAGTTCAGCGCCATCGCCCGCACCCGCCCCAGCACGAACCAGTGGTCGCCGGCGGAGAAGCTCCGTTCGAACCGACAGTCGAACCAGGCCAGGGCGCCGTCGATGATCGGGGCCCCGGACGGGGCCGGGTGCCAGCGCACCCCGTCGAACTTGGGGCCGCCGGAGCGGGCGAACCGCTGCCCCAGCTCCTCGTGACCGTCGGCGAGCACGCTCACGCAGAACTCACCAATCGGGACGATCAGCGGCCAGGTGGTGGAGCTCCGCGCGGGCAGGAACCCGATCAGCGGGGGTTCCAGGGACGCGGACACGAAGGTGCCCACGGTCAGCCCCACCGGTCCCTGCCCGGTCATGGCCGCCACGACCGTGACACTGGTGGGGACTTGGGCCATCACCCGCCGGAACGTCTCGGGGGTCACCACACTGGAGTCGCTTGTGGCCGGACGGGTCTCGACCAACACCTACCTCACCTCCGCCAGGGCCGGTACGCGCGCCTCGGTACCGGCGATCGGCTCGTTCCGCCCGGTGGTCGTTGACCGGTGCCGCACCCCGCGATGGCGGGTGACCAGCGGCCGTCGACGCGCGTGCGGGTAACCACCCCGCCGCACCACCGCCAATTCGTCCGGGTCACTGGTCAACAGGCACACCTGCGTGACCCCCAGCGCCCGCAGCAGACGCGGCACCACCTGTAGGTCGCGGCCGACCGCCGATCGGGCCTGGTCTGTACCGGTGGGGTCCGGGTCCCGGCGGGTGTGCGCCCGCAGGACGGTCGCCAGGTTGTTCCCTCGGTCTGCCCGCCCGAACTGGTAGAGCAGCACCCCGGCGCCGGCCCGGTCGATCTCGGCCAGCGCGGTGTCCAACTGGTCACCGCAGTCGCAGCCCAGGGAGCCGAACGCGTCCCCGGCATGGCACTCGGCGTGGACCCGGACCAGTACCTCCCCGTGCAGCTCCCCCCGCACCAGCGCCAAATGCTCAACCCCGTCGGCGGTGCGCAGCAGCCGGGCGCGGAACCGGCCGTGCCGGGTGGGCATGGCGGCCTGAGCCACTTCGGTCACTCCGGTGCCCCCGGCCCGGCGGTACGCCACCAGCTCGGCGATGGTCACGGTCACCAGCTGGTGAGCGGCGGCGAACCGGGCGATCTCCGCCCGGTCGGCCACCCGCCCGTCCGGGCACATCAACTCCCCGATCACCATCACCGGCGGCAGTCCGGCCAGGTGGGCCAGCTCGACCGCGGCTTCGGTGTGTCCGGGCCGCTCCAGCACCCCACCGGGGCGGGCCCGCAACGGGAACACGTGCCCCGGGCGGGCGAACCACTCCGGCCGGGACGCCGGGTCGGCCAGCGCCCGGACGGTGGCGCACCGGTCGGCGGCGGAGATCCCGGTGGTGGTCCCCTCGATCAGATCCACCGAGACCGTGAACGCGGTCCGGTGCCGGTCGGTGTTGTCCGCCACCATCAGCGGCAACGCCAGGGCGTCGGCCCGCTCGTCGGTCATCGGTACGCACAGGATGCCGCTGGTGTGCCGGATCATGAACGCGAGCCACTCCGGGGTCGCACCGGCGGCGGCGAGCACCAGGTCGCCTTCGTCTTCGCGGTCGGTGCCATCCAGGACGATCACCGGCTCCCCCCGCACCAGTGCCCGGAGCGCGGCCCCGATCCCGGAGGCAGCGGCCGCGGGTCCCACCCGCCCCGCGCGGTCAGGGGTGGCGGTCGGCCCGGCGCCGCCCGCCTTCCCTCCGCGACCTCCCTGGTCCATACTGACTCCCAACGTCACCGCTGATGTTGACGACACGCTAACATTGCCGCCACGATTGCGTCAACAGAAGCGCTGACGATGGCGTGGACGCGACCCCCGGGCTTCCGGGATCGCTCAGGGAAAGGGAGCATGAGCTGGTGGAACGACCAACAGGCACCCCGCAGACCGATCCACTGCCGCCAGAACTAGCCGGCCCAGACGGTCAGGCACTAGCGGTGGAGATGCTGCGCCGGATGCTCCGAATCCGGCTGTTCGAAGAAGCCACCATCACGCTCTTCCACGCGGGACTGATGCCGGCGATGGTGCACCTGAGCATCGGGCAAGAAGCGGCCATCGTCGGCGCTTGCTTGGCCACCACCACCACCGACTACATGACCGGCAACCACCGCTCCCACGGCCACCCGATCGCCAAAGGCGCCGGTCTGAACCGGCTGATGGCGGAGCTGCTCGGCAAAGCCACCGGGGTATGCAAAGGCAAAGGCGGCAGCATGCACCTGGCCGACTTCTCCGTCGGCAGCCTGGGCGAGTCCGGCATCGTCGGCTCCGCCATCCCGGTCGCCACCGGCGCCGGTCTCGCCGCCCAGATGCGCGGCGAAGGCCAGGTGTGCCTGTGCTTCTTCGGCGACGGTGCCGCCAACGAAGGTGTCTTCCACGAATCCCTCAACCTGGCCGCGGTGTGGAAACTGCCGGTGGTGTACCTGTGTGAGAACAACGGGTACGCGGTCAGCGTCCGCGCCGACGACCTCACCTCGGTACCGGACATCGCCACCCGGGCGATCGGCTACGGCATCCCCGGCGTCGTAGTCGACGGCCAGGACGTGGTGGCCTGCTACCGGGCGACCAAGGAAGCGGTGGACCGGGCCCGCCGCGGCGATGGTCCCTCCATCGTGGAGGCCAAGACCTACCGGTTCCACGAGCACGCGTACGGACAGAAACTCCGCCAACCCTACCGAGACGACTCCGAAGTGGAGCAATGGCGGCAGCACCGGGACCCGGTGGCGCTGTTCGAGCGCCGGCTGCGCGCCTGGGACCTGGTCGACCAGGCCACCATCGACGCGGTCCGGGCCGAGGTGACCGCCGAAGTGGAGGCCGCGGTCGAGTTCGCCAAAGCCAGCCCCGACCCGGACCCGTCCGAGGCCTGGACCGACCTGTACGCCCCCACGGAAGGAGCTGGGCGATGACCGCACCGACCGACCGCCGCCCCAAGGAACTCCGCTTCCTGCAGGCCATCCAGGAGGCCCAGTACGAGGAGATGGTCCGCGACGAACGGGTCATCCTGATGGGACAGGACCTGCGGGCCAACGTGTTCGGAGCCGCCGCCGGGTTCCTGGAGGCGTTCGGCCCCGAACGGGTACGGGACCTGCCGCTGTCGGAGGCCGCCAGCGTCGGCATGGCCGTGGGCGCGGCCATGGCCGGACTGCGTCCGATCGTCGACCTGACCGTGGCCAGCTTCATGTTCGTGGCCATGGACCAGTTCGTCAGCCAGGCCGCCAAGAGCCGCTACATGTTCGGCGGCCAGGCCACCGTCCCGGTGGTGTACCGGCAGGCGCTCTACTACCACGGCGGTACCGCGGCCCACCACGCCGACCGCCCGTACCCGATGTTCATGAACGTCCCCGGGCTGAAGATCATCGCCCCGAGCAACGGCCCCGACCTGAAGGGCCTGCTCAAGTCCGCGATCCGGGACGACAACCCGGTCCTGTGCTTCGAGGACGCCACCCTGTGGGGCCGGCGCGGCCGCGGCCCCGCCCCGGAGGCCGAGGACCACCTCGTCCCGCTCGGGGTGGCATCGATCCCCCGCGCCGGCACCGACCTGACCATCGTCGGGATCGCCGGCGGGGTACGGCTGGCGTTGGACGCCGCCGAGCAGCTGGCGGAGGAAGGCATCTCCGCCGAGGTGGTGGACCCGCGCACCCTGGTGCCGATGGACTGGGACACCATCCTCAGCTCGGTCGCCCGCACCGGACACCTGGTGGTGGTGGACCCGGCCAACCGCACCTGCAGCGCCGCCAGCGAAATCTCCGCCCAGGTGGTGGAGCACTGCTTCGACGCCCTGCGCGGCCCGATCGTGCGGGTCACCACCGACGACGTGCACGTGCCGTTCAGCCCGGTGCTGGAGAAGCAGATCTACCCGAACGTCGAAAAGATCGTCGCGGCCGCGCGCCGGGCGCTCGCGAAGGAGTGAGGAATGGAGACCGAGATCCGGCTGCCGCAGCTGAGCATGGGCATGTCCGACGCCGAAGTGGTCGAGTGGTACGTCGCCGAAGGCGAGACCGTGGAGGAAGGCGCCGACCTGGTGGAGATCGAGGCCGAGAAGGCCCGGGAGGTGCTACCCGCCCCGGTCAGCGGCACCCTCACCAAGATCGCCGCGGTGGAGGGCGACATCGTGGAGGTCCGCGGCCTGCTCGGTGTCATCACCAGCTGAGCGCTTTTGTTTGAGGAGGGTGCCCTTCTCACGTAAATAGCTATGAGAGGGGCACTTCCTCAGCGTTCAGCCCCAAGAAGGGGCCCTTCTTGGGAAGGGAACCGCGGCTGGTGGAGGCCTGGGCGCAGGGCGACACCAGCGAGTGTGCCACCACTCCGAGCATGGGCATGTTGGGTGGGCCGGCGCCGTACTGGCACTCCTACACCCACGACGCCGCCGGTAACCGCACCAGCGAAACCCTACGCACACCCGGTGCCGCGGCGGTGAGTCGCAGCTACACCTATCCGGCAGCAGGTGATCCGCAGCCGCACGCGTTGCAGCAGGTCACCACCACCGGCGCCAGTGGTGCGATGAGTTTCACCTACGACCAGGCCGGCAACACCACCAGCCGCACCGTCGACGGCCAGCTGCAGGAGTTGACCTGGAACGCCGAGGGCCGCGTCACGCAGGTGGAGGATGGTGGCGACAGTATCCGGATGGTGTATGACGCCGACGGCGGCGCTTACCGGAGTACCAGGCGTGGATGGCCTCACCCCTGACGCCGGTGGTGACCTCAGCCAGCCGGTCAGAGGTGAACAGTTTGCCGTCGACCACCACGTGCGACCAGCCTTGGTCGGCGACCTGCCGCAGGGCGGTGCGCAGGTCAGCGGCCTGCTCGGACAGGACCGCGATGCCTTCTGCCAGGTAGCGGTAGGCGGCGGCACGAGATATGGGCGAACCCGGCACCCAGCAGGGTCTTGTCCCCGCCGTTTGTGGAACCAGGCCAGCACCATCAGCGCCTGGTACCAGCAGGTCAAGGCTCTGGTACGCCGGCGGGTACCGCGGTTACGACATTCGGCGGCCAGTAGCCGGGACAGGTAGTGCACCAGTTCCCAGGGAACGTCGAACATGGCTCGATATGCGATCAAGGCGGGCTCCCTTTTTGTAGATGGATCTTGTGGTGAGAACTCATCTACCGGTGTCCCCGCCCCATATCCAGCACTGTCTGGTTCGGGCGGTATGCCCGTGTCGATCACATTTCCACGGTGTCCCCTACTGAGATCACCTCAATGTGAGGCGAACTCCCCTTCAAGGTGGTTATCAAGTTTTTCTACTAAGGAAAGGAAATCATCACGAGCTAGCTTCATCCCGTACACCTCAAGGTAAATCACATATTGCCCGTACCTCGCCCAGTACCCCCAAATTGTACAATCCTTAAGGGAATCATCATCGGATCGGCCGATGTTACCACAGAACACATCTAGCTGTTCGGCGGCGAGGTCGGATGAATTCACCGACTTTACCAACCCGGGGTAGCTACGACTGTAGCGATGCTTCACTGTCTCAGAATAGAAAACCCAAATTGCTTTAGAGACAGAGGGCAACTCCCAAATTTCCAAAAGGACTAAGGAGCCGTCTTCACCTTCCCACTCACGCGCAAAACGCCGTTCATCACTCACGTCACGAGGTGTCCAGCCATGCGACGGAAGTGCATTAACCAGCTCGATATCGACGCTCGCCAAACGATCCCCATCCACCGATGGACAACTTTGGAGCGAATTCACAATCAATGGGGGGCTGAGTACGCAAACCACCGCCAAAGCTACCACGGCCAGCAGGTACTGAAGGACACGAAGCCGATTCACGCTCATTTTACTGGGAGCACCCGTCTCTCTTCGCGCAGAACTCCACCTAGACCGCCATGCTCATTGACTAGTGACATAATAGCGATGTGCAAAGCTCCAGTGGCGAGCTTCGTTGGGTCCGCGCTGTACGTCAAGTAAAGATCTATCCCGAGGTTAGCATAAAGTGAATCCCCTTGATCTTGACGGCCAGTAATGGGATTACTCGGAAGGTGATCGACGATGTTCAGAGTCCCACGGTCGAAACCAGCCGCACTGCCAACATACCCGTAATGTATGTTCGACCAAATGTCGTAATTAATACGCAAATCCGTACCAGGGATATCAAACATGAGCGAGTCAAGGTCCCCGAGATCCATCCCGAACATCTCCCGAATAGGACCTTTATGGTCCCATTTGCAATAATCTTGACAAACAAGGCCCGCCCACATGGACATTGCCGCGACAGGGTCAGGACTAGTGTAGTGGATACAAATCCCGAAGAGCGACAAGGTACAGGTCGGCTCACTCCGCAAATACTGGATAGATAGAACATCTGGGCTAGTGGAGTTATTCGTCATTTCATCCACAATATATGCCAAGACCTTGCAATAATCGGATGCCGGCGCCGCAGCGCAAGGGTCTGACCAAGCTTCCACAGGTATGAGCGGCGACGTTCCGGATTGACTACTAGCTGTGCTGCTTCCATAACCCGAACCGCATTGCTGTGCCTTACATTGAGCTGCCGTCTTCAGGCTGCCGTTCCGGTTGTGGTATGAGCAGTCGCCGTCGATGCATGGCACACCGTTGACGCTGGTGAACAGTCCGGTGGGGTCGGTGAAGGTGATGGGGTTGTTGTGGGCGTAGGCGTATCCGTTGATCTGCTGGCTATCGGCGATGGCCAGGATGGGGTCGATGGACAGGAACCGTCCGGTGGTGGGGTCGTAGGAGCGGGCGCCGATGTGGATCAGGCCGGTGGGGTCGTGGATGCCGCCGACGAATCCTTGTTGGCCGGGCCAGGTTTAGGGGGCGGTGCCGCGGGGGTTGCCGTAGGGGTCCATGCGGCGTACCTGCTCCACCGCGGTGAAGGCGTTGACTGAATGGGTGGTGGTGCTGCCGTGGTGGTCGACTCCCATCCAGGTCCAGTCAGCCGGGTCTTGTCCAGCGCAGACGGCTACTACCTGTCCGGTGTGGGTGAAGTAGCGGGTGCCGTCAACGGTGTTGGTGGCCCGGTCCCAGGTCAGCTCGGTGTGGGGTAGGTAGGCGGTGACGGTGTCACCGTCGTCGCGGAACTCCTCGCCGATCCAGCCACGTCGGCGTCCTAAGCGCACCAGCGCGCCGCCTATACCGCCGACGAAAAGCCCTACCAATACTCCGAACCCGAGCATGCGCACGACGGTTCCGGGAGGCGCCCGCGAAGAGGATCAGCACCAGCGTGAACTCTGCCAATAGCCGGACACTGGTGCTGCCAGGTCGGGCAACCCACCGAGGTGGAGTACGCCGACGGCGTGGAGCCCGAGGCCGACTGCCACGAAGACCAGCGGGGCGGTGAGGCCTCTGCTTTCCAACCGGGCAGAGAGGGTGCCCCAGAGCACGACGGCGGCGGGTACGAGCGCCACGGCGCCAGCATCGTCCATCGACCTCCCCACCACCGCGTCGCAGCAATCAGCGGAAGGGTGCAGCCGGACTACCTGGATGTGGACAGCAGCCTCTTCGAAGATTCCGCGTCCGCTTTGGGCCAGGATAACCGGCGCCAACAGGGCAGACTCGACAAATCTGTAAGGTGCGTCACTGGGCAGGCAGCGGGCGCCCGGCCAAAGTGGGGCCGGCGGTCTGCAGATGACAGGCCACCGCCCCGCCGCCGTCGACCCGGGTGGGTGGCGGCAGCTCGGTGCGGCACCGGTCCATCACCAGCGGGCAGCGGGTGTGGAACGGGCAGCCGGCCGGTGGGTTGACCGGGCTGGGCAGCTCTCCGGCCGGGGCTGAGGGTCGGCCGCCGGCGTCGCGCCGGCGGTGCTCGCCGGGGATGGCCGCCAGCAGGGCCCGGGTGTACGGGTGGGCCGGGGCGGTGAACACCCGCTCGGTCGGCCCCTCCTCGATGATCCGCCCCAGGTACATCACCGCCACCCGGGCGGCGATGTGCCGGACCGCCAGCAGGTTGTGGCTGACGAACAGGAACGACACGCCCCGTTCCCGC
>Ga0079224_100012647_pt1 | contig 11696 bp, 11 predicted proteins | sample Stecom2015_FD_80414 | JGI IMG/M metagenome (GOLD analysis project Ga0079224, IMG submission 80414) | Agricultural soil microbial communities from Utah to study Nitrogen management - Steer compost 2015 | ecosystem: Environmental > Terrestrial > Soil > Agricultural land | place: USA: Utah...
GTGCGTGATGGCGGATCTTCAGCCCACGCGCTTTTTGACAAGCGGCCAAGGCGCATCATAATAGAGCTATAATTCTCATCAAAATGCTTCATGTTGCGGACAACATCCCGGTCACGATGCGGGCCAGTGCGCGTCAAACGCAAGGGCGCGGTATAGATCAAATCCTCTTCCAGCATCGCCGCCCAGTCATCAAAACGGCGCTCGTCCAGAGCAGCCGCTTCATCATAAAGCGTTTCCAAAAGGTGGTTGTAGATTTCAGAACCCAGCGGCACACGCTTGGTTGACGTGAGCCCACGCACGATAGCGCTAGTCTCTATCGCAGCGGTCGCATAATTTGTCATACGATAATCCTCTCATTTTCATTTAATATCAGGAAATAATGACTGAGTTTTACTCAGTCTCTTGCATGAGATTATAATAAGCCATCCACCAGTTCCACTGCGTGTCATCTTTGGTAAAGCCGGGATAGACAAGACCATCACCATACCAATCATCTGGTTTATTGTGGCCCGTCAATGCCTGATATTTCAGCGTCATATGCTTGCTCACTGCTCCGCGTGCATTACGCATGATCTGCGGCCATGTGTCGGCGTCGTCCTGCTCAATTATGCCTGAAGTACCAGTCTGTTGGATAGCATTTTGCAACATATCGCGCTTCACATTTTCCGGCGCGTCTTTTTCAGCGAAAATGAAGTTTACAAATTCGACTTCATTGGGGCCTTTTGGCACATAGGTGTGAAGAGCGAGTGCGCCAGATGCGCCGCCATCTGTACGAGGCGCAAAGATGAACGCCAGCAAGACGTTAGGGAACAAGCCGCCCACTTGTGGTGGGCAGGTTGCAAGCTGCTCGACCTGTTTTTCAGAAAGGTTTTTAAACAGTTCTGGGATCATTTCTTTAGTGATGCCTGGAGGCGGCAACAAGTGAAGACGCTCTTCTGTGGTCTTGCCTTCAAAGCTCACGTCAGCGAACATTTTGAAGGTTTGAGCCGCTTCTAGGCAGCGCAGGCTATGGCCCTGCTCACAGCTAATGTCGACGCCATACATGCCCGGCGCATTTTCATAAATGGACTCTGCTGTGCCACCCATGATGCCGCCCTCCATCAGTGAACGATGGAGCGTTAATGTATGGAAACCGTCTGAACCTGACTGTTCACCAGGAATTTTCCAGTTGCAAGGCAACACAAAGCGCTGCGGAGGACCAAGCAATTCCAAACCACTGTCTGAGCGGCAGAAGAGCTGATCAAGGTAAAATTTGGCGTCACCTAGATATTCGTCAAAAGATGGGCCGTCGATATTCCAAGTCGCAAAAATCAGGCCACCATATAATTCCACACGTGCCTTCTTAAGGCCGAGTTCAGATTTTTCGCGTCGATCGCCATGCATTTGCTCGCGTTCAACCGGCGCGCCGATAAAGTCGCCATTGGGCTTAAAGGCCCAGCCATGATAAATGCACTGATGTACATGTTTATTGCCTGCCTCAGCAGTGCAAACTTTCATCCCGCGGTGAGGGCAAACATTAAGGGAAACGTGAACCTCTCCTTCACGGTCGCGCGTAACGATAACGTTATCTTCGCCCATGTCGCGCATTACAAAGTCGCCGGCTTTCGGAATTTCTGTCTCATGGCCCAGCAACAGCCACGTCTTGGCAAAAATCTTTTCCATTTCGATTTTGTAGAGTTCTTCGTCGGTCATGACGCGCAGTGAAACTTCGTTCATGTCGCGATCAATGAGATCATCCAATGTAGTTCCATCGCGCAACGCAAGACTGGCCTTTTGTAGCATTAGCAGCTCCTAAAAATTTTATTGTCGAATCGTATTATACAGATTGTACAATATATGTTTAATATGTAATATCAATATACATTCGATTTAAGGAGAGAAAAATGTCAGGCACCGGCAAATTAAAAATCGTCATCAATAAGCCCGCATGTTGCGGTTACGGGATTTGTGCAGAGATTTGTCCCGAGGTTTATAAACTGGATGACGCCGGCATCGTATACGTCGATAATGAAATCATCCCCGAAGGCCTAGAAGAACAAGCAAAAGAAGGCGCAGAGGCCTGCCCCCAATCTGCATTGGAAGTAGTGCCAGCCTGATTAAGCGATAAAGCGGGGCTGCACCCCTAACTTAAGAAAGGTTTTTCTTAAGCCCGCCGATCTAAGCTCCCTGATAATAATGGTCCAAGCGGCCTGAATGATGAGGAAATTAGACATGCGCGCCACCCTAAAACCACTATTCGATCCGTTCACCTACGGGTCGCTGACATGCGACAACCGCATAGTCATGTCCCCCATGACTCGTAATTTTTCGCCAAACGGCGTTCCGGGGAGTGATGTAGCTGCTTATTACGCCCGCCGCGCAGAGGCTGGTGTGGGTCTGCTCATTACCGAAGGGACAGGTGTCGATCATCCAGCTGCAATCGGTTCTGGCTCAATGGGCGAACACGATATTCCACTCATGCACGGCAATGCCCCGCTAGAAGGATGGCGCAAAGTAGTCGAGGCCGTGCATGCAAAAGGCGGCAAGATAGCGCCCCAGCTTTGGCATATGGGTGGTATCCGGCTCAATGGCACTGGCCCCTATCCCGACGCCCGCTCTATCCGCGCATCTGGAATATGGGGGCCTTTAGACAAAGCAATATTGCCGCCTGAGTATATTGAAGCCGTAAGTGAGACAAGCGTTGAAGCGAGCCAAGAGGACATTGAATCGATAATCGCTGGTTTTGCGCGCAGCGCAAAAAAAGCGGTGGATATCGGGTTTGACGCTATCGCCATTCATGGGGGCCACGGCTATTTATTAGATAGTTTCATGTGGGCAGAAACGAACAAGCGCACCGATCAATATGGTGGAAGCACCGCTAACCGCGCACGCCTGGCGGCAGATGTCGTTTGCGCTATTCGCGCCGAGATACCCGCAGATATGCCGATCATCTATCGCTTCTCGCAGTGGAAGCTGCAAGATTATGACGCAAAACCGGCAAAAAACCCGCGAGAGCTATCGGAAATGTTAATGCCATTGGTTGAGGCGGGCGTGGATATATTTGACGCCAGCACCCGCCGCTTTGAAGTGCCAGCATTTGAGGGCTCTGAAATGGGGCTTGCAGGATGGGCGCGTCAGATCACAGGCAAACCGACTATGTGCGTGGGTGGCATTGGTTTCGATCGTGATTTGCAAACCAGTTTTGCGATGCCAACCGAGGCCACTGATAATCTCGACGTGGTTGCGAAGCATTTTGCGGAGGATGAATTTGATCTGGTCGCAGTGGGCCGCGCTATATTAATGGATGCTGGCTGGATCGGCAAGGTTCGCACGGGCGAAAAGTTTAAAGCCTTTGACCTCAGCGCTTACGGGTCACTTGATTAAACGATATAAACCGTATGTCTAATGAGGGCTGCTATTCCAGTCTCATGCTAAAAGCCTTCATTATCCGCATAAATATGCAACCGCGCAGCATTAGCATGACCAGTTTGCTGGCACATGAAGACAATAGCGCGGGCAATATCTTCCGGCACCATAGCAGGGATATACTCATCCCAACCCGTTTCGCCCTTTAGCTTCATATCGTCAAAAATTTCGGTCGACGTTGTGCCCGGAGCGACAATCCCTACGCGGACGCCGCTGCCAGCCAATTCTATCCGCAAGCACTCGGTAAAAACCTCAACCGCCTTTTTCAACCCACCATAAATGCCATTTTGCGCCGCCTGTACGCTCGCGCCAATACTTGACAGGTTTATAATCTGCCCACTGCCCTGCTCTTTCATATGGCGAGCAAAGATTATGCTGGAAGAAACAAGCGCAGTATAATTTAGCGCGATCATCGGTTGCAACTCGGCCAGATCAAACTTCTCGAAATGACTAGTGCGTAATATACCCGCATTATTAACGAGTATATCAACATTGCCAAGTTCAGCCATGGCCGCATCGAGCATTTGCTCAGCAACATTTTCCGCGCCAAGGTCTAATGCTAGATAAGCTGCGCCGTTACCGATTTCCTCTGATAGGTTTTTCAGCCTGTCGGCGCGGCGAGCTACCAAGAAAACCCGTGCGCCTTGTTCACCAAGCATCCGCGCCGTAGCTGCGCCTATGCCCGAGGATGCACCGGTAATAACCGCGGCTTTTCCTGACAGTGAACTCATATAGCCTCCTGAGGCTTACTTAGTTAAACGTAACTGACACATACTTACGCTTGGCGATGCGCCAGCCCATGGCGGTACGAACAATGATATCTTCGTAAATTCCAGAAGCATGGTGAATTGCTCCGCCCTCTTGCAACGGCGTTAAAAGAGCATCGACATAAGTCCGCGCCTGTATCCGTTCATCTTGAGTCCATATCTCCATATTAGAGAGCCTGTGGAGGGTGGGACCAACATCAGCATGGGCTGTTTTCATAAAATTGACAAGCGCACTAGGGCCCTTGAAAATACCGAAACTTCCGTAATCGGCATGGCTATCTTCTGAAAAGCAGTCGCGCAGTCTAGCCCAGTTTCGCATATCTATTGCCGTTGCGTAGCTTGTAAGCAGGCATTGTATAAGCCGCTCATCACGCGTGTTCAAGAGGCTGTCAAAAACCATCGACTGCTCCATATCGTTACACACTTCCCTTTTGAGACCTTAACCATGGACCATACCCCGCTCAATCATCGAACTTTTCGGCTACTGAAGGGGACTTGTTATGGGTTTATGATTAAGATCGTTTCCGCGTTAAAACCCCGTCTTAAGATAGGCATTTCACAACTTGGCGGTATGAAAGTTTACGAGCCGCCACGTTGCAGATTTTAGCGGCCAATTGGATAGAAGATCGACTTTTCATGTTGATATTCGCGCAACCATTCAGGGCCATATTCCCGCCCTACGCCAGAGCGTTTATAGCCGCCAATGGGGGCATAGCTCATCGTCCCCGTACCTCCGTTTAGCGACACGCTACCGGAGCGGATTTGCAGTGCCATCTCATATCCCTTAGCAGCATCTGCCGTTTCAATGGCACCATTAAGCCCATAGCGACTTTCGTTGGCGATGCGTATGGCATCTGCATCGTCCTTGAAACTGATAATGCAGCCCACAGGACCGAAAATCTCATCTTGTGCAATCGCCATGTCATTGGTCACATTATCAAACAAAGTCAGCTCGGTGAAAAATCCGCCCTCAAGCCCTTCAGGTCGACCGCCGCCGCAAAGGAGGGTTGCCCCCGCCTGCTTACCCAGAGCTATATAATGTTCGACCTTATCGCGCTGCGACTCCCGAATGAGCGGCCCCATCATCACGCTGGGGTCAGCAGGGTTACCGACCTTGATCTGCCCTGCGACAGCCGCCGCCACTGCAGCAAATTGTGCTTTTATGCTCTCATGCACCAAGATGCGCGTGGTGATGGCGCAGCCCTGCCCTGCGTTGACGGACAGGATGCCCACGGCCATAGCCGCCGCTCGTTCTATATCTGCGTCGGCCCGCACAATCATTGCAGATTTTCCGCCAAGCTCCAGATGAACCTTTTTAAGGCTAGGCGCAGCCTGCGCCATAATAGCAGCGCCAACACCCTCTGATCCGGTAAAAGTCACCATATCTACGCGCTCGTCTGTACAGATAAGTTGCCCTTCTTCTATTCCGCCAGTCACCACGTTTAGCACACCTGCTGGCAAACCAATTTCATCAGCAATCTCACCAAAAAGCAGCGCAGAATAGGGCGTGAATTGCGAAGGCTTGAGCACTAGACTATTGCCCGCAAGCAAGGCGGGCGTAATCTTGGCTAGGTTCAGCAAAAACGGAAAATTATAGCCTGTTATAGCGCCGACAACACCAATAGGCTCGCGCACCACGGTGGTTCCACCGATATTTTTTGGTCCATCTGGCGCAAACATATTAGGGTTCGTTTCGACAGGTAGGCGAACATCTTCTTCGCGCCGCACATATTTGATGGCGCTACGCAAATGATTAATCGGGTTTAGCACCTGCAGGGCGTGGCTTATGCCCTGCGCGCAGCCCACTTCCGCGACGATAAGTTGAACTAGCTCACCATGGCGGGCGCTCAATGCATCCGCCATTTTTGTCATGATATCAGCACGTTCATCCATGGTCATTTTAGGCCATGGCCCGTCAACAAAGGCCCGATGCGCCGCGGCTATCGCTTGCTCGACTTGCCCTATATCGGCAACAGGGGCCTCACCGATGGTTTCGCCGGTTGCCGGATTGATGACTGCCTCTGTACCGCCGGCAGGCAACTGCCATGCGCCGTCAATATATAGCTTGTCTATATGCGTAAAGGGGATGCTGGTCATGGCAGTTTTCTCTCTTTTAAGATCATTTCAGCCGCATTTAGGGCGATGGCCATTGCAGGCGCATTCGTGTTGCCTGACACTAAAGCAGGCATAATAGACGTATCACACACACGCAGGCCGCTTACGCCGCGCACGCGCAATTGCGGGTCAAGAACGCTATTGGCGTCACTGCCCATTCGCGCTGTCCCTGCTATATGAAAACTGGTACCGCCCAAGCTTAGCAAATTTGCCTCAATATCCGCGTCAGTCGAGATAGCTGGTCCCGGCACAGTTTCCCCGACAACCCACGGCTTCAAAGCGGGCTGCTGCCCTAATTTACGGAGCCATTTAAACAGGGCTACAGCCCGCTTACGGTCAATATCGGCGGCAAAATGATTCGCAAAAATATCGGGTTGCACAGTTGCATCCGCCGAAGAAATATGCGTGAAGCCTCGGCTTTCCGGCCTTGTAAAATAACCCAATATCGTCATGCCGGGGAAAGGGTCTATACCGATTTCGCCTTGTTCATCGACGTTGAAAGAATAAAGCCCCACACCTATCTGCGCGTCTGGCCGGTCTAGCCCCGCTTCGGTTTTCACAAAGCCGCCCACTTCATGCGCGCTATGGGTCATCGCGCCCTTGCCTGCTGCAAAATAGGTTAGTGCTGATTTTATAAGGTTAAAACCGGTAAATTGATCGTTAAGGCTCGCGCCTTTTACGCGATATTGCGTGGAAACATAGCGGTGTTCCAGCAGATTTTCACCAAGCTCGGGGCTATTAGCGATCACCTCTATATTAAGCGCTTTAAGCCGTTCCGCTTGCCCGATGCCTGATAGCTCAAGCAATTTGGGGCTCTCGATCGCGCCTGCGCTTAAAATAATTTCGCCAGCGCATTTCACTTGCCGCAAGGCGCCGCCCACTCGCACGGCAAGGCCGCTTGCCCGCGTGCCTTCAAACAAGATACGTTCCGCTTGCGCGCCGGTAATGACATGCAAATTCTTACGGTCTCGCACGGGGTCTAAAAATGCCCGCGCGGCAGAGAAGCGCTGTCCTTTATAGGTCGTAACGGTCTGATAGCCCATGCCTTGATCGGCGACGACGTCCACATGATTGACGTCTTCTACCCGTGCCACGCCCATTCCGCTTGCAGCGTGTAACACAGCTTCGCATAGCGGGTTTCCTTCAGGGTGCCGTGTGATCTTTAAAGGTCCGCCGGTGCCGCGAAATTTATCCGCGCCCAGCTCATGATCTTCTAATGCGATGAAATGATGCGCCATTTCGTTCCAGCCCCAACCGGTGCATCCCGCCTCTGCCCACTCATCATAATCAGCAGGCGCGCCGCGCACATATACCATGCCATTAACCGAGCTCGACCCTCCGATAGTTTTGCCTTTCAACCAGACTTCCTGCCCCTGATTGCCCATCGGCGTGACGTTATAATCGAAAACATGCGGGTTGCCGGGAGCCAGGAGCTTACCAATACCCCGTGGCATTTTAATTAGTGGGCTTTTATCATTCGGCCCCGCTTCAACAAGCAACACGCGATTGGCGCTATTTTGACTAAGTTTATTCGCTAAGACGCAGCCTGAAGAGCCCGCACCGACAACAATATAGTCATATATATCCGACAAAATATATCTCCCGATCCAAAATCTAGGATAAGCAGCAGCTTAGACGGCCTTTCTATTGATAGGCCATTGAACAAAAATCCAAAAATTTTCTAGGCGTCAGCGTCAAACATTCCAAACGGCATGAACGGCGTCCGGCCCGCGCATTTGCACGCCACGAATAACGGGTTCGGGATAGTCAGGATCAAGCCGTAAATCAGGCAGGTCGAGCAACAGGTCCAATGCCGCCTCCATCTCAACCCGCGCGATATGCTGGCCCATGCAGATATGGGGGCCAAAGCCAAAACTGAGCACAGGCCGCATAGGTCGCTCAAGCCATAGTTCATTGGGCCGCTCATAAATATCTGGGTCGCGATTAGCCGAACTAATCGAGGTGGTAACGGCTGTTCCCTTGGGTATAATCTGCCCCGCGACTTCCATATCTTTTGCCGCAATACGTGCAAGATTACCCGCAACAGGGTCGAGACGCATTGTCTCGGTTATTGCTTTGCTAATGAGCTTGCGGTTCGCCTTCACCTTTTCGAGCTCTTCAGGATATTGGAAGAGAAGCACGAGCATATTGGCAAAGCTGCGGCTTGTGGTTTCAGCCGCCGCCAATAACAGCATGCGGACGAAGGTAGCGATGTCCTCATCGCTAAATTTATTGCCGTCCATTTCAACATCCAACATATAACCGATTAAATCATCGCGCTTTTCAGCCGAAGCGCGGCGTGCGGAAACAATCGGCATGACGTGCGCGTGGAGCTGCATTCCAGCCTCCATCGCTGCCGGCATCGTCTTAGCAAAAACCTCTGGGTCTTTTTGCGGGCCGCCCAAGATTCGCAGCGCCCAACTGGCAAATTTCATCACCGCTTCATCATCTTTAGGAAAGCCAAAAATAGCGTAAACAACGCGAACAGGGAATGGCAGCGAAAGCTCTCGCACCAGATCCGCTTTGCCCTTTGGCCGCAATTTATCGATAAACTCTGCCTTGATGATAGGCCGGATCATCGTTTCGTTTATCTGCCTGATAACCGGCAGTAGAAATGGCGGCTGAAGCATCTTGCGATATTTGAAATGTTGCTCTCCATCCATTGCGGTGAGCAACAAATTATCCACTGCCGCGCCAAAGCCGTCGGCATTGATATAGCTTTTCCAGTTTTCTGCATCTTTGAGGATATTTTGCACGTCTTTATAGCGAAAGACCGTCATGATAGGCCGCCCGCTATTAGCATAATCAGCTTGGCTTGGCACATTAAAAGTATCTAGCAAATCGCCTTGCATTACTGGGCAATGATTACGCTTTTCTTCAAGAATTGGAAAGATATCAGTGGGTGCGTTACCCGCATAAGTATCACTTACGACCAAGAAATCTTTGGCCATCTGGTCGAGGTTACTGAGTGTCGCGTCGCTCATATCTAACTCTCTTGCTATAAATTCTGTTCAACTATTATGCTCGCCACATCAAAAGCCCGTCTGTCGCCCCACGGAGACGAAGGACGACAGATGGGCACACCATCATGGCACTAAAACGCTCGGCCCGCCTGCGATTAGGCGGGCAGATATGGCGGGTATGATATTTATGATGAGAAACGTGACTTGAAAGGCAACGATAATAGCCCAAACGCGCATCCACTCGCGTGCCCATCCAGTTTTGGCTACCACGCCCATTTTGCGCTCATGCCAGCGCAGCCCCTGCTCATCCTGCCGCGCAAGCATGGCCACGAACAGACCAGCCCATAAGCCGATCAGAATCGGAAAAATGATAGGAAGATTGCCTTTTTCGCTGCTTAATGCAGGGCCGACTACAACATCATAGGTCCACCACCCATTAGCTACCGAGCTACCCTCTACATAGAGCTGATATGCAAAAAAGAGAGGGGATGCGATGCTAAACGACCAGATTGTCATCGATATTTTCGGAAATTTTCGGCCTAAAAAAGCCACCAGAGAAACCAGCAGAGGGATAGAGATAGAAAACCACCAGCCCCAACTAAAGGGCATAAAAAGGGGCTTTACGGGCGTAGTATAAGCCATTTCTCCCCAGAAAGGCAGGCGCGCAAAGGCTGGGTTCCAGGCCAGATAAGCCCCCCAATCACCGAAAAATTCCTGCCAGAATGCGCTGGTTCCCGCTATAAGGCACAGGCCCATGAGCGGAATACGTCTATTTTTTAGACTAAGAACCAGCGTCGCCAAAGCCAATATACCCCATATATAAAAACTGCCAGTCTCCATCATCCACGGGTTAACAGGATCCCCCATTGAAGATTGCATAACTACTTCCTTTAGCGAAATTATTGATTTTTTTGCTGATTACGCCGTCTGCGCCGTGATATATTCCGGAAGATTGTGTGCGTAACATTTTTTCTCGTAAAGGCTCGCAATCCGCCAGCCTTTTGCTGTGCGGCGAAAGGTGTGAATATACCAAAGTCCGAAGAATAATGTTTGCTCTTCACCACCTGCGCCCGCTGCCGGATCCGCTGGAACGACCATTGGATTAGAGCAGACTGTCCTTGTTTCTGCTTTATCACCATCAATTATATATTGGGTTGTGCTTACCGCATGCTGGAAGCGCGTTACGGCGCTTAATGAAGCACTCAAAAATTGCTTTATCTCGCTTAGCGTGCCTTTTACCCCCACCATTTCGCTATAATCAATTATCGCATCATCGGTAAAAAATTGATCGAGGACATCGAAATTAAGATCATCAACAGCATAGCAATAGCCCACCAGCAAATCCTGAATCTCAAATCGATCCGACATTTCTTGCACGGTCAGTGTCATCGCGCCTCTCCTAAAAATTTGTTTCTTGGTATTATAGAAGGAGCGTTAATTGAACAGATGGTCCTGCCCATGGATAGGTTGCAGGTGAACTATGATTCCCGAAAAGGTCGGTCGAGCAATGGCTGGACATATCCGTTCCAGCCCTCATAAACCAACAGCCGCTTTTTAAGCGGTGATAATATTTTTTGGAGACATTTTATGGCCGGCCGTATCCCGCCTTTTACCGATGCAGATTTTAAACTTTCGCCTGAAAAACGCGCTGAGATCAATAAAGGCCTGACCGAACGTCAAGCATTTATGGCAAGCCGCTGGATGGACCTGCATGACAATCTCAACGTAGGCAATTTTGATGCGTTTGATGATTTTATGGACACCGATAAAATGACGTATGACAACCCGAACCGCCCTGATTTGGGTACGTTCGCGGAGTGGAATACATCACCGCGCGCACTGTACACAACTTTTCCTCCCAGCCTTTACCGTACCCTTAAAGTTTGGGGCAGCGGCGACGATGAGATCTGCGTACTTTGTCACCACCATGGTAAGCACACAGGCGGTCCTTACATGGGCGTTGAACCAACCGGCAATCAGCTAGACGTGCTTTGGTTCTCCTGGATCAAATTTGATGGCGACAAGATTGTTCACATTTATTCTATCTCTGACGTTCTCTCCATGCTCATTGATCTTGAAGTCATGGAAGCACCACAGCCAGTTGACCCGTACAAATAAATGTCAGCGGTTTAATTATAGAAGGAGGGGGGCGCTTTTGCCTCCCTTTTTTTGTGGGAAAGAAGGCCAAATGGCACCCTTCATGCTGAACTTGGCTCAGCATCCAGCGCGATTAAAAATACATTACGCTCTGAATCCCAAATCAATTTTGGAATGACGGTTTGAAAATGTGGATATCTTGTCGGATAACGGCCCGCAGCAAAATCCTATAAACTAAACCCGCCATCAACTATAAGCGTTTGACCCGTGATATAACGCGCCCGCTCAGAGGCAAGGAAAGTGACAGCCTGCGCAATTTCATCGCCGCTGCCAAAACGGCGCAGCGGCA
>Ga0079224_100012648_pt1 | contig 11696 bp, 11 predicted proteins | sample Stecom2015_FD_80414 | JGI IMG/M metagenome (GOLD analysis project Ga0079224, IMG submission 80414) | Agricultural soil microbial communities from Utah to study Nitrogen management - Steer compost 2015 | ecosystem: Environmental > Terrestrial > Soil > Agricultural land | place: USA: Utah...
AGCGGCAAGGTGGGTTGCAGTAACGCTGCCGGTGCGCTGATAGTGGCATCGCGCAAAACCAGCGATCCTCCGATGCCTGCACAGACCTCGCCTTCGATATGCTGACGATCCAGCTCGGTGACGATATCGGCACACGGATTCAGGGTCAGCAATGACCAGGGTTTGAGTTTCCAGTAAAGCTGGCCGAGGGAATAATCGATACCGTCGGCTTTAAAACTGGCGAGGCTGGCGCGGCCATTCCATAAGGTACCGCTGACGCCGCTGAGGGCCAACTGGCCACTGCGCGTCATGGCATAAGCGCCCCACACGGCGGGAATCTGGCTCACCACAAAGATCAGCCATAACACCAGCGCCACGGCTATCCACCAACCTTTACTTGCGCCTAAACGCCGCAATATTCCTGTCGCTTTGCCCATAGATATCGTTGTGCTCTCTTAAAATCTTGCTGCCATTGCGAAGCTGACCGCACCTGATCAAATACGCTTAGCGCTTTAACAGGCGCAAATTTACCGTCACCAGCCCCGGATCATTGGTTCTCGTGAGCGAGAGTTCACGCACGATGATCTGGTGTTTGAATTCGATGTCATACAACCACTGCATCAGTGCTTCGTAATTCGCCCGATCGATACGCACGCGGGCCTCGCCCGCCGTACCTGGTTGAAACTGACTGATGTTGATGCCATTGGCCTGCAAGGTGGAATAGACAATCTGGCTGAGGTTTTCACCGGTTGCGGTAGCTGCGCCATCCTGACTGCGGGTTTGCTGCAGGCGCGCCGCCAGGATCTGCACACGTCCGAGCGATTGGGTCGCCGCCGTATTGGCCTGCAGCTGCGCCTCCCGTTTATTCGCCAGCGGATTAAGTACCACGGCCCAAACCAGATAAGCCACTACCGCCAGCGCGCACAACAGAAGCGCCGTCTGTTCCCGACGGTTATAGCGGCCAAGAAAAGTAAATAACGATTTCATAGGAACCTTCGCTAAGCCTCAGTTATCGCCGCTGGCTTATTTTCAGCCGCGCCGAGTGGGTATTGCCCTGGGCGCTGGAACCGAGCAGTTCCGCACTCAAGCCATTGGCTTCGATCCTGCTGCGCAGGTTTTCAATCGCGTCGTACTCACTGGCCTGCAGCTGGATATTCAGTTCGCCGTTATCACCCAGGTACTGAATATTACGCAAGGTAATGGCGGAGTTTTCGGCGAGTGGAGGCAAGACATTGGCCAGCAAAAGGGTAAGGCTGCCCCCCTGCGCGAGAGGTTGAGCTTCGCGCACCAACCCTGCCAGCTGCCGCTCGGCATCAATTAATACGCCTTGCGGTACCGCCTGCCGGAACGCCGTTTCAATCTGCCGACGAATCTCGGTATTTTCCGCACGAAAATCCTGAATCTGATAGAGCAGGATACCGATATGCACCGCCAGACAAGCCGCCGCTAACATCGCCACCCCACGCCAGCTGCCCCACCAGCGCTCGATCGGCAGCCGCTGGGAGAATTCGCCCTGACACAAATTGATGCTGCGGCCGGTGTAGTCCAGTTGCCAGATATTGACCTGCTGTTGGGCAACAACCCTGCCCTGCAAGGATGGCGGCAAGCTGTCGGCCAATCGCTCCAGGTCCTGCGCGGAGGTAGCGCGCAGCAGCAAGCCGGGTAAATGATCGACACGTCGTTCAGCAATCAACAACAAATCCAGAGCGGTAGCCAGATGGGCCCGCTCGACACTGAACGCCAGCTCCGGTGCGTAGCGCACCATCACTACCTGCTCGTACAACTGCAGCGTCCAAAAATCCTCCTTGAGTGCGGGAGCATCGACTTCAGTATCTGCGTCCGCACGGGTTTCGACCGGGGGCAATAGCGGTAACGCAGCGGGCGCCGACCAGCACCGCGTCACATCAAGATTAATGGCGGCCAGTTGTGCAAATACCTGTTCAAACCAGGCCTTTTCGACATAGGCCACGCGCGCCACGCCGTTGGCCAGACTCCCCAAAGCAAAGTGGAACCGCTCCACATCCCCAATCACGGTTTCTTCCAGTTGGAAGGGCAGCAGCGTGCGCAGGTGTTTTTTCTCTTTATCCGAGTATTCGACTTCCCGGGTGACCACCTTGGTGCCCGGCACAATCAGCCATACCTGGTGATAATTGCCATGCACCGCCGCCGCCAAGGCTTCCACCGGGCCGCTACCCGCCGTTTCCAGGCGCGGATTCAGCTGCGCATCCAGCCAGCACCAATGGTATTCATCGGCGGCGCGATTGATGATAAGCACAAGTTGATCTGCCATAACGCCCTTAATAGTCCCGTTTGTGCCACGCTGGGCTCAGATTCCAGCCAGTCGAAGTTTCAGTTTCAATCAATTTGGATATTCCATGACGTCGCGGCTGTGCGTTACGCCATCCCGTGGCCCGCCTTTCGACTGCCACGTTAGTAGCCTTCTGCACGCCGTACGACCTTGATCTCAGGGCCATTGCGGTGCAAAAGGCTGAACATAATGCGCTCTTGGTCGACCAGCGATACCTGGGTACGCAACCAGAAATACTGCGTATTCACCGCCAGCCCGCTGGTATCCAGTACGCCGTTCCCGATGCTGCCCCAGTTGGTCGCAAGCGTAGCCAAATCTTTGTAATAACCATCGGCCGGAGCCAGCTCCATCAGCTGTTCTGCATCCAGGGGCGCGAGCGGTACCAGCTCGTTAGTCGCATTCAGCGTGCGCCACAGCAGCGGCGGCATGGTGTTAATGTTTAAGCCCTGATCCGCCGGCAGTACGGTGACATAATTGCGCAGCAGCGTCATCAATTCGGGGCTGATGTAACGCACCAGGCGCAGCTCATCGACGCTCATAAACGGGCCATTGGCGGGACGATAAGGCGTTTCGGCAGACTGATAAAAAAAACTTTCCGCCCCGCCGAAACCCGATTCATTATCATCCGGATCCATCCAGTCTACGACGGCCTCAAGAATCGCAATGGCTTCATCCTGGGTCACCGGCAGATCGGGAAAACTCTGCAGCAGGCGGATAAAACGCTTCTGCTCTTCACTGTAACGTTGCGGATTAGTGGCCGTCACATCGGGCGGAAAAGCTCGCCCCAAACTGTTGAGGTTGAGCCGACTGCTGGCATCACTGAGCGCACCCGCCAGCCAGCCGCCTTCAATTTCATAGGGAATCTCGGTGTCCCAGCCTTCCCCAAGATAATCAACCGTCGGATCGTCTTCTGCCATCCAGGCAATAGCCAGTGCTTCAACCCCTTGCAAATACGCACGCGCCTGCTGACCGTGCCAGCGGTTTTCCGCGCGACTGAGCCCTAGCTGGTATTCGCTGGCAAAGCGAATACTCAATCCGGCCACCACGGCCACGATCAGCAGCGCCATAATCAGCACCGTCCCGGTTTGGCGCCGGACAACCCAGCCCATTCTCGTATCCTCGACTTGCATATCATCGACTCGGCTGGCTGATCTCGAACAGGCGGACACTGGTACCTATACCGGCAACTTTAATGGTCACTTCTACCGCTAAGGGCAGTTCCGGTTGTCCTCCCAACGGCGGCCATTCAGGCACCCAGGCGTCGCTAAAACGGTCCCCGTCAAGCACTCCGCGCCCGCGGCTTTGCACCATTTCACGGGAAAGAAACCGCAGCTGCACATCTTCGACATCTTCCAGCAACAGCTGATTAAATGCCTCAAATTCGAAATCGATTTCTTCTGAAGGCAAATTGCGCTCGGGCAAAAAGTCGCGCCAGAGCCGGCCCTCATACACCCGATAAGCCACCTGCTGCATATCACTGCGTAGGCGCTCCAGAGGGTTGGCCCAGCCGCCCCGGGAAAATAACAGCACCAGCTGTTCGGCGCTGGCACCGGGGGTGCGCAGACTACTGCCGGTAAATTCAAATCGGGTCCGCCCGGGGCCCGCTGACGGCGGCAGTACCTGGCGCAGGTCCGCCGCGATTATCTGCCAGGTGCGGTCCAGCTGATTAATTTCAGCCAACGCGGCCCGGGTACGTTCCGCACCACTCGATGCAGACGACAATGCCTGATAAGCGATTACGGCAATCACCGCCGCAATGGACAGGGCGAGCAAGACTTCCACCAGGGTAAAACCCCGCACACGCATCGGTCGCTGACCGCAATCAGCAACGCCACTAGCCACTGATAAACCCCGATATCAACGCCAGAGGCTGGGTGTTACTGCCTCCTTCTACGCGATTCACGCGCATATCCAGGCGATAAAAGTTTTCTACTTCAGTCGTTTCGGTGCGCAATTCCCAGCGCCAACGCACCCCGTTTAGTTCTACCAGCCCGGACTCCTGCTCACTCAAGGACTCGCTGGGAAAATACTGCTGGCGCAGGCGGATGCGGGTCAGCTCGTTATCGGCAATCCAATGAGCAAACGTCTTTTCACGGATGCTGGCGGCCCCGTCCAGTTGTGCCATCACCAGAATCAACATGGCCGGTAAGGCGACCGCGACTATCATCAGCGCCACCATCACTTCCACCAGCGTGAAACCCGCTGCCGGACGCGCCCTGTGGGAGGACCAGCACTTGCTGAAGCGCTTTCTCATGGTGGTTACCTCGGCGTCTCGGCTTGTTCTGCCTGACGATTAAGCCAGGTGATGCGACTCATCATGTCGATCTGGATACGCTGTACGCTTTCAGAACCTGCCCGGCCAGAATCCGCTCGACCAGAGCCTGGGCGCTGGTTCTGATCGCGTTCATAAATTGCCAATTCAAAGGGAATAGCGTCACCACTGGGAAACAGCACCACTACCGGCGGTTGAACATCCAGCTCGGGGTCGTATTCGTAAGGCTCGTTTTCTACCAGCATTTCCACCTGTAAAGATGCTGGCAGACAGTACTGCTCATCCATTTCCGGCAGCGGCTCCCATTGATTAGCCCGCAAGCGCTGCCAGCGATAACACCAGCTGTCGGCAGTGGTATTAGGCTCGGCCTGCAGGTAGACAAACAGCCCCATTCGCTCGTTATTTAACACCGTCTGCTCAGCGACATAATTGGCCCGCAGCATAAAACGCTCGGCTTCGTCCCGCGCCCGGGCGTCATCTCCGCCACCAAGGGCCAGCGCAATCAATCCCAGGCTCAGACCGACGATCATTATCATCACCAGCAGCTCCAGCAAGGTGAAACCGGCGGCGCGAACGATCGGGGGAGAGTCACTCATGGCTGAAGGATCTAGGATTAATCGTTCTGGACAGGCTGATCCCAGATACTGATGTCGGCATTATTACCTTCACCACCGACTATGCCGTCAGCACCCAGGCTATAAATATCGTAATCGCGCGACTCACCCGGACTCATATACAGATAAGGATTGCCCCAGGGGTCCGTCTGCAGACTTTCAAGATAGCCGCCGTTTTTCCAGTTGCGCGGCGTCGGCGCCAGAGTCGGTTTATTAACCAGTGCATCCAGTCCCTGTTCTGTAGTGGGGTACATGTAGTTATCAATTCGATACATTTTCAATGCCGTTTGGATCGCCTTGAAGTCCGCCTGTACTTTTTGCTGACGGGCTTCATCGGCGCGACCGATAACATTGGGCGCCACAATGCCCACCAACAGACCAATGATTACAATCACCACCATGATCTCAATCAGGCTGAAGCCGCGCTGGCGCCGGGCGCTGCGTACATGCGTATAGGTGTTAAAGCTGGTGCTCATACATTATCTCCATCATCACTTACCCGAAACGGGCGCTTAAACGAGTTTATTCAAATCGAGGATCGGCATCAGAATCGCAAGCACAATCAGACATACGGTCACCCCCATGAAAACAATGGTCAAAGGCTCTAATAAGCCCATAGCAATTCCGATCACGCTTTCCAGTTCGCGTTCCTGATCTTTCGCTGCATTATCCAGTTGTTGGGGCAGGGTTCCATTGGCTTCGCCGCTGGCGACCAGTTGCACCAGCAAGGGCGGAAAGGTCCCCACATTTTCCATCGCACGATAAAGGCTGCTGCCTTCCCGCACAGCATTGGTCACTTGTTCGCAGGACTCCTGCAGTACCCGGTTGCTCATTACCTGTCCGGCGATATTCAGGGCCTGCAATAAAGGGACGCCGCTGGAGGACAAAAGGCTCAGGGTCGCGGCAAAGCGCGCGGCGTTGATCTGACGGATCAGGTTACCGATCACTGGCAAACGCAGTTGCCAGCGATGCCAGACCAGACGATAAGCTTCTTTTTTTAATAACCGATTGATGCCGACCACCATGACAACCAGGGCGAGCAGGCAGTAAATACCGTAATTGACAACAAAGTCGCTGCTGGCGATCAAGCCGCGCGTCAACAGGGGCAATTCCCGCTTGTTCTGATCAAAGATTTTGATGAGATCCGGCACCACAAACGCCATCAGCAAGACAATCACGCTCACACTGATAACCAGAAGTACGATGGGATAAATCATCGCCGTCTTTACCCGCTGCTGCACTTGCTGGCTGTTCTGGGTGTATTCCGCCAGGCGTTCAAGCACCGGCCCGAGATAACCGCTGCTCTCGCCCGCCCGCACCAGTGCACGATACATTTCATTAAATGCCCGCGGACTTTCGCCCAGCGCTTGCGCCAGGCTGAAACCTTCCAGCACTTTGGTACGTACTTGCAACAGCGTCTGCTTGATATGGGGTTTATTATGTTGGCGTGCCGTTGCATGTAAGGCTTCGTCGAGCGGCAGCCCCGACTTAACCAGGGAGGCTAATTGGCGGGTAATCAGACTGAGATCGCGGGTATTGATGCGGCTGCGCCAACGACTGCGCAAACTGCCCGTCCGGGTGCCGCCACGCTGATCGGGCTTGCTGGTGACGCTGACGACTTCCAGAGGCTTGAGTTTTTTGGCGCGCAACTGACTGCGGACCTGTCGTTCGGAATCGCCTTCGAGAATTCCTTTGACGGTCTTACCCGCTTCGTTTAATGCACGGTAGCTGTAGGCACCCATCGCTTGTCTCGCTACAACTGCGTGGTCACACGCAGCACTTCTTCAATGCTGGTGATCCCCGCGAGCACACAATCGCGCCCATCATCACTGATCGAGGGGCTGTGCTTGCGCGCTTCAGCAAGCAGTTCCTGTTCTCCGGCCTGCTCGTGAATCAATTGGCGCAAACGCTCGTTGATTTCGATCAGCTCATAAATCCCCCTGCGACCGCGATAGCCTTGGTGATTGCACTGCTTGCAGCCACGGGGCCGGTAGATCACCGCTTCTTCGGGCAGACGCAGCATCGCGCGCTCGGCGTCACTGGGGGTGTAAGCTTCTTTGCAGTGTTCACATAAAACGCGCACCAGACGCTGGGCCATGGTTACCTCCAGGCTGGAGGCCAGCAGGAAAGGTTCTACGCCCATATCTTTGAGCCGCATGATGGCGCCAATGGCGGTATTGGTGTGCAGAGTGGAAAGCACCAGATGGCCGGTCAAACTCGCCTGAATAGCAATTTCTGCGGTTTCTCCATCACGGATTTCCCCCACCATCACGACGTCCGGGTCCTGCCGCAAAATAGCGCGCAGCCCACGTGCAAAGGTCATATCGACTTTGGTATTGACCTGGGTCTGACCGATGCCGGGGAGCAGGTATTCCACCGGGTCTTCAATGGTCATGATATTGCGACTGCGGCTGTTGATACTGCTCAAACCCGCATAGAGCGTCGTGGTCTTACCCGAACCCGTGGGGCCGGTCACCAGGATAATGCCGTGAGGTTTAAGCAGCGCCCGCGACAGCTTTTCTTGCACCAGGCGCGGCATGGACAGCTGTTCCAACTTGAGCTGGCCGGCGGCCTGATCCAGCAGACGCAATACGATACGTTCACCGAAGGCAGAGGGGATGGTAGAAACCCGGATATCCACGGCGTGACCCGCCAGGCGCACGGTAATGCGCCCGTCCTGGGGCAGACGTTTTTCCGCAATATCCAGGCGCGCCATCACTTTCAGGCGGGACACCAGTACCGGCGCCAATTCTGCTTTGGGTGATAGAACCTCGGTGAGCACCCCATCGATACGAAAACGGACTGACACTCGATCTTCAAACGGCTCCAGGTGAATATCCGAAGCGCCTTCGCGTACGGCTTGGGACAAAATGGCATTGATCAGGCGGATAATCGGGGCATCGTCTTCACCGGCTAACAGGTCGGTACGATCCGCCAGATCTTCCGCCAGCGACGACAGGTCATATTCAGCGCCCAGGTCTTCTGCTGCCCGCTGGGCGGCACCTTCGCCACTCTGGTATTCCCGGGTCAGCCGACGCTGAAAATCTTCAGCGGAAATTTCTTCCAGCTCATAATCAGAGCCGAGGTAGCGCTGGAGCTCGAGTAATACATCCAGGCTGAGCCCGGGACGGTGTAACACTATCCGGCTTTCATCGCCGAGCATCACCCCGTGGGTGGATGCAAAAGAAAAAGGCAGCCGCGCTTGTGTTGCAGTAGCCGCGCTTGCCGGCTGAGCCTCTTCTTCGACCACCGGCGGCGCGAGTGGATTATCATCAATGGCTGGAACGTCCGCGCTCATTGCGCTACTCCTCTACACCCTGAGCTGACGGTGCTGGCTGCAAACTTTCCCATTCGGGAATAACCGGCACCGCACGGCTATTCAGCAAAATACCGCGCGCTTTACGGTGCTCCAGCTGCTGATCGCGGATGAAGCGATATTTTTCGGCAGTAGCGCCAGTCAACACATCATCATCGCGGATGACAGTAGTGCGGATAAACACCAGCAGGTTGGTTTTGAGGGTACGCGAATTCTGGCTGCGGAAGGCGTGACCAAGAATAGGCAGACTGCCGAGCAACGGCACGCGGGTTTCACCAGTCTGCACTTCGTCGCGCATCAAACCGCCGAGCACCACTGTCTGGCCATCCGCCAGTAAAATCTGTGTTTCAAACTCGCGCTTGTTGGTCACTACACCTTCGATGTCATCGATGTTAGCCAGACTGGATACTTCCTGTTTAAGGTCGAGCACCACCTTGTCCCCTTCATTAACATGGGGCGTGACTTCCAGAGTGATGCCCACATCTTTGCGGTCGTAGGTGGAAAAAGGGTTGGTCGGGGTACTGCCGCCAGTGCCTATTGCGGTATAGGAACCGGTCTGGATGGGTACTTCCTGACCGACTTTGATCAAAGCGGTGTTGTTGTCGGTGGTCAGAATATTCGGTGTAGACAGAATATTGGTAGCACTGTTGGACTGCAGCATTTTTAAAATGCCGAGAAAATCGGTGTTGCCGTCAATGCGCCCCAAACCAAAGACCTGACCAGGGATAGAGCCCAGCCCAGTCGCCAGACTTACCAGGCCAGCTTCGGTCATATCAAAAGCGCCGGCGCCCAGTGCACCCAGAGTGCGATCACCACGGGTGGAACTGCCAAAGCCGTAATCGCTGTCGCGATACATCCACTGCACTCCCAGTTCGCGACCGGCATCGCCAGAAATTTCCACAATAATGGCTTCGACCAGCACTTGAGCGCGGCGGATATCGAGACTTTCTACCACTGCCATAAGCGATTCCATGGTATCGCTGTCAGCGGTCACAAGAATGGCGTTGGTGCTTTCGTCAAACTGAACATTAGTCTGCGCCTGGGTTGCAGGTGCTCCAGCTTCGCCCGCGGCACGTCCTGCACTCATATTTTGAATCATTCCGGTCAGCACTTTGGCCACGTCTTCTGCTTTTGCATAGCGCAGATAAGCTACCCGAAAGTTGCTGTTCTTGGTTTGTGGGCGATCCATGCTGTCAATCAGCATCTTCGCGCGCTGCCGCTGTAAATCGTCACCACTGATGATGACGCCGTTGATGCGTTTGTCCGCGACTACCACCAGCGGGCTGGTCACATTCCGGTTGGGATCGGGTTTTTCCAATTGGGTTAAAACATTCACGATCTCGCTCGCCTGGGCATAGCGCAGCTCGATCAGGTCCGTGCCCACTACCGCCGACTGGTCAATCTGGGAAATGATGTCATTGAGACGAATAATATTGGCGCGGGTGTCGGTAATAATGAGGGCGTTGCTGGCGTCGTAGGCCGAGATGTGGCCGTGCTGGGGCACCAGCGGACGCAAGGTCGGCAGCACTTTGGCAGCACTGATATTTTTTAACTGAATCACCTGGGTGACATAGGTGTCATCGGTCTCTGTTACCCGCACCTGATTAGGTACCGGCAATGAACGCGCATCGCGATTGGGCACAATGCGAACCACATTGCCGCTTTCGACAGCGGTATAGCCATGAACGTCGAGCACGGATAAAAACATCGCGTAGAGCTCTTCGCTGTTAAGCGCGCGATTGTTGATCAGTTTGACCGGGCCTCGCACCTTGGGGTCGATGATGATGGTTTTGCCCGTGGCTTCCGCCATAAATTTAATGACTTGCTGAATGTCACTGTCTTCAAAATTGGGCGTCCAGGTTTGCTGTGCGAACGAAGCACCATGAAGGCTTAAGCCGAGCATGAATAAATAAGTTTTTATTAATGGAAAACGCACGTTCACTCAGAACCCCTCTATTCAAGCGCTATATCGATCGACAACGTACTTTCACCGCGTTTGATTTCCAGATTGGCGGAAGTGGCGTTGCTCATATTTCGGTAAATTTCCATGATCTTGCCCGGGTTGTTCAAAGGCACCCCGTTTACAGCCGTGACAATATCATTAGCCTGCAAGCCAAGGGCAGTGAATTGTTCGGCATTGCGTCCAGGACGAATGCGATAACCCACAATCTGACCTCCTTCGCGATGAATACTCATCGCCACCACATCCGAGATACTACTGCTCACGTCGGCGGGTAAATCAATTTCTGCAGGACTGGCGTCAGCCACACCCGAACTGTTTTCACTGGCGTTGGGCGCCATCTCGGTGTCAACGATCGCCGGCTCCATATCACCTGACCAGCTGCGCTCGGGCGGGACATAGTTTGCGTTGCCGTTGCTGCTTCCCGTGCGCCGACCAGCGCCATCTTGATCCAACCATAAGGATTCCAAACGGCCGTTGTTATCCAGAATGACGCGCCGATCGAGCACCCGGGCGAGGGTGACAGCCCGCCCTACGGGCAGTTCGGCACCGGGGGCATAGACATCCTGGCGCCCATTAGCAGCGATGATTGCGCGCGCGCCCGCATCTTCGTTGCTCGCCACCACACCGACGAGAATCAGATTCAACTGAGTATCGACTGAGGCCTCCGCCTCTATTGCGGAAATATTGTTGGACTCTTCAACAACTGCACCGGGTTGCGCCTCACCAAAAATGGACAGACTTTTGAGCTGATCAATATCCACCGTGTGGGCATCCATCCCACCGGCAGCCGAGGGCGTTGTTAATGCCACAGCAGCGGGCGGAATAACCGGAGCGGGAATCACCATCCAGAATAAGCGCGCAAGGCTCTGACTTAACCACAAGACCAGTAATAAAATGACCAGAAACTTCCAGCTATGCAGCGGAATCTGTGCGAGAAAATGTACGCCACTATCAAACGCCTGCTCCAGGCGAGCTCGGCCTCGATCCACTCCCTCTGAGGAGGAAAAAAACTTACTAGGCATAACTGATAGTTACCTTGGATAGTCCTTAAGAAGGTATTACCGGTCGGGTAACAAGGAACCGGATTCTCATCTTAGAGCGTTATGATTATTCCCGTCGTTGCCTGGACGAGTCAGGGGAAACATTAAACACCACCACGTCCACGGCGACCAGTAATCGTTCCGGAAACTGAGCACTTTATGACAGCGATATAACAGAATTGCGTCAACCATGGTTCACGATTG
>Ga0079224_100012649_pt1 | contig 11696 bp, 10 predicted proteins | sample Stecom2015_FD_80414 | JGI IMG/M metagenome (GOLD analysis project Ga0079224, IMG submission 80414) | Agricultural soil microbial communities from Utah to study Nitrogen management - Steer compost 2015 | ecosystem: Environmental > Terrestrial > Soil > Agricultural land | place: USA: Utah...
AGTCGAAGCGCACCAGCGCGTCCTGGTTGGCGACATAGAGGCTTCCGTCGACCAGAGCGAGCCCGTAGGGTGCGTTCAGATTCCCGGCGAACACCCTCTGCAGCTCGTAGACGCCGTCGCCGTCGGCGTCGCGCAGCAGGGTCAGCCGGTTCCCGCCCTCGACCGGGGTGGTTCCCTTCGCCTTGATGTAGCCGGCGATCACGTCCTTCGGCTTCAGGCGCGGTGCATTGCCGCCTCGCCCTTCGGCCACGAGGATGTCGCCATTGGGTAGCAGCAGCGTCTGGCGTGGAACCTTCAGGTCGCGCGCGATGGCGGTGATCGTGTAGCCGTGCGGCACGCTCGGCCGACGGTCGCCCCATGCGGCGGGCTGCGCGACCTTCATGGCCGGAAGCAGGCCTCGATGCGGATCGGGCAGCGGCGGATCCGCACCGTACTGCAAGGGCTGCGGTTCCCTTCCACAGGCGACCAGGGCCAGCGCAAGCGCGATCGCGGCGAGCCGGCACAGTCGCTTCACGGCGTCGCCCCGATGTACGGCGCGCGAAAGCCCATCCACGTCGCCACGCACGCGAGCAGCGCGGCGACCGCCGAGAGCACCAGCCCGGTGGGCATGCTCGCCCAGGCATCCCGGGCATGCATCAATGCATCGAGGAAGCCCACCATCCACGTGGCGAGCAGCACCATCAGGTACGCGAGGCCGACGCCACGACGATCCGCGCGGAAGAAATCGACGATCGCGAGCACCAGCGCGAATCCGGCGAAGAGCAGGCCGCCGACGATGAGCCAGGATGCGAAATCGCTCCACTGGACGTGGTAGGTCGACGCATAGGCCGCGTCGCTGAGCAACGCACCGAGGAACAGCGGCACCGTTCCCGCCAACAGCACCGCGTGCAGCGGGCCGATGGCTCGTGAGGCGCTGCGTTCGCGGGTGGCGGTCAAGGCGACTCTCCTTCGGCTGAACCGATCTCTCTGACGCGAAGGCCATTCTTGCCGATGCGGAATGCCGGGCTGTCGGGGAGGGGTCTTCAGGGCTTTCACTAAACAAACGATTGTTTGCCTTTCGGCGGCGACTGCGGTACCTTTTGCGTCGATGATTCGCGCAGCCCGCTCATGACCCGCGCCTCCGATTCCGCCTCCGGCGAATCCACTCCCACCAAAGGCCTGCGGCGGCTGAACAGTCGCCTGCCGCAGCTGCTCGACCGCGCCGCGACCGTCTTCGCCGAGCGCGGCTTCGCCGGCGCCTCGATCCGGGAGATCGTCGGACCGATCGGGATGCTCCCCGGCTCGCTCTACAGCCATTTCCCGACCAAGGAGCGCCTGTTGGTCGCGGTCTATCGTGAGGGCGTCGATCGCATCTCGCGGGTCGTCGACGAGGCGATTGCGAAGGAGAGCGACCCGTGGGCGCGCCTCGAGGCGGCCTGCGTCGCGCACCTGACCTCGCTGCTCGACAAGACGAGCTATTCGCAGGTCGTGATCCGCGTGCGGCCGTCGGACGCGCCCTCGGCCGCCGACGAGCTCATCGCGATGCGCAACGACTACGAGTCGCGCTTCACGGCGCTCGTCGACGCGCTCGACCTGCCGCGCAACGTCGACCGTCGCGACTTCCGGCTCCTGCTCGTGGGCGCCTTGAACTGGAGCCAGACCTGGTACCGCCCGTCCGGAAACCGCAAGCCGGCGGACATCGCCCGGCGCTTCGTGCGAATTCTGAAGACCGGCATCGCCGACCATTGAGGGAACGAAGCATGGACAAGAGCGCGATCCGACCGCGCGTGCTGATCACAAAGATCGGCCTCGACGGCCACGACCGCGGCAGCCGTCTCGTGGCCGCCGCGTGCCGCGACGCGGGAATGGAAGTCATCTACACGCCGCCGTGGCAGACGATCGCCGCGGTCCTGAAGATCGCCTCCGAGGAGGACGTCGACGTGATCGGCATCTCCTCGCTGGCCACCGATCACCTGATCGTGCCGCAGCTGATGTCGGCGCTCGTCGAGGCCGGGCTCGCGCACATCGCCGTCGTCGTCGGCGGCATCGTCCCGGACAACGAGGAGGAAGCGCTGCTCGAAGCGGGCGTGCGCGAGGTCTTCCATCCGGGAACGCCGCTCGAGGAGATCACCGAGCGTATCCGCCGCTATGCGATCGAAGCGCGCGCCGAGAGCGCCGCATCCGAATAACGAGGAGCGAACGATGGCCCGTCCCGCAGAACACGTGATTCCCGCCGACAGCGCCGACGGCACCGAGGCACGCCGCACCTGGGAGAAGGAATATGCCGAGTCGGTCGGCGTCGACCGACTCGTGCACAACGTCTCGGGAATCCCGATCAAGCCGCTGTACACCGAACGCGACTGGCGCGCCTACGGCTCGGACAACCCGCTCGGCTATCCCGGCCAGGCCGACTACACGCGCGGCATCTACGCGTCGATGCACCGCGGCCGGACGTGGACGCAGCGCCAGCTGATCGGGCTCGGCACGCCGAAGGAATACAACCGGCGGCTGCTCACGATCATCGGGCAGGGCGCGACCGCGGTGTCGCTGATCCCGTGCAACTCGGTCTACCGCGGCTACGACATGACCTCGGTCGACCCGGCGCTGCTCGGCACCTGCGGCGTGGTGATGAACAACGTCGACCACATGGCGGAAGGACTCGAGGGCGTCGACATCGGCGAGATGTCGTGCTCGCTGAACGACCCGTCGCCCTTCACGCTGCTCGCGTTCATGCTCATCGTCGCCGAGCGTCGCGGGATCGACTGGCGCAGGATCTCGGGCACCTCGAACCAGAGCGACTACATTTCGCACTTCGTCGCGAACCACATGTTCTACCGGCTCGCGCTGCCGGGCGCGCGGCGGATGCTCATCGATCACATCGCGTACTGTCGCGAGCGCGTCCCGCGCTGGAACCCGATGTCGGTCGTCGGCCAGCACATGCAGCAGGCCGGGGCGACACCCGCGGAGGTGATCGCCTTCACGCTGTCGACCGCGATCCAGAACGCCGAGGACTGCATCGCGCACGGCATGGATCCCGACCAGTTCCTGCCCCGCTTCACGTTCTTCTTCGACATCTCGCTCAGCTTCTTCGAGGAGGTCGCGAAGTTCCGGGCGGCGCGGCGGATCTGGGCGCGCATCGCGCGCGATCGGCTGGGCGCGCGCGATCCGAAGTCGTGGCGCTTCAAGTTCCACGGCCAGACCTCGGGCGTCGATCTCACGCGCCAGCAGCCGCTGAACAACATCGCACGCGTGACGATCCAGGCGATGGCCGGGATCTTCGGCGGCCTGCAGTCGCTGCACACCGACTCCTACGACGAGGCGCTCGCCTGCCCCAGCGAATTCGGGGCGCGCATCGCCGTCGCCACGCAGAACATCCTGCGCGAGGAGGCGCATCTCACCGACGTCGTCGATCCGCTCGGCGGTTCCTTCTACGTCGAGACGCTCACCGACCAGATGGAAGAGCAGATCCTCGCGATCATGAAGACGATCGAGGACGCGGGCGGCATGTTCAAGGCGGTCGAGGAAGGCATCGTGCAGCGCATGATCGGCGCCTCGGCACAGCGCCAGCAGCGTCGCATCGACAGCGGCGAGCAGCGTATCGTCGGCGTCAATGCGTACCAGGTCGAGGAAGACCCGAGCGAGCGCCCGTACATCGAGCGCCCCGACCCGAAGGTGATGGGCGAGCACGTCGAGCGCTTCAAGCGCTGGCGCGAGGCGCGCTCGCGCGCCGAGGTCGACAAGGCGCTCGACGGCCTGACGCGCGCGGCCGAATCGAAGTCGGAGAACCTGTTCGGCGCCGTCGTCGACGCCGCGCGCGCGGGGCTGACGAACGAGGAGATCTGCTCCCGGCTGCGTCGCGATCTCGGTTTCGGCACACCGCTCGCCATCGTCTGAGATGGGCGCGAACGATCCCTGGCAGACGCTGATCACCCGCGTCCTCGCGGGCGACCGGCGATCGATCGCGCGGTTGCTCTCGCGCTTCGACGACCGCGAGCCGGGCTGCGAGGTGGCCGCACGGCTGCTCGCCGAGCGCGCCGGCCGCGCGCACGTCGTCGGCATCACCGGCGTTCCGGGCGCGGGAAAGTCCACGCTCGTCAACGCGCTGCTCGGCGCCTGGCTCGAGCAGGGCCTGAAGGTGGGCGTGATCGCCGTCGACCCGTCCAGCCCGATCCACGGCGGCGCCGTGCTCGGCGACCGGGTCCGGATGGGTGAGCACGGCACGCATCCGAACGCCTACATCCGTTCGTTCTCGGCGCGCGGCGCGCTCGGCGGCCTGTCGCGCGCGACGCGCGCCGCCTCCGACTGCCTCGATGCCGCCGGCTTCGACAAGATCCTGGTCGAGACGGTCGGCGCGGGCCAGTCCGAGACCGACATCATGGCGCTCGCCGACACGCGCGTCGTCGTCTGCCCGCCCGGGCTGGGCGACGAGGTGCAGGCGATCAAGGCCGGCATCCTGGAGATCGCCGACCTGCTGGTCATCACGAAGAGCGACCTGCCGCATGCGCAGGCGACGATGCGCGACCTGAAGGACATGCTCGCGCTGCGCCGCCGCTTCGCCGACACCGACTGGGAAACGCGCGTGATTCCGGTGCACGCCCCCTCGGGCAAGGGGATCGACAAGCTCGTCGAGGGAATCGAGCAGCACCGCGCGGCGCACGGCTGCGGCCGGCGGCTGAACGGCGGCGCGGCGACGGCGCCCGAGCCAGGCGTCGCCGCGGCCGACCTGCCGAGCACCGCGGGAGACTGGCTGCGGCGCCTGCAGGCGCTCGCCGCCGACGACGGCACCTGTACGACGCTCGGCTTCCAGGTGATCGAGGGCGGCCCCGGATCGGCGACGGTCACGGTCACGCTCGACGAGCGTCACATCAACTTCTTCGGCAGCTGCCACGGCGGCGTCGTCTTCGCGCTGGCCGACTCGGCCTTCGGCCTCGCGTCGAACTCCTACGGTCCGATCGCCGCGGCGATCGACGCGCACATCACCTTCTCGTCGGCCGCCCGCAAGGGAGATCGGCTCGTCGCCCGCGCGACCGAGCTGCGCCGCGGCCGCAGCCTCGCCGTCTATCGGGTCGACGTGCACAAGGCGACGGACGACGGCGACGAGGAGATGGTCTCGACGTTCACGGGCACCGTGTTCATCCGCGGATCGAAGCCCGCCACCACCGGGAAGACGAAGACCGAATGATGCGGCCGGCGAAGCGCGGCGCGTTGCCCGACGAGAGGACCTTCCCTGCGCTGCTGCTCGCGCAGGCGCAGCGCCGACCGGACGCACCCGCGATGCGCGAGAAGCGATACGGGATCTGGCAGACGTTCTCCTGGCGCGAGATGACCGAGCTCGTGCGTGACCTCACCTGCGGCTTCGCCGAGGCCGGGCTCGCACGCGGCGAGCACCTCGTCCTGATCGGCGAGAACCGGCCGCGGCTGTACGCCGCGATGCTCGCCGCGCAGTCGCTGGGCGCCGTGCCGGTGCCGCTGTACCAGGACGCGGTGGCGAGCGAATTCGTCTTCCCGATCGTGAACGCCGAGGTCGCGTTCGCCGTCGTCGAGGACCAGGAGCAGGTCGACAAACTGCTGGAGATCCGTGCGGAAACGCCGCGCCTGGCGCGCATCTGGTACGACGAGCCGCGTGGGCTGCGCAATTACGCGGTCCCCGGGCTCGAAAGCCTGCAGTCGCTGGTCGACGCCGGGCGACAGCGGCACGCGCGCGATCCGGGCTTCTTTCTCGAGCAAGTCCGCAAGGTCCGGCCCGACGACGTTGCGGCGATCTTCTTCACCTCCGGGACCACCGCCGAGCCGAAGGGCGTGGTGCACACGCACGCGAGCCTGATCGATCGCGCGCGCGCCGGCGCGCGCTTCGATGCGCTCGACGAGCGCGAAGAAGTGCTCGCCTACCTGCCTCCGGCCTGGATCGGCCAGAACGGCTTCTCGTACGGCCAGTGGCTCGTCTGCGGTTACGTCGTCAACTGTCCCGAGTCGGCCTCGACCGTCATGATCGATCTCAAGGAGATCGGCCCGACCTACTATTTCGCGCCGCCGCGCGTCTTCGAGGGGCTGCTCACCGACGTGACGATCCGGATGGAGGATGCGAGCCGCCCGAAGCGCTGGATGTACGAGCGCTTCATGCGCCTTGCGCGCAGGCGCGCCGACGCCGGGGCGACGAAGCCGAGGCTGCTCGAACGTGTGCTGCTCGCGCTCGGCGACGTGCTCGTCTACGGCCCCTTGCGCAATGCGCTGGGCATGAGCCGGATCCGCGTCGCGTACACCGCGGGCGAGGCGATCGGGCCCGACCTCTTCGCCTTCTACCGCGCGATCGGCATCAACCTGAAGCAGCTGTACGGCTCGACGGAGACCGCCGTCTTCGTGTGCCTGCAGCCCGATCACGACGTGCGTCCGGAGACGGTGGGCGTGCCGCTCGACGGCGTGCAGCTGCGCATCGACGAGCACGGCGAGATCCTGATCCGCTCCGACGGACTGCTGAAGGAGTACTACAAGAATCCGCAGGCCAGCGCCGAGGTCCTCACGACCGACGGCTGGTATCGATCGGGCGACGCCGGATTCCTCGACGCGAACGGACAGCTGCGCGTGATCGACCGCGCGCGCGACGTAGGCCGGCTGCGCGGCGGCCCGTGGGACGGCGCGATGTTCGCGCCGAAGTACATCGAGAACAAGCTGAAGTTCTTCCCGCACATCAAGGAAGCCGTGGCCTTCGGCGACGGACGCGACAAGGTCTGCGCCTTCGTCAACATCGACTTCGAGGCGGTGGGCAACTGGGCCGAGCGGCGCAACCTGAGCTACACGGGCTACACCGACCTGGCCGGCAAGCCCGAAGTGCACGCCTTCATCCTCGAATGCGTGGAGAAGGTCAACGCCGATCTGGCGAGCGACCCGCAGCTGGCCGGCAGCCAGATCGCCCGCTTCCTCGTGCTGCACAAGGAGCTCGACGCCGACGACGGCGAGCTGACGCGCACCCGCAAGGTGCGCCGCGGCTTCATCGCGCAGAAGTATCGAGTGCTCGTCGACGCGATGTACGAAGGCCGGGACGTGCAGCACGTCGAGACGCAGGTGCGATTCGAGGACGGGCGCACCGGGACGACCGCGGCCGACGTCCGCATCCTCGATGCGCGCACGTTCCCGGCGCTGCGGAGCGCGGCATGAACGGCGTGGCCTCCGGCACCCTGCCCCGCACGCTCGTCGAGCCGCAGCCCGAGGCCGAGCGCGACGTCGCCGCCGTGATGCCGAGCACGACGTCGAGCGCGACCGCGCGACGCCGCGCCGGCGCACCGATCCTCGTCGTCGACGACATCTCGCTTCGCTTCGGCGGCGTCAAGGCGCTGCAGCGCATCAGCTTCGAGGTACGCGAGCACGAGATTCTGTCGATCATCGGGCCGAACGGCGCGGGCAAGAGCTCGATGCTGAACTGCATCAACGGCGTCTACACGCCTCAGGAGGGCTCGATCACACTGTGCGGCCGGCCGCTGCGGCGCACGAACCCGCACAAGGTCGCGCGCATGGGCGTGGGACGCACCTTCCAGAACCTCGCGCTGTTCGGCGGCATGACGGTGCTGCAGAACATCATGGCGGGACGCAATTTCCGGATGAAGTGCGGCATCGCACTGCAGGCGCTGCGCCTGGGTCCGGCGAACCGGGAGGAGGTCGCGCACCGAGAGTTCGTCGAGCGGATCATCGATTTCCTCGAGATCCAGGCTTGGCGCAACACGCCGGTCGACCGCCTGCCCTACGGGCTGCAGAAGCGCGTCGACCTCGGCCGCGCGCTCGCGATGGAGCCGCGGCTGCTGCTGCTCGACGAGCCGATGGCGGGGATGAACGTCGAAGAGAAGCAGGACATGTGCCGCTTCGTGCTCGACGTCAACGACGAGTTCGGCACGACCGTCGTGCTCATCGAGCACGACATGGGCGTCGTGATGGACATCTCCGACCGCATCGTCGTCCTCGACTACGGACGCAAGATCGCCGACGGCTCCCCGGAGGAAGTGCGCGGCAACGAAGAGGTGCTGCGCGCTTATCTCGGCGGCGCCGAAGCCGCAGGGAGCGCCTGAGCCATGGGATTCCTCCTCGAGACGATCATCGGCGGCCTGATGGCCGGCGTGCTGTATTCGCTGATCGCGCTCGGCTTCGTGCTCATCTTCAAGGCGAGCGGCGTGTTCAACTTCGCGCAGGGCGCGATGGTGCTCTTCGCCGCGCTGGCGATGGCGCGCTTCGCCGAGTGGATTCCGCAGTGGCTCGGCTTCGAGAGCGCGCTGCTGGCCAACGCGCTCGGATTCATCGTGGCGCTCGCGCTGATGATCGTCGTCGCCTGGGCCGTCGAGCGCTTCGTGCTGTCGGGCCTGGTCAACCAGAGCGGCGTGACGCTGCTGATGGCCACGCTGGGCATCGCGTATTTCCTCGACGGATTCGGGCAGACGCTGTTCGGCAGCGAGATCTACCGCCTCGACATCGGCATTCCCAAGGATCCGGTCATCGTCGCCGACGGCTGGTTCGAAGGCGGCCTGCTGATCAGCCGCGAGGACGTCTTCGCGGCGTCGATCGCCGGCGCGCTCGTCGTCGCGCTCACCGTGTTCTTCCATTCCACCGCCGTGGGCCGCGCGCTGCGCGCGGTCGCCGACGATCACCAAGCGGCGCAATCGATCGGCATTCCGCTCGGCCGCATCTGGGTGATCGTCTGGTCGATCGCCGGCTTCGTCGCGCTGGTGGCCGGAATGATCTGGGGCAGCAAGCTCGGCGTGCAGTTCTCGCTGTCGCTGGTCGCGCTGAAGGCGTTTCCCGTGGTGATCCTCGGCGGACTCACGTCGATCCCCGGCGCCATCGTCGGCGGACTGATCATCGGCATGGGCGAGAAGCTCTCGGAGGTCTATCTCGGACCGCTGCTCGGCGGCGGCATCGAGATCTGGTTCGCCTACGTGCTCGCGCTGCTGTTTTTGCTCGTTCGCCCGCAGGGCCTGTTCGGCGAAAAGATCATCGACCGCGTCTGACGGACATCGCCCGGGAGCCCGCATGATCTATCGCGAGAACGGCCAGTTCAAGACGAACTACCTGTCGGACCAGCAGATCCTGCCGATCCGCCAGGACCGCATCGCGATCGCGCTGCTGCTCATCGTGGCCGCGGTCATCGTGCCCCTGACCGCCACCGAGTACCTGTTCAGCGCGATCCTCGTCCCGTTCCTGGTCCTGTCGCTCGCCGCGCTCGGGCTGAACGTCCTGGTCGGCTATTGCGGCCAGATCTCGCTGGGCACGGGCGCCTTCATGGCGATCGGCGCCTACGCGGCGTTCAATTTCCACACGCGCATCGACGGGTTCCCGCTGCTCCTGTCGCTGCTGATGGGCGGCGCCTGCGCGACCGTGTTCGGCGTGCTGTTCGGCATCCCGTCGCTGCGCATCCGCGGGCTGTACCTCGCGGTTGCGACGCTGGCGGCGCAGTTCTTCGCCGACTGGGCCTTCCTGCGCATTCGGTGGCTCACGAACCATTCCAGCTCGGGATCGGTGAGCGCGGGCCGGCTCGAGCTGTTCGGCCTGCCGATCGACACGCCGGCACAGCGCTATCTGCTGTGCCTGGCCTTCGTCGTCGTATTCGCCGTGCTCGTGAAGAACCTGGTGCGCGGTGCGATCGGACGCGAGTGGATGGCGATCCGCGACATGGACGTGGCCGCGACCGTGATCGGAATCCGCCCCACCTACGCCAAGCTCAGCGCCTTCGCCGTGAGCTCGTTTATCGTCGGCGTCGCCGGTGCGCTCTGGGGCTTCGTGCACCTGGGTTCGTGGGAGCCGGCCGCATTCGGCATCGAGCGCTCGCTGCAGCTGCTGTTCATGGTGATCATCGGCGGACTCGGCTCGATCATGGGCGCATTCTTCGGCGCCGCCTTCATCGTCATCCTGCCGATCTTCCTGAGCCAGTTCCCCGCGTGGCTCGGCCTGCCGCTGTCGACCACGGCGGCGGCCCATCTCGAAGCGATGATCTTCGGCGTGCTGATCGTGTTCTTCCTGATCGTGGAGCCGCACGGCCTGGCCCGCCTGTGGTCCACCGGCAAGGAAAAGCTGCGCCTTTGGCCCTTTCCGCATTGAAGCGCCTCGCTTCGCCCGAACACGCAAACGACGTGTAGCAACGACCCCAGAGGAGACCAACGTGAAATTCCGATCCCTTGCGCTCTCGACCGCCGTGCTCGCCGCCGGTCTTGCGACCGCCCTACCCGCTCCGGACGCGCGGGCGGCGGCCGAGCAGTTTTTCCCCGCGCTCGTCTTCCGCACGGGCGCCTACGCGCCCAACGGCGCGCCGTGGGCCGACGGCTACATCGACTACCTGAAGCTCGTGAACGCGCGCGGCGGAATCAACGGCGTGAAGATCAGCTTCGAGGAATGCGAAACCGGCTACGCCACCGACCGCGGCGTCGAGTGCTACGAGCGGCTGAAAGGCAAGAACGGCGGAGCCACCGTGTTCCAGCCGCTGTCCACCGGCATCACCTTCGCGCTCACCGAGAAGGCGCCCGTCGACCGGATCCCGGTGATCACCGCAGGCTACGGACTGAGCGAATCGGCCGACGGCGGCGTCTTCGGCTGGAACTTCCCGATCACCGGCGTGCACTGGGCGTCGGCCGACATGCAGGTGCAGTACATCGCGCAGCGCGAGGGCGGCTTCGACCGTCTCAAGGGCAAGAAGATCACGCTGCTCTATCACGACAGCCCCTACGGCAAGGAAGCGATCCCCGTGCTCGAGGCGCGCGCCGCGATGCACGGCTTCCAGTTCAATGCGATTCCGGTCACCCATCCCGGTGTGGAGCAGAAATCCGCCTGGCTGCAGATCCGCCAAAACCGACCCGACTACGTGCTGCTGTGGGGCTGGGGCGTGATGAACCCGACGGCGCTGAAGGAAGCGCAGGCCACCGGCTTCTCGCGCGAGAAGGTCATCGGGCACTGGCCGTCGGGCGGCGAGCCCGACGTCGCCGACCTCGGCAACGCCGCGAAGGGCTACAGCGCCGTCGTGCTGCAGCCGGCGGCCGCCCATGACTCGCAGGTCGTCGAGGAGATCCTCTCCAAGGTGCACGCGAAGGGCCAGGGCACCGGTCCGAAGGAAGCGGTGGGCCAGATGCTCTACATGCGGGGCGTCGTCTCGGCGATGATCGGCGTCGAGGGCGTGCGCCGCGCACAGGAACGCTTCGGCAAGGGCAAGGTGATGACCGGCGAGCAGGTGCGCTGGGGGCTGGAGAACCTCGCGCTCGACCAGCCGGCGCTCGACGCGCTCGGCTTCGCCGGCGTGCTGCGGCCGATCCACACGTCGTGCGTCGATCACATGGGCGGCGCTTGGGGCCGCGTGCAGACCTGGGACGGCTCGCGCTGGGTGCCCAGCGGCACCTGGTTCCAGGCCGACGAGCAGCTGCTCAAGCCGATGATCCGCAAGGGCGCCGACAAGTACGCGGAGAACCGCAAGATCGAGCGCCGCAGCCCGCAGGCGTGTCAGGACTGAACGCGACGGGCGTCGAGGCGGGGGCGCGCGGCCACCGGGCGCCGCGCCCCCGCGGGCCGCCCGAGACCACGACCGAGCCGATCCTCACCGTCAACAACATCGAGGTGATCTACAACCGGGTCATCCTCGTGCTGAAGGGCGTGTCGCTGCAGGAGCCGGCGGGGCGCGTCGTCGCGCTGCTCGGGGCCAACGGAGCGGGCAAGACGACGACGCTGCGCGCGATCAGCAACCTGCTCGCCGGCGAACG
>Ga0079224_100012650_pt1 | contig 11695 bp, 11 predicted proteins | sample Stecom2015_FD_80414 | JGI IMG/M metagenome (GOLD analysis project Ga0079224, IMG submission 80414) | Agricultural soil microbial communities from Utah to study Nitrogen management - Steer compost 2015 | ecosystem: Environmental > Terrestrial > Soil > Agricultural land | place: USA: Utah...
AGAGCAAAGACACAGGCTGAGCATGGCCCGGGACGTCTTGAAAAACCCGCCTATATTGATGCTGGATGAAGCGACTTCAGCTTTGGATGCCGAATCGGAGCTCTTGGTGCAGGAAGCTTTGACCAAGTTAATGACCAACCGAACCACCCTGGTGATCGCTCACCGCCTCAGCACCATCCAGCATGCGAACGAGATCCTGGTCATCGAAAAAGGCCAAATCGTGCAGCGCGGATCGCATGCTGAGCTCATGGTTTTGGACGGACTTTATCAGAAGCTTTCCAGTATTCAGTCAGTTTGATTAAATTAGAAATCATTAATCGACCAATCATGAAAAACATAGCACAATTTCTTCAACTGGCAGTACTAGTCTACTTTCTGGTATTCTTGATTTTTTTCATCTCATTTGACACCATCGGATCGGCCTTCGGTATGGATCCCCTGACGCCTGAGTCGATGGTGAAAGTGTTCCTCACAGGGCTTGTCCTCTTCCTGGCTGCATGGATAGCAGGAAGGGTGCTTCAGAGTAAGACGACTGAGCAAGTCCGAAAAATGCAGGACGAGATGAACGGTCTCAAAGCAAAGCTTTACGATTATGAGCATCCTAAAGTCGTCTCCGCCCCCAAACCAGTATCTCCAAAGCCTGCGGAGGACCCTTCGGTCAACCTTCGACCCCGTCAAAATTTCACAGATTAATAAAGATTTAAGTTTCACAATCGAGTATATTCAGGAGACCAAACGTCCCCTCTTTTTTCTTTTATGGTTGCAAAAACTTTTGGAAGCGCCGTATCCGGTGTGGATGCCAATCTCATCACCATCGAAGTCAACGTCGGTCAGGGCACCAGTTTTTTCATGGTAGGCCTGCCCGATTCGGCAGTGAAGGAATCCCAGCAAAGGGTAGAATCTGCTCTTAAGTACTTTAATTACCGGATGCCGAGGCAGAAAGTAGTCATCAATCTTGCGCCTGCGGACATCCGAAAGGAAGGTTCTGCATACGATCTCCCGATAGCAATGGGGATCCTGCAAGCTTCCGAACAAGTGATCTTCCCGGAGCTCGAGCGCTATGTGATCATGGGCGAACTGTCCCTCGACGGAAACCTCCGCCCGATCAAAGGTGTGCTTCCGATTGCGATTGAGGCAAGAAAGCGGGGATTCAAAGGTTTTATACTTCCTCTCGAAAACGCCAAAGAGGCCTCTATCGTCAACCACATCGACATCATCGGGGTAGAGACACTGGATCAGGCAGTGGATTTTCTTCAGGGAAATTTGCAGATCGAGCCTTTGGTCACCGACACCAGAGAGATATTCTACCATTCTCTGGATGAAACCGAATTTGACTTTGCAGACGTGCAGGGCCAGGAGAACATCAAGCGGGCGATGGAGATCGCCGCTGCCGGAGGTCACAATGTGATCATGATCGGGCCTCCCGGAGCCGGCAAGACGATGCTGGCCAAGCGGCTCCCCTCGATCTTACCCCCACTTTCACTCCAGGAAGCGCTAGAAACCACCAAGATCCACTCAGTCGCTGGCAAGCTGGGAAAAAACGGATCGCTGATGGCTCAGCGCCCTTTTCGAAGTCCTCACCATACGATCTCGGATGTCGCGCTCGTGGGTGGCGGAGGCAATCCCCAACCCGGCGAGATCTCGTTGGCACACAACGGGGTGCTCTTTCTGGATGAACTTCCCGAGTTCAAGCGAACGGTGCTCGAAGTCATGCGCCAGCCCTTGGAAGACCGGAAGGTCACCATCTCCCGCGCCAAGGTCTCAGTAGACTACCCGGCCAACTTTATGCTGATCGCCAGCATGAACCCGTGTCCCTGCGGCTACTACAACCATCCCGAGAAGGAATGTGTCTGCGGGCCGGGCATCGTGCAGCGCTACCTCAACAAGGTCAGCGGACCCCTACTTGACCGGATCGACCTTCATGTAGAGGTGACACCGGTGAAGTTTGACGAGATGACCTCCACCCGCAAGACGGAAGCCAGCAAGGTGATCCGGGAGCGGGTCATCCAAGGGCGCGAGCGACAAAAGGAACGCTTCCAAAACAACCCCGACGTGTTCTGCAATGCCATGATGCCCTCACATCTGGTCAAGGAAGTCTGCCAGATCAACGAAGCTGGAAGAGCCCTACTCAAGACGGCGATGGAGCGACTGGGCCTGTCCGCCCGTGCTTATGACCGGATCCTTAAAGTCGCCCGAACCATCGCCGACATCGCAGGATCGGAACAGATCCGCGTCGAACACTTGGCCGAGGCGATCCAATATCGAAGTCTGGATCGAGAGGGATGGGCGGGGTAAGACTGTGGAAAATCAAGTTTCAGGAAATATCAGAACATTGATTCAAATCGAAAGGTCTTCGGAAAGCAATCTCAATTCATCCCTTTAAGAGTTTTCTCGCCTGCATCTTCTAGGTCATATTCATTTCCCTCTGCACACATCTCTACTTCGAAATCGAGTTCTTCGCCGCGGACTGCGTGTCTGAATATCTGTTCGACTTGTTCGTCAGAGCGTGCCGGCTCGTGGTGAAATAGCGACAGCTTTTTCACACCGCACATCTTGGCAAAGGCAATTGCATCGCTAACCGAACTATGTCCCCAGCCGATCTTGGTCGAATATTCCTTGTCCGTATAGCTCCCATCGTGAAACAACAAATCGGCGTGCTTGGCGATTTCAAAACCTGAGGTCCATTCGGGGTCCATGGGAAAGTTACTTGACCCGAGCTGGAGCTCATGGTCGGGTAGATAGGCCAAGACAGCTTTATCCACCGCCAACCGAAAACCCAAGGTGGGGCCGGGATGGCAAATGAATTCCGAATGCACTTTGACTTCGCCGATCGAAAAATCTGCTTTGTCCAACTCGTGGATCACCGGATGCGACGGCAAGTCACTGAGCCGGACAGGAAACAGTGGAGGCGAAAAATATTTTCGAAGCCGATACAACAGCGATTCACCAGCCGCAGTCGGACCCCATAGATGGACAGTGACATTGGGATCGAAGAGGGGCGGAAAAAAGCCCAATCCCATCGTATGATCAATGTGCAAGTGCGTCAGCAAAATATGAACCTCCTTGACAGTAGGGCTCAGGTATTTCCCCAGGCGCTGGATGCCGGAGCCAGCATCCAGAATAATGCAGGTATCCTTGTGCGTTACCTGAATACAGGAGGTATTGCCCCCATAGACATAATTTTCAGGTCCGGGAGAAGGCAAGGATCCCCGACATCCCCAGACTTTCACTTTCATGACTCAGATTTCCAAAACATTGCGACTGCACCGAGGTATCGATTGGGACGCCCCTCTACGGGAAAAGAGGTGACTGTAATCAATACACGTTCGCCGTGGAGGTTATCAATATAAAAAGATCCGTGTGCAGGTCTTCGTGTGGACAGGGTTTGTACCAGGGGGAGGTCTTCGGGAGGAATCGGCACTCCTTCACTATCAGTAGGCTGGAAAACAGTAGCCCACTCCTCCTCTCTCATTCCGCCCGTATCGGTGAATCGCAATCCGAAAATACTCTCGGCCGCCTCATTGTAAAACAGGAGGTTTCCTTCTGGATCGACGAGAAAAAATGGCATGCTCAGGCTATCGCCAAATTGCCGGGCCAAAATCAATTCAATGGGCTGTGCTGGCATGATCGTACGGGTCTATTAAAAGCAATGAGAAGTTAACCATTTTTCATAAATCCCTTAACTGAGTGGCTAGATTCAATAAACTTGAGATAAGGCTAATCTGCTGCCGATGTTCGTTGACAGAATCCGGAAAGTTGGCTGAGGTTATTTTTTCAGCTTCTCCAAAAGCCAGTCGTCTGATTTCTTTCCCTGCTCAGGATAAGTCCAGTGCCCGGTTTCCGGCACCACAAAAACCTCTTTGGCCGCTTTGATCTCGTTATATGCTGAGTAATATGAGGTCGGCGGACAGGTATCATCATTGAATCCCCAGCTGTAGAATCCGGGAGTCTTCAGAATCCTTGCAAAATTCACCACATCGTAATATCCGATTGTCTCGATCGCGTCCGGATAGTTGTAGTACTCAAGATTGGTGCCTGCAAAGATATGCGGCCAGCCGCCCGCTCTTCCGTTGAGATATCCGGTCATATCGCTCATGGCAGGATACATCGAGGCGAGGTATTTGATCCTCGGATCCAAAGCCGCTGTGATGATCGACAATGCTCCCCCTTGGCTTCCGCCCTGAATGCCCAGATTTTTTCCGTCATATTGGGGCAGGGATACCAGGAAATCGACAGCTCTGATACATCCCAGATAGACTCTCCTATAATAGTAGATGTCTTTGTCTGAAACATTAAAGTTCCAGTAGCCATTCAAGGCTCCCGAGGAAAGATTCGCATAGACCTCCGGTGCCATGTCAATCGGTATCCCGTGAATCCCGATCTGAAGGGTGATCACGCCTTTCGCAGCTTTGGCCAGATCACCTGAGTAGGGACGTATGCCAGCTCCCGGCACCTGTAAGACTGCCGGGTAATTTTCCGCTCCTTTGGGTACAGTCAGCACGCCGTAGATTCGGCTGTTTTTGATGTTTTGAAAACTGACATGATACACGTCCACCAGCTCTGTACTTCGCTCAGGCATGTGCACCATCTTCGGATCCATGGGTACTGCCGCCAGTTCTTCTTTTCCCTTGTTCCAAAAATCCTCAAAATCCGACGGCATCTTTACTGTCGGCTGGATCGACTCCGGCTCGAAGGCAGCAGTGCCCAAGCCCCTGTATTCCTTGCCATCGACCGTGGCAAAAACCTCACATCGGAGAAATCCAGGCTTTTTCATACCCGGCACGGAGATCGTTGCCTTCCCGTCTTTCAGCGCCAAGGCGCCTTCCTGGATAGGATCCATCTTCTCTTCCTTGACAAAAAAGCGCACATTTTCCACGGGCACAGCTCGCCCGGATTGAGTCACCGAGACGATAAACTCCACCTTTTCGCCCAGCTTGTAGGTCCAATCCTCATGCTGAGGCGAGACAGAGATATCCAGGTATTGCCGGGGAATCTGCCCAAAAGAGGGATGGATAAAAGCGAGACAAAGGAACAGCAGAAGTGCGGATTGCAGCTTCTGTTTTTTGAAGGTGGAACACGTCATATCGTTGGGGTTTATTGTGAATTAGCGTTTGGTAATCTAATTCTAAGATTTGAGAATTTCAGCATGCTCTTCCATCAGTGGCAGTCGCTATGCGAAAATCAATTGAATCCTTTTTACACCCCGACGGGCTTCTGTCCCTTGGTTAGGTCTCAGGGCCGGTCAGTCAATCGTCTTGACACTTATATCTTGCCACCTTACGTCTAGATATCAAACTTGATTCCCTGCGCCAGAGGCAGCGATGCCGAGTAGTTGATTGTATTTGTCTGGCGTCGCATGTAGGCTTTCCAAGCATCCGAACCAGATTCACGGCCTCCTCCGGTTTCTTTTTCCCCACCAAAAGCTCCTCCGATTTCAGCTCCTGAGGTACCGATGTTGACATTGGCGATGCCACAGTCAGAACCGGCAGAAGCAAGAAATGCCTCTGCCTCCCGCATGTCGGTGGTCATGATGGCGGAGGAAAGCCCCTGCGGAACTCCGTTTTGCAAGGCGATCGCTTCTGCTAATGTCTCGTATTTGATGAGGTAAAGAATCGGCGCAAAAGTCTCCTGCTGGACGATTTCAAGGTGATTTTCAGCTTCAAAGATCGCGGGCTTTACATAGCATCCCGATTCATACCCATCACCTGACAGTACTCCTCCAGCTACTACTTCCTTTCCCCCGGCACTTTTTACCTTCTCGATCGCTATGAGGTATTGCTCTACGGCTGCCTGATCGATGAGCGGACCCACGTGATTCTTTTCATCGAGTGGATTACCGATCACCAGTTTGGAATAAGCTGCGGCTAGCCGGGTTTTAACTTCTTCGTAGACGGATTTCTGAATGATCAGACGACGTGTTGTAGTGCACCGCTGACCTGCCGTGCCGACCGCGCCGAAGAGCGCTCCCCGGATAGCGATGTCTAGGTCGGCGTTTGCGGTGATGATGATGGCGTTGTTTCCGCCCAACTCCAGCAGCGATCGTCCCAATCTTTCTCCTACGGCCTTTGCCACCAGCTTGCCCATACGTGTCGATCCCGTCGCCGAGACCAATGGGATTCGTGGGTCATGAGTCATCAATTCACCTACCTTGTAGTCGCCAATGATCAGATTGGAGATTCCCTCAGGCATCCCGTGCTTCGCAAAGACTTCTGCAGCAATGTGCTGACAAGCGATGGCCGAAAGTGGTGTCTTCTCGGAAGGTTTCCAGACGCACACATCTCCGCAGACCCAAGCTAGGGCGGCGTTCCAAGACCAGACTGCAACCGGAAAATTGAAGGCTGAAATGATCCCTACCACGCCCAACGGATGCCATTGCTCATACATCCTATGCCCCGGACGCTCGGAGTGCATGGTCAACCCGTACAATTGACGGGACAGACCGACCGCAAAATCGCAGATGTCAATCATTTCCTGAACTTCGCCTAAGCCTTCCTGATAGGACTTACCCATCTCGTAGGAAACTAACTTGCCCAAGTCTGCCTTGACATCCCGGAGCGCATTTCCTATCTCACGGACAACCTCTCCCCGCTGGGGAGCAGGTACAGTTCTCCATTTTTCAAAGGCTAACTGGGCCTGCGCAATGATCACCTCATAAGTGTCGGGATTCGTCGTCTGCACCTTGGCAATCAGATTTCCGTCTGCAGGAGAATACGAAGTAAGGAAAGACTCACCGGAATCCAGCCAGCTCATACCGGTCGAAGAACCAAGATTTTCTGATTTGATACCGATTTTTTGCAAAGATTGCCGAATGCCGAAAGCGTCAGTCATGGGGAATGGGTCTAGCTGTAACTTAGCCCAAAGCTAAAAATAAATGAGAGGAACTGACAAAAGCCCTCAGTGTAATATCCGCTGCAAGATGTTCAAAGGATTAAGCTTGGTATAGGTTTTCGTCAGTTTCGGCCCGGGGTTGATCTTGTAGACTAGGTGAATCCGATAGTTACCAGTGTTGGCTGACTGAGAAATATTCTGCTGGTCGGCCAGATCCAGCTGCTTGTGGACATAGCTTCCCATAAGGGCAAATCGCTCGCCGTTGTATCCGGCAAACCCTCTCAATAAATATCCCGGCTTGAGTTTAATCTCGTTTGTGTCCCCGTTCTTATCCGCTTTGGAAAACCCAAGACCCAAGTTGCCCGAGGCCGCCCCGGTGAGGAAAAAACCTTTGCCAAGAACGAGAGTTCCCACCACCCCAGCGCTTGGCCCCACTTGATAGAAATCCGCTCTCTGATAATTACCAGGACTTGGAACGTTCTCAGGGATAATCAGGGAGTCACCGCTGATTCGGACCCGATAGATCTCAAAGCCTATCGTTGGAGAAAAGGCAGATTTCTTCTGAATGGCCGATTGATGAAAAGCTGCCTCCAACGACATCTTTTCCCCATTGAAAAGGTAGTGGGCGCCGAGGCCAAGTTTGACAACCTTGATATCTTCCCGAAGGTAATCTTTCCCCGGCCCGTATTGATCTTTGATCATGTAGCCATTGTAAAACTGCCCAAAAAGGTCAAACATCCAGCTTTGGGGATAGACGTGTGCCTGCAGATCCAAAGCCATGGGCCAATCATCCTTCCTATCCGGATTCATAAATGCCAGCGGAAGAGCCAGGTTCAGGGTGAATTTTTGAAAAGTAACACCGAAGCCAAAGTTCAACCCGCTGTTGGGCTCATATAGCCCCTGTGCACCATAGTCGATATTGGTGTACTTTCTGGAAACATACGATCGCAAGATCATCTTTTCAGGAGTTTCCTTGATATAGGCGGTGTCGATCCCATCATTTTGGGCGCTTAAAAATCCCGGAGCCATCGCGGCCAGAAAAAAAAGAAGTAAAGGGTAGCCTGATCTCATAAAGAATAATCTAAAACAATATAAACAAAAAAGAACCCCGACTTCTGCCAGGGTTCTTTTAAAAACTCTTAAAGCTCGAAAAATGATCTTTTTAGAATCTCAATTTTTTAAAAAGCATTTTTGAGAAAAGTTGTTAATCACCGCAACGAAGATATACTTAAACTAGAGTATTCCAAATATTTTTTTGCATTTAGCCATCCTGCAATCGAAAAAAATGTCACTGAGACCCAATTATTGTATTCTTCGTTATTGACAACAAGAACCTTTTTATTAAACTGCGCTGCTGAGTAAATTTACCTATGCAAAACCCCTTGGTTTCCGTCATCACACCCTGTTACAATCAAGCCAGCTATCTGCGGAAAACCGTGGAAAATGTGCTGAAATCGACTTATCGTCCGATCGAAATCCTGATCATCAATGACGGATCCAATGACAACTCGCTGGAACTTGCCCACGAGCTGGCCCGCGAAAACCCAGAAGTACGGGTCTTGGACCAGCCAAATGGCGGCGTCTCAGTTGCAAGAAATAACGGGATTTCATGCGCGAAAGGCGAACTGATCCTCCCTCTGGACGGAGATGATCTGATCGCTCCCAACTATATGGAGGAAGCTGTCAAAGTGCTTCTCGCTCGCCCGGAAGTGAAAGTGGTGTATTGCAAGGGAATCAAATTTGACGAGAAAGGGCAAAAAAAATGGAAGCTCAAGCCCTTCAGTCTTTACAATTTGGCAAGGAACAACATGATTTTTCCTGCGACTTTTTTCAGAAAGCAAGATGCCTTGGCCGTCGGCGGATTTTCCAATGACATGACAATGGGACGGGAAGACTGGGAGTTTTGGATCAAGATGCTCAAAGATGGCGGTGAAGTCGTGCAGCTTCCTTTTATAGGATATTTCTATCGCCTCACCCCCACCAGCAAGCGAAAAAAAACCGCCACGCATCAAAAGAAGATCGAGCGCCTCGCCTACCTCAATGCCAAGCACATGGATTTTTTTGAAAGAGAGCTGCATGGCCCGCTCCGAATTCAGCGCACTTGGTCGCGCCCCTACAACAAGCTGTTGAAGCTGTTGGGAATGCTCTGATCAGATCTTATCCAGCCCCTTCCAAAATTTCAAAAAATAATACTTCACCGGATTCGTGTACTTAAGTTGCTTCCAAGGCCTGCTGGCATGCGGGCGATGCCACACAGGCGCATCCATCAGGACAGCATTTTCGAAACCCAGCTCTATCGACTTTTTTGAGATAAAGGTGTCGTACCAATCCTTTGCTTCGTCGAGACCGGCAAAGTCAAAGCTTTGAAGAAAATCCGGAGAGAAAAGCGTACAGCAAAAGCTCAGGCTGCGCTGCGTCCGGATGATAGCTTCTTTTGAGTCTTTGAATTTCAGGTAGGGAAAATTCACTACGCCCTTTTCGTCCACTGTCACTGATCCTACCAGGCCGGATTTCTTACTTTTCTGCTGGAAAGAAAGAAGGCTCGAGATCGTGTCAGGCTTCAGTACCACGTCCGATTCGACGACTAGAAGCGGCAAGTTGCTTTCCAAGGCCATCTTTTGCGCCAGCTGCAAAACGAGCTTGTAGTTAGGCGATGGGTGATCGGTGAGATCCTCGACATGAATCAGCTCATAGCCTATCTCTGTCTTATTTTCTTCCAGGCTGAGCTTGGTCTCGGCGGAGCTGAAGTCATTGAAGATCACGTGACGAACCGAGACGTCCGAAGCTGCTATAGCCCTTGCGGTATCCAGGGTCGTATCGATGGAATTTTTCACCGGGGTGATTACAAGTACTTCAGCCATGAATTGGAATTTTGATCAAAATTAGTCCTTTCTGCGAAGGCAAAAAAACAGCCCCGATTTTAGGCGGGGCTGAGATGTTTGTTTTGTTCCGCTTAAGCGAGTTCGCCAAGAGCTTTTTTGATTCGCTTCAGCGCCTCGATCAGATCTTCCTCAGAAGCGGCGTAGGACAATCTAACACAGTTGGGGGCGCCGAAAGCACCGCCTGTCACCAGCGATACATTGGCGACAGAGAGCAAGTACAGACAAAGATCGTCAGCACTGTTGATCGTCTGTCCGTGTGCAGACTTCCCAAAGAACGCTGTCACATCTGGGAAGAAGTAGAAGGCTCCCTGCGGAACGTGAGTTTTGATCCCCGGAATATCTCTGAGCAGGTCGAGCACGAGCGCTCTGCGCTTGAAGTATGCCTCGGTCATCTCACGAGACGGAGTCTGATCTCCGGTGATGCCCGCAAGCGCCGCACGCTGTGCAATTCCGGTATTCCCTGACGTAAACTGGCCTTGCATCTTCTCTACCGCCTTGGAGATTTCCAAAGGAGCACAGATATATCCCACTCTCCAGCCGGTCATTGCATATCCTTTGGAGAAGCCATTGACGGTGATAGTTCGTTCAAACATGCCGGGGAAGGATCCGATGCTATAGTTTTTGCCTTCGAAGTTGATCAACTCGTAGATTTCGTCTGCGATGACCACGATGTTTTCATGCTTCTTCACGACCTCTGCGATCGCTTCCAACTCTTCTTTGGAAAAGACAGAGCCGGTTGGGTTGCAGGGAGAAGAATAGATTACCGCCTTGGTTTTCGGAGTGATTGCTGCTTCCAGTTGAGCGGCAGTAGCTTTGAAGTTGTTTTCCAAAGTACCTTCGATCAGCACAGGAACGCCCCCGCAAAGCTTGATGATCTCTGCGTAGCTAACCCAATAAGGCGAGAAGATCACCACCTCGTCTCCCTCGTTTACGATACACATGAAGGTGTTAGCGATGGAGTGCTTCGCTCCGACGGAGACAACAATATTTTCAGCTTTCGCCTGCTCGATGGAGTTTTCTTCTCTGAGTTTTTTGGCGATAGCCTCTCTCAGATCTTGATACCCAGCTACAGGAGGGTAGGCGAAGTATTTTCCTTCGTCGATCGCAGCCTTAGCTGCCTCCTGGATATGCTTGGGAGTCTTGAAATCTGGCTCTCCCAAACTCAAACCAATAATGTCAACGCCTTGAGATTTCAGTTCCCGGGCTTTTTTTGCCATGGCAAGGGTGGCTGATTCCTCCATATTCAGGATGCGATCCGAAAGAATAGAATTCATTTTTTCAACAGGTTTATTACAAATTCCTCAAAAATAGGCAGAAGATTATAAATTCTAAATAATACCGAGTATTTGATATGCAAATCATCCGGAAAGCCATCTCCGCACAATAGCATGATTGGTTCGGCATGCGAGATATCCCATTGCCCTTAAAATCAAATGAAATGTTATTTTTGGAGAAAATAGTCTGGCAACTCTGCCGTTTTTCTTTCATGAACAGGAGATTTCTCGTTTTTCTGATTTTGCTATTTGCCTCGGGAAAATTCGCTTTTGCCCAGAAAGATGAATCCGAGAAATCCGACCCGGATTCCAGCGGTGTCGTCAACTCTGCTCTCCTGCCTTCCGTAGCTCCGCTTTTGCTCTTTGACGAGGAGAAAGAAAAGGAAGAGAAAAAGGAAAAAAAGAAGAAAGCTCGCAAAAACATATTTTTCGGCATTAAAACGCAGCGAGCTATGACCCGGAGAGAGCTGCGCGGACAGTCCTACTACGAGTACTTTCACTACACAGATGAGGATCGCACTCCTGATCCTTACATCCGTGATATCTATTGGTTTGATCCGAAAGAGCGGAGCGTCAAGACCACCGGCTATACCAAAGAATACGGCTACCTGCTTCACGGCCCCTATGAGCGATTAGTCAACGAGACGGTTGTAGAAAGGTGAATGTTCTATTTCGGCACCAATCACAAAACCTGGCTGCTTATTCATTATA
>Ga0079224_100012652_pt1 | contig 11695 bp, 8 predicted proteins | sample Stecom2015_FD_80414 | JGI IMG/M metagenome (GOLD analysis project Ga0079224, IMG submission 80414) | Agricultural soil microbial communities from Utah to study Nitrogen management - Steer compost 2015 | ecosystem: Environmental > Terrestrial > Soil > Agricultural land | place: USA: Utah...
ATTGAAGGTGATGTTGGCCAGATAATCGCCGACTTTATTGTTCAGTACAAAGCGGAATCATTTATGGGCGATATTCTGGATATCCACCTCGCCATAGAGAACGTCCACCGTTACGGGTTTGAAATGGTCTACCAGATAGTCCGCGATGACGAAAAAGAAATTGCACGGGCAAAGTCGAACAATCTCTGCTTCGATTATACGAAAAGAAAAATCGCTTCAGTTCCTGCTCCTTTTCTCGAAAAGATCAACCAATTGCAAAACTAATTCACCATGACACTGACGGAAGCACAAAAACGCGTCGACGACTGGATTAAGGAATACGGTGTGCGCTATTTTTCAGAGCTCACCAACATGGCCATACTGACAGAAGAAGTCGGCGAAGTCGCACGCATCATTGCAAGACGATATGGCGAACAAACGGAGAAGGTCAGCGATCGCGACAAGGATCTCGCTGATGAAATGGGAGACGTGTTGTGGGTGCTTTTATGTCTTGCAAATCAGACAGGAGTCGACCTTACACGCGCCTTTGAAAAGAACCTGGAAAAGAAAACTGCACGCGATTCAGAAAGGCACAAAAACAACCCAAAGTTGCAGTAGTCTAAGATGAAGGTGACTGATCACCTTTCAGTGCCATGTGGTAAGCCTCTGTGTAGTGCCTGATAAGATTTTCCCAATCGAAAATATTTGAGTTATTCTCAACATTGTTGCGCTGCATAATGCGGGCACGACGCGGTTGTTTGATAAACTGATACATCATGCCAGTAAGCTGATTGGCCGACCAGTCGAATGTGCGCTTGCCACGTTCGACGACGTGCAAACCAATGTCGTCGTGGTCGGGAACGTTCCGTAGGATGTAATCCCCGAAACCTGAAAGGTCGCTTGTAATTGATGGCAGGCCACTGGCCATGCATTCGAGGGGCGTATAGCCCCAGGGTTCATAGTAGCTCGGGAAAACGCCGAGGTGGCATCCGCGCACAAACTGATGGTAATCCAGGCCGAACAAGGGATTACTCGAATTAATAAAATCGGGATGATAGACAACCTTAACGGGATCCTCAGGTGCATTTTGAAGGTCTCGCGCTGCAAGAAATGAAAGCACCTCATCCTGTTCTTCATTGACCAGTCTGTGCGTTACAACTAGCGGATTCTTTTTCGTTTTCCACGATTGGATTGTACGTCGATAACGCAATTTCCAGTAGTCATCCACAAACTCGTTGAGGTCCGGCAACCGGGTATCCTCCCGGACGGTACTTTCATAAAAAAGGCGCCGTCCTACCTGTTGCTGAATTGCCTCCGCATTTTGCCGAATCTCCTGCATCACGGCTTTAGATTGCAGCACTTCACTTCGGATACCGTAGAAGTCGCGTTTGGTGACGATGAACAACACGACAGTCAGATTTGTCTTTTCCTTCTTAAGTTTTTTATTGAGTCGGCTCATCGCTTCGATCGTGAGGTCAAAGCCTTTGTTTTTGTATTCATACCGACCTGATGTTACGAAGTAAAGGGTTTTGTCGAGGTCAAACGAATACGACTGGAAGAAGTGCGCCATCACGAACTCGTGAATCTTTTCCTTGTACTGAACGTGCAGGTTCTGGAATTCGTGCAGCGCTTCAAACCGCTGGATATTCAGTCCGTTGGGCATGATTACCTCGGGTCTGCGCCTCAGCAGGTGCTTACACTCGCGCGCCGTGACCTCACTTACCGTACTGATGAGATCGGCTGTTTGTGCACACTTGAATTCAATAGTAGCTTCTGTTTCGATACCGAACCTGCGTGCTTCCTCTTCCCACTTAAAGAATGGCAGGTGCGCATAGAACAGTGGTGAGTTAATAGCCAGGTGGCGTCCAAGCTGCGTCGCATGCGTTGTGAAGATTGTCTTCACGGGCATCTTGTCACGCTTGATATCGAGAATCGGAAGTCCGGACATCCATTCGTGAAAGTGCGCGATGACTGACTGGGTCTTGCCAACAATCTTCAGAACCTCGTCTATAAAAAGTTTGGTCAGGAAGTTAAAAGCAATGATCTGATCCATTGCAGAGTTATCATGAGGAATAGCCACTCCGTGATTTTTCCAAAGCAGGTACTTCACTACATTCAGGGCCTGTGCTTCGATGACGGGATTCAGCAGCACAACGCGTGGTCTGCCTGTAATCAGCCATTGGGCATAGTTTACCTCGTAGCCCTTCTTGCGAAGCGTCGCTGCTGCGAGACCGAACACATCCTGTGAATCATTGAGCAGCTCAAGTTCAGCGTTGATGTTGCGACTGAGGTAGGGACCGATCATACAGTACTGGCCCTGTGCGTGCTCAACCATCGCAGGCGCCTTGGAGCGAATCACGGTATAAATGCCTCCCACCTGGTTACAAACTTCCCAGGAAATTTCGAGGAGAAGAGCGGGTGGAAAATCGTTGGTATGATGCGTCGTCCTTTTGGCCATTCGGTGTCTTTCTGATTAAAATTTATGCTTAAATTCTGAAATTATGTCGTGGCTTACGTCAAAAAGACCTGAAAATGAGAGGCCAACCATTTTAACATATGCCAATGTTGCCGCAATACACTTTAGTTGACAAGTGGATTGTCTTTTGATGAAAGCCCGGTAAAAGACGAGATATGAATTTTGAGAAGTTTACTATAAAGTCACAGGAGGCGCTGCAGAAATCTGCTGAGCTGGCAATGAGCAGGCAACAGCAAGCCATTGAACCTGGCCACCTGCTGAAAGCCATTCTGGATACCGATGAAAATGTGTCCCAGTATCTCTTCAAGAAGCTGAATGTGAATGGCAACATTCTCGGAACCAAACTTGAAGAAGTACTGAATAGCTATCCGAAAGTATCAGGACAGCAACCTTATTTGTCGACTGCGTCAAACAGTGTTCTTCAGCAAGCTGAAAAGGAACTCAGGGAGTTGAAGGACGAGTTTATTGCGGTCGAGCACCTATTGCTCGCAATCCTGAGTGTGAAGGACAAAGTTTCATCGATTATGAAAGACGCCGGCTTTGAAAGAGCGGCGCTTGTTAAAGCAATTCAGGAATTGCGGGGTGGTCGTTCTGTAACTGATCAAAACGCCGAAGCAAAGTACAAATCACTCGAGCGTTACTCCAAAAACCTTAACGACCTCGCTAAACGCGGAAAGATCGATCCGGTTATTGGCCGCGACGAAGAAATCCGAAGGGTGTTACAAATTCTTTCACGTCGTACCAAAAACAATCCTATCCTTCTCGGTGAGCCTGGTGTCGGAAAAACGGCTATTGTGGAAGGTATGGCACAACGTATTGTTGACGGTGACGTACCCGAAAATCTGAAAGACAAAATACTTGTCTCGCTTGACATGGGTCTGCTCGTTGCCGGCGCCAAATACAAAGGGGAGTTTGAAGAACGATTGAAGGCGGTTATCAAGGAGGTTACCGACAGCGATGGTCAGATCATTCTGTTTATTGACGAGATTCATACATTGATCGGTGCAGGTGGAGGTGGCGAGGGTGCAATGGATGCAGCCAACTTGCTGAAGCCGGCACTTGCCCGTGGTGAACTTCATGCCATCGGAGCGACGACGCTGAAGGAATATCAGAAATACATCGAAAAAGACAAGGCACTCGAAAGAAGGTTTCAGGCCGTCATGGTGGAGGAGCCATCGGTTGAGGACTCCATTTCGATCCTTCGCGGTATCAAAGAAAAATACGAATTGCACCACGGTGTTCGCATTAAAGACGATGCTGTGATCTCTGCAGTTGAGCTCTCTAACAGATACATCAGTGATCGTTTCCTTCCCGATAAGGCAATCGACCTGATGGATGAAGCTGCAGCAAAGCTCAGACTTGAGATGGACTCACTGCCGGAGGAACTGGATGAACTGAACCGGAAGATCATGCAGCTTGAAATCGAACGCGAAGCAATCCGCAGGGAGAAAGACGTCGACAAGGAAGCTGTGCTGTCGCGTGAGATTGCTGAGTTGTCTGAGGAACGTAACTCGCTGAAAGCAAAATGGGATTCAGAAAAAGAAATCGTTCATGGCATTCAACGCGAGAAAGAGAACATCGACCGTTTGAAATTTGAAGCTGAACAAGCTGAAAAGAATGGCGATTATGGCCGCGTTGCTGAAATCCGTTACGGCAAACTAACGGAGGCCGAGAAGAAGCTCAATGAGTTTCAGCAACAGATGAAGGAAATGCAAACCGAAAAGTCACTGCTCAAAGAAGAAGTTGACAGCGAAGACATCGCGGAAGTTGTCGCAAAGTGGACCGGCATACCGGTTAGCCGGATGCTTCAAAGTGAGCGCGAAAAACTTTTAAATCTCGAGGAAGAGTTAGGCAAGCGTGTAGCCGGTCAGGAAGAAGCGATCAAGGCATTGAGTGATGCAGTGCGGAGAAGTCGTGCCGGATTGCAGGACCCCAAGCGTCCAATCGGATCGTTCATCTTCATGGGAACAACCGGTGTAGGTAAAACGGAATTGTCGAAGGCGCTTGCTGAGTATTTGTTCAACGACGAGAATGCGATGGTTCGCATTGACATGAGTGAATTCCAGGAGCGACATAGTGTGAGCCGACTCATTGGTGCACCTCCGGGCTACGTAGGCTATGATGAAGGCGGGCAGCTAACCGAGGCGGTGCGCCGTCGGCCCTACTCCGTGGTGTTGCTTGATGAGATTGAAAAAGCGCATCCGGATGTATTCAACATTCTGCTGCAGGTTCTTGACGATGGCAGGCTGACGGACAACAAGGGTCGCGTTGCAAACTTCAAGAACACAATCATCATTATGACGACCAACATTGGTTCACATCTCATACAGGAGCGTTTCGAAACCATCAACGAGGAGAACTATTTCGATGTGCTTGAGGAAACGAAAGAGGAAGTGCTTGATCTCCTTAAAAAGTCTGTTCGACCGGAATTTGTCAACCGGATCGACGAGATTGTGATGTTCAGGCCATTGAGCCGCAACGACGTTCGCAAGATCGTAGACATTCAGGTCGATCTGGTACGCAGACGCCTGGAGGATGCTGGCATTCGTCTCGACATTTCACCAGCTGCGCGCGACAGAATTGGAAAATTAGGATTTGATCCGCAGTATGGTGCCCGTCCGCTCAAACGTGTGCTTCAGCGCGAAATCCTGAACGAGTTGAGCAAACAGATTCTTGCCGGCAAGATCACGAAGGAGTCGGTAATTTTCGTGGATCTCAAAAACGAAGTGGATTTCGCATTCGAGAACATCGAAAGTGCAGAAGTCCTGGGTTAAAAATAAGTTTAAACAAAGAACTAAACAGGAACCCTGCCTGTTAGCAAGTTAGGTTTAAGGATTGGTGCCCCTGGTGGTTCGGGGGCAGTTGGTTGAGGGGTTTGGTTTCAGCCCTCCCGTAGTTCGGGAGGGCTTTTTTATTTTGCTTCGTGGGGCTGCCGTTCTACAAATTGCCGTCGCTTCAATCAGCGCAGCATTATCCCGGCTCATTGGTACAAGATTTTGGATCCTCGGGTAAACAATTTTGTTTAACTAAATCCAAAAGTTATGTTACGCTGGTCGGTCATATTCTTCATCATCGCCATAGTGGCGGCGATCTTCGGATTCGGTGGTGTAGCGGAGGGAGCAGCAGAAATTGCCAAGATCCTCTTCTTTATATTTCTCGCTTTATTCGTTATTACGATCCTTTTTGGAGCAAGTATCTTTAAACGTTAAATGGAGTCCTAATGGATTCCATTTAACGTCCTATTTGGACGACACCCCTCCTTCTTTCACCATGCGATAAGAAAAGAATCCGAGCACCAGGATGATTGCAACTATTGCAATCCACATGAACTCCCGCGTGAAGAACGTCGTGTCGGGCTCATCTTCCTGCGTTGCTAAAGTCACTGCACCTGGTTCAATTACAGACACCACTTCGCGAACTTCATCCCGATATCTTTGCAAATCATAATTCGGTTGTGTCATTGCTTTGGGACCAATCTGTAATTCATATTGTCCGCCACTGCGCAGGTGAGCAACTGCAAAACGTCTCAGTTGCTGCAGGTCTATCGCATCGAATGTGAGCGGCGGGTTGTCACCGTTTTCAACCGAGATCTGAAGCTCGGCAGCCTTAAGATCTTCCGTATCGATAATTACCGGTTCGCGATGTGTGATACGAAATCGCGAAACAAATGAGGAAATGGTCTTCTTATTGTCGGGCTGCGGAAGCAGACTGTATATTGTTGCCTCGCGGTCGAATACAGGAAATCCGCTTGCATTTACGATGATTCTGTCCACCCATTGTAACGTATCGAATGACACCTTGATTATCGTTCGCTGACGAGTCGCATCCTGGTTAATCGCAATCTTTGGCTCGAGAGGTGTATACACACCATCGCGGACAACGTGTCTGTAGTATCCTGCATCGATAATGTTGAGCGGGGCACTTACCGAATCTGCAATTGACAGTTTATAGAAACGATAATCACTAAGCGGAAAATCCACCACCCTCACTTCCGACGTTTCTGATGCGTTGCTGATAGCAGTGAAGACAATTGTTTCTTTTAGTACAAACCAGTTATTGCCGTCGTCGCTTCCTGCGAGCGAGGCTTTTTTACGCACATCGGCATTTCTTATTTTAAGATGCAGATTTGTGATCGACGCACCTGTGGTGTTCTCCAGAACGAGTTCAGTGCAACAACCTGCTTTCTGCTCGTTTCTGCGAATTTCATAAGGAATAAACTCACGGTAAGAATACTCGTGATTGGATTCGATGAAGTATGGCACAAAGCTGCCATCCGGTCCGGTGATTCTCAGATTCGCGAATGACTCTGTCAGCATTGCAGCCACATCAGGACGGATCTCAATTCTATAAAAGCCGTCTTTAACTACGGGTGGAATTTCAACCTTTGCGTGCATGTTCTGACCAGAGGCAGATACGACGATGACGGCGCAAATAATAAAGGCAAGGAAACGCATCATACTTCTTCTTTCTTTTCAGCGAGTTGAGGTTCGTCTTCAAGCCAAAGCTTTTTCAATCGCTGATACATAAACGAAACAATCAACAACAAGGCACCCAGTGACGTAAATGCGGCAATCTTACCGCCTTCAGATATACCTCTGATATCAATAAGGAACAATTTCAGCAGCGTAACCGAAAGCAACGTGAGCGAAATAATACGAAGGTGCTTACGTTTCGTACGAAGTCCCACTGCAATCAGTACAAAAGCTGATATTCCCCACAATATGGGGTAGCCAATCTTGCTGTTCTGGGCGAGAATGTAGTATTGATTTTCAAGTGTGGCGCCCGACGACAACAGCACGATATGATCAAGTTCGGCACTCGCCATGAACACAAAAAAGAAAACGAAGAACCATGCATACAGATTACGAGTCTTTGCATTAAACTTCTTCCATGTTCGCATGCGCATCAGACTCCGCGACGCGATAACAAGCAGGAGAATAACAAGAACGTAGTGGAAGACAAATCCGATGACGGGCGCCTCCCCGGCTATGTAGTAATAACGTGTATCCAGAACTGCCTGATGATAAACGAAGAAGTAACTAAGAATAGCAAGTATCCCGAGCAGCGGAAAACCTTGCTTGATCCTGTCCGGGATTTTCAGGAACGGCTGAGCAAGGAGCGTCAGCAGGATGAATAGCATGTTATACGCACCAATGATCACCGTTCTTCCGGCGTAGTCGTCAAGGTTGCGTTCCAGGTGGTAACGAAGTTCAAGGTGATTGCCAAGGTAAAGGATACCGACAATCGCGACGGTAAGTATCGGGCGTGCGATTTCCGCGACGTGCGAACCGGCGGGTTCATAATTGAGTCTGTACAATACAAGGGAAGTAGAAATGACTGCTGCCCATGTGGTAATGTAACCCTTGTTTAGCAACACGAGCATCTCACCTTCGGTAACGCCATATATATTCGCCCAATCCATCAATAGGCTTATCCACATGAGCGCCATGACGGCACCCGATGCATACTTCATGAGTGTGATTCCCGATCGTTGAGAAAGCCACAGAAGTATTACGGTCTCTGCAGCCCAGAACAGCGTAATGTAATTTCCCTCCAATTGAATTGGCGCCGCAAGACTGATAAAAGTGAGCACGAGACCGATAAGCAGAAACACCAGGTTCCGGTCGACGGTGTTGTTTCTATACAATGAATAGGCAAACACAAAATTGAAGACGGCGACTAATGCGGTGAAGAGTCCTTTAAATTCGGTCGATCCCGGATAGTCAAGTATAACCATTCCGGCTGCGAAGTAGAGAAAGGTGTTACTTAGAAGCAGTGCGAATTCAAGTGCCTTGAACGGTCTCTTTAACTTCAGGTTATTGATAACGTTCATCGCGAAGAAGAGCAGGTAAAATACTGAAGCAAAAATCAGCGCGCCGGCGCGTACACCGACTTCGTCAAGGTTCGCAGACACCGTAAGCCACGATCCGAAAAGCAACACCGTGAAGACATAAGACACGATGTTTACAAGGTTCCACTTCTTAAAATATGCCAGCACCAGCATGCCGATGTTGAGGAGGGTGATGTAGGTGAAAAGGACAATGTAATTACCTCCTCCGGTACTCACCATGAGTGGCGATCCGAATCCGCCGAGGATTGCCAGGACTGCGAGTTCCACGCGGTTGTACATGATCGAAAGGAATACGGTGAACGCGGTGATCACGACCATTATCACGAAGGCCACTGTTTGGGGAAGTATTTGATATTCGTGGAACGCGATAGCAATTGTAAGGTAAAATACGGCGATACCGCCACCTACGAGTACGGAACTGAACGCAGTAAACGTTTGTCGGAGACGGTGCGCAACACCGATCAGAATCCCGCCACAAAGTATGCCGATGAATACGCGACCATACACGCCAATCCAATCCTGATCGATCGCGTACTTCACAAAGAAGCCGATTCCAAGAACGAGGATCGCAATACCGATCTTGTTCGCCAGGTTTTCACCAATGAATTTTTCCAGGTCGGGATTGCGTTCAAAAAATCCAGGCTTCCGCTGTTTCGCGGGTTGCTGTGGCAACGGTCTGGCTGTAGGCGGAGTAATGGTTTCGCCAACGACGACTTCTTTTTTCTCCGGTGCCTTCGGTTCGGGTGCTTTCGGCGCCACTGTTTTGGGTTCCTGTGTTGGTATAGGTGACTTCGCCGGGGTAATTACCGGTTCAGGCAACGGACTTTCCTTTTCGCGTTTTTCGGCACCCGGAGTTTCGACTGTCTGCTGCGTCTGTTTATTGATCTCCCGCTGATTGTCGCGTATGCGCATCAGCAGGTTGGCCATCTGGTCCAGGCGGTCATTTAAATATTTTGTTTTTTGATTGAGTGCAGACTTTAGTAAAAATGTTTGTACCAAAATAACCAGCACCATCAGGAAGAGAATGGATTCCGCCATATATAACCGCTCGTTTAACTCCTAAAGATACTCCCCGGTTTCGAAGAATCTCCGGATACGTCATAAAACCGTCGTTTTTAAAGAGCCCTAAAACCATATACGAATTTTTTCGTAAGAAACCTTGACTATTCAGAACGGCGCATATACTTTTGTACGAACCATTTCGTATATGGAGAAAAAAACGATAAAACCGACCGAAAAAGAGATGGAAATCCTGCAGGTGCTCTGGGAAAGGGGGGCATCGTCGGTCAAAGAGGTACATGAAGCATTAGGGGGCGACAGCCGTAACGGCTACACGACAATCCTGAAGTTCATGCAAATCATGTTCGAAAAAGGGTTGGTGACACGCCAAAAAAGTGGCAAGCTGCATCTCTACAAAGCGGTGGCGTCTTTGGAGACAACGCGGCAGCAACTGGTGGAAAAAATGATTGACACAGTTTTCAAGGGATCAGCAGCGCAGTTGGTGATGTCTGCCCTCGGCCACAAGAAATCTTCACGGGAGGAGCTTGACCGAATTCGTGAGTATCTCGATAGTCTGGACAACAAGGAACAGCAGAAGTAAAATTTTATGCAACAACTATCCGGCACATTGACTTTAGCTCTGCTTCATTCGTTATGGCAGGGGCTGTTGATTTTCGCAGGACTTCGATTCGTGTTGCTGTTCATACCGGAACGGCATTCCAGGCCGCGTTACATAGCGGTGGCAACTGCGTTTCTCGTTTTTGCTCTTGTTTCACTTGGAACACTGATAATAAATTTTGCAGATCAACCTGCTGCGTTTAATGCATTTGTTTTTGAGGAGTTCACGTTAAGTGAAGCAACCAATGTAGAAGTTGAACCAACGTCGCTTTGGCATGAAGCAAAATCATTCATCCGGACAAACGGCAATCTGCTTGCAGGCTTTTGGGCAGCAGGCGCACTCGTATTCCTTCTGCGTGCGCTGGGCGGCTTTCTTTATTTGAAGGGAATAATTTCTCGCGGAAGAGTTGCTGATGAAATTCAACCCATACTTGATGCCCTCCGTCAAAGGCTTGGAATCAATCGCATTGTTACCATCCTGCAGTCGGATGCAGTTACCGTTCCTCTCGTAACCGGATTGATAAGGCCGGTTATCATCTTACCGATGGGAATGTGTGCAGGTTTGAGCACTGCGCAAATTGAATCCGTGCTTATACACGAACTTGTTCACATCAAGCGCTACGACTATCTGCTTAATCTTTTGCAGGCAATTGTCGAGTCGTTGTTCTTTTTCAATCCTTTTGTATGGATTCTTTCAGAGATGATGCGCCGCGAACGCGAGCATTGTTGTGACGACGCGGTAATCGCCGAAGGTATCGACAGCCGTACCTATGCACTCACCCTTGCGTCACTTGAAGAAATCCGGCATTCGAAAAGCGGTCTGGCGCTTTCACTTGCCGGGAAGAAATATGCATTGTTACATCGAATCAAACGTCTTATGGAAAAATCAGCACGTACCTATTCAACCAGGGAAAAACTTATTCCCGTAGTCCTGCTCGTAGTCGGGTTCGCCTGTGCCTCGTGGTTCACGATTACGCCGGCAACTCAAAATGCAATTGTTTCGAATATAGATTTTCCACAAAACAACGAAGTAGCTGCGGACACTATTCCAAAGCGGAACAAGAAATTGCGCGAGTCGCGTCAACAAAGCAACGCCAACGATGCAGAACAGGAAGCCGGGCAGTTTGATCATGAAACAGAAATCGGCGGTTTCAATTTGCCGGAGATTCCGGAAATTCCGCCGCTTCCCGACTTCGACTTTACGTATCCGGATGTTCCAGCTCCGATGATGGATGAAAATTTTCAACAGCGCTGGCAGGAATTTGCAGAACAATTCAATTCCGAGTTTAGCAAGAGGTTCGGCGATTTCTTCGATACCAATCAGGAGAAGCTGCGTGAAATGATGGAAGAACTTCGTGAAAAGAACAGCGATCTGTTTGAGATGCGTATTGACGATCAGCACCAGCTGCTTGCGCTACAGGACAAAGCGCTCGCTATGCAGGCGGAAGTGCTGGCGAAACACGATAAGGCGATGGAGAAGTTATCCGAAAAAATGCAGGACTGGGAATTGAAAAACCAGGAGCACTTTAAGAAATTCGAAGCTGAAATGCACGAATTCCAACGTCAGATGGAAGAATTCCAGGTAGCGCTAAAGAAAGAATTAATTGCTGATGGATACCTTAAGGAAGGCGAGCAGATCAGACAACTGCATTGGGATGACGACGGAGTATTGCGTATTAACGGAGAGGAAATTCCGGTAAAAGACCGCAAAAAATACGACGACCTCCGCGAAAAATACTTCCGGAAAAATGTAAAGGTCGAATGATATCAAA
>Ga0079224_100012655_pt1 | contig 11694 bp, 9 predicted proteins | sample Stecom2015_FD_80414 | JGI IMG/M metagenome (GOLD analysis project Ga0079224, IMG submission 80414) | Agricultural soil microbial communities from Utah to study Nitrogen management - Steer compost 2015 | ecosystem: Environmental > Terrestrial > Soil > Agricultural land | place: USA: Utah...
AGATGAGGTCTCCCTCCGGGTGAACCGGGTAAGGCTCCCAGTAGATGACTGGGTTGATAGGCCGGTGGTGGAAGCGCGGTAACGTGTGGAGCCGACCGGTACTAATAAGCCGAGAGGCTTGACTTCACATGCACGCACTCACTATGCGATTCTCGATCAGCAACCGAGCGGATCCCTGATCGGGAGGCCGTCGCACTCCGGTCGGCGACCAACGAGCGTGATCCGGCGATGTCGTATCACGCCGTCGGCGCCGGATGACCGGGGTGACCGGTTGACTGACACAAGACGTTGCGGTGGCCATAGCGGAAGGGAAACACCCGGTCACATTCCGAACCCGGAAGTTAAGCCTTCCAGCGCCGATGGTACTGCACCCGGGAGGGTGTGGGAGAGTAGGTCGTCGCCGCAACACAGATCTCGGTGAGCCGCCCTTATCGGGCGGCTCACTCATTTCTCGGCGATTCGCGCAATCGGCGACGCGCGAGCCGGCTCAACGGAGTGCTCGACGTGCTCGTCCTCGCCTGAGCGAGGGCGAAGCTACGGCTGCCAGATCGTCAAAACCCGCGCCGGCTCCACCATCCGCGTGCGTCATTGTCCGGCACGCTCATAGTGCCGGCGATTCCCGTACCGGTGCGGCCATGCGAGCGCCTGTGCCGAAGCGCCGTGGTTTCGCAAATGGCGGTCAGCCCACCGACGTGGTGACGCATCTCAATCCGGAATCGCGGGTCGGAGCGGTCATCACCATGCCGTGATCATTGATGACTTCCTTCCGGGTGCTCCCGGAAGCGGGCTGACACGTCGGCGCGCCGGCGATCGTCAGTCAGTGCACTGGGGCGCTCGCAGCCGCTCCGTAGCTCTGTAGTGCCCGTCACCACGCCCGATCGTTCCGCCCGGGGAACCAGGGGAGAATCGCGCGGACGGGTTCGGCCACCACGTGAGCGGCCTCGGCACGTGTCGGTCAAGAGCCGCTGGCGCGGTGAACGGCCGCCCGGGCCTCGAGCGCACCATCGGTGATGGCGAGGCGGCCCGACGCGAGCAGCGGCCCACGATCCGCGCGCCCTGACACCACCCTCACGTCCTGACGCCCGCCGGCATCCGCATCGGCCATCAGCGAGTCAGGTAGTGATCGCGCTGCCGAGCCCGGATGCGGTGGGATCAAGAGAGGCGGCGAGCTGTCGGCCTGGGATGTGAGAGGCTCCGCTCCGGTATGCAGGAGTTGCGGTATTCGAGAGCATTACCGCCGGCGTCCGTGCCAGCCGAGACCAGGCACGCCGGCTCCCGGACCGTTGGTCAGCTGCAGCCTGCCCGGCCAAGGGACCTGCCAACCCCCGAGTGGGGCTCACCACCAGGTTTTCGCGCGGCGAGGTGCGCCGGCTCGCCAGGCATGGGGCAGGGCGGAGCCAGGCATACGGGCCGCGCGGATCGCTGGGGAGACGGGCGTCAGGCCTGTGGGCTGCGCGGATCGCTGGGTATGCGGATTGCGCGGGCCACCGGGCGTGCGGGTCGCGAGGATCGCCACGTATGCGGGCCGTACGGATCACTGGAACCGAAGGGATGAGGCTCGCATACGTGGGGTGGCTTCCCGTCCTCGCCTTCCCCGGCGCCGTGGCGTCGCCAACCGTTCCACGGGTCGCCGAGAGGCAATCGGCCCGGGCAATAGGGGCGCTCGGCCGCTGCCCTTCCGCGCACACATTCAGCCAAGGGGCCGCCCTGGACCTCACCAACGAACGGTTCCGGGAGCTCGCCCGCCTCGGCATGGAGATCGAGAAGCGCTCCGCGGGGCGCTGGGCGTCCCGCACCGGTGGGCCCGGCGGCGGAGGGACGCCGTGCGCCGGCCCAACCCCTAGCCTCAGATCGCGGAGTTTCCCGGCGAATTCCGCTCCTGCGCTGTCCGGCTCACCGAGCACCCCTCGGCCTCACCGGAGCGATCTCCGCTGCGTGGGAGCGTGGCTCAGCGCAGTTCGCTCTCGCCCGAGCGGCCGGTGCGCAATCTCCCAGCCGTGTGGCGATCCCTCTCACGAGCGTCCCGCACCGCGGCCGGGCCGCGTCCGCAACCGCCCGTTCCCGTCCTCCGCGGCGACGCGCCGATCGGATGGCCGTCAGAAGCATCCCTGCCGCTTGAGGGCCGGCGAGGCGCGTCCTTAGAGCCCGGGCCCGGATCTCGGTCCACCGCGCACCCGAGCGGAGGCGCATTCCGGACGCGCCCGTGCTGACCAGCGCAATCAGTGGCGAAATGCCGTACCCGGATTGCGCATCCTGTGCAGATGTGATCACAACTCGCGGAGACACGCCGAAGACACGGCGAGAAATATCGTCGACATCGCTCGTTATGTTGCCTATTTTGTGAGCTAGGTCACTGCCTATTCGCCGAACTCGATCCGGCGGTCGTGCGTCTTGATCATTAGAGCGGCCAAGGGACGCATAAGGCGATGCGGCGGGGTCATCTTCGGTGCTTGAGGAGGTCATGCGGTGCGAGGCGGGGCACTACCCGGGCTCTGAGAGGGAACTCACCGCGTACGGGCGAACGCGTAGGCAGCAGGGGTTCCCGGCTGGTAGCAGGTCGGCTGGTTAGGCTGGACGCATAGCGCGAATCCTCGTGGAGACCCAGCTCCTGGCCCTCCACATTGTCCAGCCAAAAAATTCAAATCACCGGGCGTGTCGCCGGGTGCGGGCTGAACCGCGCGATTACGGTCCCTCGTGTCGGGGCAAGCCCGGAAAGGACGAGCCGGAAAAGGACGAGCCGATGGGGGCAGTGCGCAAGGTGGCGAGCTACCTTGGCCTGGGTGGTGTGGAGCAGTACGACGAGGCCTACGACGAGGAAGAGTACGACGACGAGTGGATGCCTGCCGCTGAGCGTGCTGCGAAGCGCTGGCAGCCGGTCGCCGAGCCTGCTCGCATCGTGATGGTTCGCCCCAAGAAGTACGACGACGCGCTGACGGTAGGCCGCCACTTCCGCGAAGGGCACACCGTGGTGATGGACGTGGCGGGCATGTCCACGGCCGAGGCGACTCGGATGGTGGACTTCGCCGCCGGGCTCGCCTACGGCTGCGAGGGCAGGATCGAGCGTATCGCGGACAAGGTCTTCCTGATCACTCCGGCCAACGCCGAGGTCTCCACCGCATGACGTGACCCGGTGCCGGACCGCGGCCTGCCCGGCCACGTCCGGCATGGAGCGGGTCGCCGCGATGGGCCGGCATACCGCCGCGCGGTCCGGGCCGGTGTCCGTACGGCACCGCACGGCCGAGGTCCCGAGCCCGTCCAGGGCGCCCCAAACACAGGCCACTTATCCTCGCGATCCCCGGATGTGAACGCCCGGGCGTTCCGCCGGTCGGCCTTCCACACCGGCCGGTCACGCGCCGATTCAGGGCCACCCGGGCCGTACCGCCATCTGGGCGCGATCGGGTCGGCGGCCGCGAAGGCCTGTCCTGCCCGCCCAGCGCGCTGGTGGTGATGGACGAGGGAATGTGCCCTGGCCGCGTGTCCACGCCGACCAGGCGTCCACACCGGCCGGTCATGCACGCTGATTCAGGCCCACCCCGGCCGCACCGTGACCTGGGCGATCGGGTCGGCGGCCGGAAAGGCCTGTCCTGCCCGCCTAGCGCGCTGGTGGTGAAGGACGAGGGAATGTGCCCTGGCCGCATGTCCGTCCGGCCGCGGTCCGTCCGGCCACACATCCGTGCCGGGTCAGACGTCCACCTCGCCGCACGGCTGCGCCGGCCAGGCGTCCATACCGGCCGGCAGCGCCCACCGAGCGGGCGCCCCCGGGGCGCCTACCGCCGTAGATGCGGCGATCCTTCGCCCACCGGCCGGGCCGTACCCGTACCGGCAGCCGACGGCTCGGCCCGGCCGCCCCGTCAGAGCCCGCGGTGCCGCAGAGCCTGCGGCGCCGGTCACGCGGCGCGGGGACCCCGGCGGAGCATCCGGGTCAGCTCGGCCACGTCCTCGGCCGCCGCCTCGGCGCGCGCCTCCAGCTCCCGGGCGTACTCGTGCAGCGCCCACACCGCCTTGTCGGCGAGGTCGGAGAACTCGCTGATCCGCTTCTGCACCTGCCGCATCTCCTGCCCTTCGGCCACCCGATGCCGCCAGAGCAGGTACCCGGCCCCTCCGGCGGCGCCGAGGCCGGCGACGGCCAGCGGCGGGAAGAGCAGCAACCCGAGGACGACCAGCACGGCCGCCACGCCGAAGAGCGCGTAGGCGCCCCACGGGCGCGGCCGGCCGGAGAGCCGTTCGGCCGCGATCCGCTGCTCGGCCGCGGCGAGCGACTCCTGGTCCGGGCCCTCCGGCCGGAGCGTGACCGGATGGCCGAGGAGCGACACGGTGACGGAGTCCGGCGGTGGCCGGCGGACCACCTCGAGCAGCGCTTCGGCCGACGCCTTCACCGCGGGCGCGCCGACGTGCAGGGCGAGCGCGGCGAGGTGCGGGTCGCCGCCGGGGCGGATGTCGCGGAGCAGGAGCTCGGTGAGCGAGCCCAGGGGTGGCTCCCGGTCCTCTTGCCCGATGAGCGAGCGGAGCACGGCGAGGGGTTCGTCCTCCGCCCAGATGGTCCCCTGGACGACCTTGGTGACCTCACCCGTCGCCGGGGTGGCCACGATCTCGGCGCACCGCTCCCGCAGGCTGCGGAGCGTGGCGGCGGCCTTGAGCGACCGCGCGATCTCCGGCAGGTCGGCCAGCTCGGAGAAGCCGTCGAGCGAGGGGGGAGCCGTGACCTCCGGCTCGGCGGGGACGAGCGCCTTGAGCCAGCGTTCGTCCTCGGCCGGTACGGCCGTGGCGTCGAGTTTGCGCAGCACGAAGATCTTGCCGACCGGGCCGTAGGCGCCCCGTGCGGCCGCGAGCCAGAGGGCGCGCTGGCCGGGGGTGACCGGCCGGTCCGCGGCGAGCTCGCCGAAGGCGGTGCCGAGCCAGGAGGCGTGCACGCGGTCGCCCAGGCCGCAGACCGCCAGGGCGAGGCAGAGGAACAGGGCGGTGCGCTCCGCATCGAGCCGGCTGGCCCGCTCCACGGCCTCGTGCGCGTCCTCGCCGGCCATGATCCGCACCAGGGCGGCCACGGCGGGGGCCAGCCAGTGGTCCGGTACGTCGGTGACGCCGGGCGGCGGCTCCGGGGCGGTGCCGTCGGCGGTGAGCTGGACGATCAGCGCCTGGGCGTACCGGTGCAGCTCGGTCACGTTCGCCGGCGCCGCCTGCCCGGGCGGCATGCCGGGTGCTCCCGCTGCTCGGGAATCACCTGTTCGGCCCGGAGGCTCCGCTTCGTTGCCCGGTTGCGAGTCTGAGTTGGTCATGCTCACGCGGAAAACGCTCCCGAGGGATCGGCAGGCACTCCCTTGCCCGGGTCAGAGTAGACCCTCGGCGGGGCAAGGGCGGATGAGGCGCGCCGAACGACGCGCTTCACATCTTCCCGGAAGCCGGGTCACATGCGCTCAGGAACGTCGATACCGAGCAGGTCGAGCCCTTGGAGCAGGATGCGGAGCGTGAGCGCGGACAGGGCGAGCCGCGACCGCCGGACCTCCTCGTCCTCGGCCTTCAGCACCGGGCAGTTCTCGTAGAACGCGGTGAACGCCTGGGCGAGCTCGAACAGGTAACCGCACAGCCGGTGCGGCTCGGACAGGTCGGCCACCGCCTGGACGACCGAGCCGAACTTGAGGAGCTGCAGCGCGAGCGCCCGCTCGGTGGGGTGGCCCAGCCGGATCGGCCCGGTGACCGAACCGGGGTCGATCGAGCCGGTGCGGAAGATCGAGCGGATCCGGGCGGTCGCGTACTGCAGGTACGGCCCGGTGTTGCCGGTCAGCGCGAGCATGCGGTCGAAGTCGAAGACGTACTCGCTGTCGTGGCTGACCGACAGGTCGGCGTACTTGACCGCGCCCATGCCGACCTTGCGGGCGATCTGCTCGCGCACCTCCGGCTCGTAGCCGCGGTCGGCGATGACCGCGTCGGCCCGGACGATCGCCTCGTTCAGCAGGTCGGTGAGCTTGACCGACTCACCGCTCCGGGTCCGGAACATCTTGCCGTCGCTGCCGAGGACGCTGCCGATCTGCACGTGCTCGGCGCGGATGTCGTCGGTCAGCCAGCCGGCCATCCGCGCGGTGGCGAAGACCATCTGGAAGTGGAGGGACTGGGTGGCGCCGACGACGTAGAGGATCCGGTCCGCCTTGAGGTCGCGGATCCGGTAGCGGATCGCGGCCAGGTCGGTGGTGGCGTAGCCGTACCCGCCGTCCCGCTTGCGGATGATGAGCGGGAGAGGTGCGCCGTCCCGGCCGGTGAACCCGGGCGGGAACACGCAGAGCGCCCCGTCGCTGATCTTGGCGATCCCCGCCTTCTCCAGCTCGTCGCACACGTCGGCGAGCATGGGGTTGTACATGCTCTCGCCGGCGATGTGCTCGTCGGTGAGGGTGACGCCGAGCATCGCGTACACCTTGTTGAAGTAGCGCTTGGTGTACTCGATGAACTCGCCCCACAGCCGCAGGCTCTCCGGGTCGCCGCCCTGGAGCAGCGGCACCCGGCGGCGGGACCGCTCCTCGAACTCAGGGTCGGTGTCGAACTTCTTCCGGGCCTCCTGGTAGAAGGCGTTGCCCTCACCCGCGGCGAGCCTCCGCAGCGCCTCCTCCTCGCCCACGTCGAGCAGGTGCTCGATGAGCATGCCGAACGGCGTGCCCCAGTCGCCGAGGTGGTTCTGCCGGATCACCCGGTTGCCGAGGTGCTCGTGGGTCCGGGCGAGGGTGTCGCCGACGATCGTCGTCCGCAGGTGGCCGACGTGCATCTCCTTGGCGGCGTTGGGGGCCGAGTAGTCGATCACGACGGTCTGCGGCGTGACCTTCGGCACGCCGAGCCGCTCGTCCTGGAGGAGCCGCTCGGCCTGCTCGGCGATCCACTCGTCGCTCAGGGTGATGTTGATGAAGCCCGGCCCGCTCACCTCGGCCGTGATGCCGGTCTGGTCGAGCGCGCCGAGCAGGTCCTGGGCGACGTCCCTGGGCGCACGCCGGAGCCGCTTGGCCAGGCTGAGCGCGATGTTCGCCTGGTAGTCGGCGAACTGGGAGGACCTGATCAGCGGGTCTTCCTCGGCGTACTCCGGGCCGAACGCGGTGCCCAGTGCCTGCTGGACCCGCTCGGTGAGCAGGAGCTGCGGGTCGGTCATGGACATCAAGCTTATCGGCGGCCGGAAGGGCTCCGGCCGGGTCGCGAGGGGCGCCCGGGATCGGGGCCGGTCGCCGGCGCGGGCGCGGGCCAAGGCCGGTCACCAGAGGCCCCGGCCGGTCACCAGAGGCGGTGCGGTTTGGGCGCGGCGGCGATCCGTTCCCCGATCCGCTGGACGATCCGCTGGGCGGCGAGCCGCGCCGCGAGCTCGCACGCGGAGGCGATGCTCCCCGCCCGGGAGGCGCCGTGCGCGATCACCACGGTCCCGTTCAGGCCGAGGAGTACGGCACCGCCCTGCGTCTCGGGGTCGAGCCTGCGCTGGAGCTCGCGGAGCCGGGAGCGCTGGAGCAGCGCGCCGAACCGCGCCATCCGGCTCCCGGCGATGGCCTCGCGGAGCTGGTCGAACGCGTAGCGCACGCTGCCCTCCAGCGCCTTGAGCGCGATGTTGCCGGTGAAACCGTCGGTGATGATCACGTCCACGACCCTGGTGAGCAGGTCGTGGCCCTCGACGTTGCCGGCGAAGTGGATCCCCGGTGCGGTGCTGAGCAGCTCGTGGGCCCGCCGCGCGAGCTTGTTGCCCTTCTCGGCCTCGGTGCCGATGGTGAGCAGGCCGACCCGGGGGCGGCGCAGCCCGAGGGCGACCTCGGCGTACGCCGTGCCGAGGTGGGCGAACTGCACGAGCATCTCGGGCTTGGCGTCGGCGGTGGCGCCCGCGTCGATGAGCACGGTGGGCTGGGGGAGGGTCGGCAGGGTGACGGCGATGGCCGGCCGGATCACGCCGGGCTGGGCGCGGAGCCGCAGCCGGCCGGTGGCGGCCACACCGGCGGTCGAGCCCGCGGAGACCACGGCCGCGGCCTCGCCGCGCCGGACCAGGTGGCAGGCGACGGCGATGCTCGACCGGGGGCGGCGCAGGCTGGCGAGCGCGCCCTCGTCCATGCCGAGCGCCTCCTCGGCGCGGATGATGGGGATCTCCCCGACCGCGTCGTGCTCGGCGAGCGCCTCCTCGAGCTGCTGGGGCAGGCCGACGAGGACGACCGGGACGTTCCGCTCCCGGACCGCCTGGACGGCCCCGGCGACGATCTCGCCCGGCGCGTTGTCGCCGCCCATGGCGTCCACGGCGATCGGCGACACCCGCGCTCCAGGACTCATGGCGAAATGGTAGGCCTCGTGGGTCTGCGCCCCGTGGTCCGGGTTCACCGGCCGGAGGCGCGGTGGACGATCACCTTGCTGAACCGGGGGACGCCGGTGACCCGGATGAGCGGGCCGTCGCCGCCGGCGTCCGCGATCACCGTGCGTTTGGAGCAGAACGCGCCGCCCTCGTCGATCACCCGTGCGTGCGGCGGGACGGTCAGGATGATCTTCCCGCAGAAGGCGTTCAGCTCGAGGGTCAGCTCGCGGCCCGGGATGACCGCGTCGCTCAGGTCAACGATCAGCGCCCCGAACACGGCCCGGAGCACGGTGCGCCGCCCGGTGACCCACCGGCCGCCTCTGATGATCTTGCTGAGCACCGCTGAGATCTCGTGGCTCTCCGGTACGGCCGGTGCCCCGGTGCCGGCGGTCGCGGGCAGGTCCTTGATCAGCGGGATGAGGTCGCCGATGGTCACCGCGGCGTACGCGGCGTCGAGCCGGTCGGCGTGTTCGGTGCTGGTGAGGCGTCCCGCGGCGAGCGCCTCGCCGAGGATCGCGGCGACGCGGTCGCGGTCCGCGTCGGAGGCGCGCATCGTGGGGTCATCACCGGCGTACGGCGTCAGACTGGTCACACCGGCAGGCTAGCGCTTTTCGAGATATGTCGTGAATACCCGCGCGGGTGAGCGCGTCCGTACGGCACGCCGCGGCGGCGACGCGCGCCAGCGCTAAAAGCCGATGGAAAACTTCGTTTCCCGAGCCGCTGCGAGTCGTTTACCGTGCCTTTCTCCCCGCTGGGAGATCGGCTGACCACCCCGGTTTCCCCGGTCGGTCGATATCCGGATTTTCCCCCGGTCGGCCGCGGCGTAACCCCAGGTAAAGGCCGGGATCGGGACCGTGGCGGAAGTGATAGAAAATCCGTCGTTCTTTGTCGGCGCGCGCCGACGCACGGGGGTTCTTGGGTTCGACATTCCCACTCTCGTGAAACGGAATTGAACCGGGGGCAAGTTAATGAAACGAGTGGTCAGAACAGCCGTCGTCGCCGTAGCGGTCGGCATCGCCGGCATGGTCGCCGCGCCCGCCCAGGCCGAGGTCTGCAACGAGGTGTGCACCCAGTCTCGCGTCAACTCCCTGGCCAAGATCCTGGGCCACCTCTCCAGCGACGCGGTCGCCCGGGCGACCGCTGGGGTCAACGCCCAGGCCGCGGCGGCCGCCGACCTCACGGTGCGGCTGACCGCGCGGCTCCGTGCCGACCTCGAGGCGATCGTCTCCCTGGCCAGCGGGACCCTCACCGGCCTCTCGGCGGAGGCCAACGCCCACCTGGACGCCGCCGCCAGCCTCGCGGCCGACGCCCTCGCCGACGCCACGGCAGAGGTCAGCGCGAACGTGCTGGCCACGATCGAGGCCCACCTCGCCGCCGTGGTGAACGCCGTCGCCAACGCGAAGGCCAACGTGGACGCCACCGTGGCGGCCAAGGTCGACGCCGCGCTCAATGCGGCCGCCGAGGTCGGCCGGCCCGCGGCCACCGTCGTGGCGGAGACCGCCAACGCCGCCCAGGCCACCCTGTCGGCCGCGGCCGCGGCCGGCGCCGTGGTGAGCGCCGGGCTCGACCTGAACGCCCAGCTCACCGCGCTCCTCGACCTCAGCGGCACCGTCGCCGCCACCGCCGGCACCGCCAGCGGGCTGCTCGCGATCGTCCCCTGCGAGACGCCCGCTCCGGAGGCGGTGCAGACCGCGAGCACGGCCGCGCAGCAGACCACGAAGCGCGTCACCAACCAGGTCGCCGGCACCGCCGGTGCCGTCCAGCAGACCGTGCAGGCCCCGGCCGCCGCGACCGGTACCACGCTTCAGCAGACCGCCGACGTCACCGCCACCGTGGTGGCGGACGTGAACGCGAAGGCCTCGGCCACGCTCGCGCGCCGGAAGTGCAAGGGCAACGGCTCCGGCGACGCCGCGGCCACCACCGCCGCCCGCCGCCCGGTCGTCACCTCGACGACGCAGCAGAACCAGCAGGCGGCCTCCACCGCCAGCGCTTGCTAGCGGCGCACCCCGCACCGAACGCTGAAACGGTCGACGCCTGGTGGCAGGCGCCGACCGTTTCTTCGTGTGTCCTGCCCCGGGCCGTGGGCCACCCGCCCGGGGCTTTCAGTTGAGCCAGGCGCGCAGGTGAGTGCGCCGAGCGATCTGGGCCTGCAGCCGGGCCATCTGCCAGTGCAGGTCGATGAGCTGCTCGGTGAGCACGCCGACCGGCAGCTCCGAGGGATCTTCGGCGGCCAGCTTGTCGATCGCCCTCGCCAGGTCGCTCATGCCACCCTCCTCCATCGAACTCGTGTTCGAATGATAGCCGATGGGGAGGGCGCAGGCTATTTCGTTTCGTACACAGGTGCGATGTAGCCGCGGGCGAGCGTGTTCGCCGTGATGTTGAAGCCGATCACGGCCGCGGTGGCGTCCGCGGGCACGTCGAGCTTCTCGACCTTGAGGGCGTGCACGGCGAACACGTACCGGTGCGGCCAGCCCGGCGGCGGGGCGGCGCCGCCGTACTCGTTGGCCCCGAAGTCGTTACGGCCGTGCTTGGCCCCGGCGGGCAGGCCCTTGAACTCCGGGCCGGTGCCGGCCCCGGTCGGCAGCTCGGTGACGGTGGCCGGAATGTCGTACAGCAGCCAGTGCCAGAACCCGCTCCCGGTGGGGGCGTCCGGGTCGAAGCAGGTCACCGCGAAGCTCTTCGTGCCCTCCGGCGCACCCGACCAGCGCAGGTGCGGGGAGAGGTTCTGCCCCGACATCCCCCAGCCGTTGAAGACGTGGGCCTCGGCCAGCCGCTCGCCGTCGCGGACGTCGGCGCTCTCCACGGTCAGCGACGGCACGGCGGGGAGATAGTCATATGGGATCGGCGGCGGTGTCTGCACTTCACCCCTCCAATGCGATCGTGCGATCGTCAGGCCTTGTTGTAGGCCTTGATGACCTCCTTGGGATCACCCTCCATCCTGATCTTCCCTTTGTGCAACCAGATCACCCGGTTGCAGGTCTCCTCGATCACGTCGAGGTTGTGGGCGACCAGGAAGACGGTGCCCGCCGCCTCGCGCATCTGGCGGATGCGCTCCTGGCTCTTGCGCCGGAACTCGCGGTCACCGGTGGCGAGGGCCTCGTCGATGAGGAGCACCTCGTGGGTCTTGGCCGAGGAGATGGCGAACCGCAGCCGTGCCCCCATGCCGGAGGAGTACGTGGACATGGGGAAGTTGACGAACTCCCCGATGCCGGAGAAGTCGACGATCTCGTCGTACTTGGCGCGCACCTCGGCGGGCGTCATGCCCATGGCGTAGCAGCCGAGCACGATGTTCCGCTCGCCGGTGAGCTCCTTCATCAGCGCGGCGTTGACGCCGAGCAGAGAGGGCTGGCCGCGGGTGTACACCGCGCCCTTGTGCGGGGGGAGGAGCCCGGCGATGGCGCGCA
>Ga0079224_100012656_pt1 | contig 11694 bp, 8 predicted proteins | sample Stecom2015_FD_80414 | JGI IMG/M metagenome (GOLD analysis project Ga0079224, IMG submission 80414) | Agricultural soil microbial communities from Utah to study Nitrogen management - Steer compost 2015 | ecosystem: Environmental > Terrestrial > Soil > Agricultural land | place: USA: Utah...
CCAGCAGTGCCGGAACGTAGAAGAAGCCGATGCTGAGGATGCCGAGCAGCACGAAGCACGCCATCAGCACCGAGCCGGCGATCGCCAGCGGCTGCCGTGCGCGCCCCACCCCGAACAGGGGCAGCACCGCGATCGCGACCGGCACGGCGGCCAGCCCCAGTGCCGCGGGACCCACGGCATCCAGCATCGAGAGCGTTTCCGCCGTCTCGGCGCCGTGGGAATCCATCGTCGCCGTGCCGTAACCCGGCACTTCGAGCATGAGCCACGCGCCCAGGACCGCCAGGGCCAGGGCGATCACCTGCACCAGGCGCTTCGCGCCCCAGTACCGGTTCTCACCCACGAGCGCGCACTAGCGTCCGAGCGCCTGCGCCATGATCTCCGCGCTCTCGACTGCGTGCACCTTCGGCGACCCGGTCGCCGGCGAAGCCGCAGCCGGTCGAGACACCCGCGTGATCGTCCGCCCGTGCAGGTGCTTGACGACCTCCAGCGCGATGAACGGCCACGCGCCCTGGTTCTCGGGCTCGTCCTGCACCCACACCAGCTCGGCGTTCGGATAGCTGTCGATCGCGGCATTGAGTTGGTCGATCGGCGCCGGGTAGAACTGCTCGAGCCGCACCAGCGCGATCTCGGGGTTCGGGTTCTTCTCGAGCTCGGCCCGCAGATCCCAGTGGATCTTGCCTGAGTGCAGCAGCACTCGCGTGACGGCGCTCTTGTCGATGTCGCGGTCGTCGTCGATGACCGGCTCGAAGCGCCCCGTGAGGAAGTCCTCGACCGAGCTGGTCGCACCCCGCAGACGCAGCATCGCCTTCGGCGTGAACACGATGAGCGGACGGCGCGGGCGCACGTAGGCCTGACGACGCAGGAGGTGGAAATAGGATGCCGGGGTCGACGGCCGCGCCACGGTCATGTTGTCCTGCGCGCACAGCTGGAGGTAGCGCTCGATGCGGGCCGACGAGTGGTCCGGCCCCTGCCCCTCGTAGCCGTGGGGGAGCAGCAGCACGACGCTCGACTTCTGACCCCACTTCTGGTCGGCGGCCGAGATGTACTCGTCGATGACCGACTGGGCGCCGTTGGCGAAGTCGCCGAACTGCGCCTCCCACAGCACGAGCGCGTCCGGCCGCTCGACCGAGTAGCCGTACTCGAACGCCATCGCGGCGTATTCGCTCAGCAGCGAGTTGTACACCCAGAACCGGCCCTGGTTGTCGCTGAGGTTCGTGAGCGGGATCCACTCCTGGCCGTTGTTGCGGTCGTGCAGCACCGAGTGGCGCTGCACGAAGGTGCCGCGCTGCGAGTCCTGACCGGCCAGGCGCACCGGGGTGCCCTCCAGCAGGAGCGAGCCGAAGGCGAGCAGCTCGCCGAACGCCCAGTCGATGCCGCCGTTGCGGCTCATGTCCAGCCGCTTCTCCATCAGCTGCTGGAGCTTGGCGTGGACCGTGAAGCCCTCCGGCCGGTTGACGAAGGCATCCCCGATCTTCTCCACGATCGCGCGCGAGACGCCCGTCGTCTCCAGCTCGCCGGGAGCGCGGTCGTCCTCCACGATCGTGGCCTCGACGACCTCGTTCGCACCCGTCTCGGCTTCGTGGGTCTCGGTGAAGGCGACCTCCAGCCGCCTCTGGAAGTCCTGCTTCGCCTTCTCGTACTCCTCCTCGGTCAGATCGCCGCGACCGACCAGCGCCTCGGTGTACAGGCGGCGCACCGAGCGCTTCGCCTCGATGAGGTTGGTCATGAGCGGCTGCGTCATCGACGGGTCGTCGCCCTCGTTGTGGCCGCGCCGCCGGTAGCACACGAGATCGATGACGATGTCGCGGTGGAACTCCTGGCGATAGCGGAACGCGACCTCGGCGACGTGGACGACCGCCTCGGGGTCGTCGCCGTTGACGTGCAGGATGGGCGCCTGGATGGTCTTGGCGACGTCGGTGGCGTACACCGACGTGTGACCGTCCTGCGGAGTCGTGGTGAACCCCACCTGGTTGTTGACGACGACGTGGATCGTGCCGCCGGTGCGGTAGCCGCGTAGCTGCGACATCTGCAGCGTCTCGACCACCACGCCCTGCCCGGCGAAGGCCGCGTCGCCGTGGACGAGGATCGGCAGATACGAGAACGAGCCGATCGGCTTGCGGTCCTGCTTGGCCCGCACGATGCCCTCGAGCACGCCGTCGACCGTCTCGAGGTGCGACGGGTTCGCGGCCAGGTGCACCGGCAGCTTCTCGCCGCCCTCGGCCACGAACGTGCCGTCGGTGCCGAGGTGGTACTTCACGTCGCCGGAGCCGCTCTTGTTGCCCACGGCCACCGCGCCCTCGAACTCGCGGAACACCTGCCCGTACGTCTTGCCGGCGATGTTGGTGAGCACGTTGAGCCGGCCGCGGTGGGCCATGCCGATGGCGGCGCCGTCCAGGCCCGCTTCCGCCGCGCCCTTGAGCACCTGGTCGAGCAGGGGGATGAGCGACTCGCCGCCCTCGAGCGAGAACCGCTTCTGACCGACGAACTTCGTCTGCAGGAAGGTCTCGAACGCCTCAGCCTGGTTGAGCTTGCTGAGGATGCGGCGCTGCTCCTCCTGGCTCGGCTTCTGGTACTTGACCTCCATGTTGTCCTGGAACCACTTGCGCTGGACCGGGTCCTGGATGTGCATGTACTCGATGCCGATCGTGCGGCAGTACGAGTCCCGCAGCACGCCGAGGATGTCGCGCAGCTTCATCGTGCGCTTGCCGCCGAACCCGCCGGTGACGAACTCGCGGTCGAGGTCCCAGAAGGTGAGCCCGTGGCTCTCGATCTCGAGGTCAGGGTGCGTGCGCTGGCGGTACTCGAGCGGGTCGATGTCGGCCATGAGATGGCCGCGCACGCGGAAGGAGTTGATGAGCTCCTGCACGCGGGCGGTTTTGTCGACGCGCTCGGCGATGTCGACGTTGATGTCGCTGGCCCAGCGGATCGGGGCGGTGGGGATGCGCGCGGCGGCGAAGATCTCGTCGTAGAAGCCGCGCTGGCCGATGAGCAGCTCGTGCACCTTGCGCAGGAACTCTCCCGAACCGGCGCCCTGGATCACCCGGTGGTCGTAGGTGCTCGTCAGGGTGATCGTCTTGCCGATGGCCAGCTCGTTGAGCGTCTTCTCGCTCGTGCCCTGGAACTCGGCCGGGTACTCGAGCGCACCCGCCCCGATGATGCAGCCCTGGCCCTTCATCAGCCGCGGCACCGAGTGCACGGTCCCGATGCCGCCCGGGTTGGTCAGCGAGATCGTGGTGCCGGCGAAATCGGCGGGCGTCAGCTCGTTGGAGCGTGCGCGCCGCACGAGATCCTCGTAGGCGGCGAGGTACTCGTTGAAGCTCAGCGTGTCGGCCCGCTTGATGCTCGGCACCAGCAGGGCCCGCGTGCCGTCGGCCTTGGGCAGGTCGATCGCGATGCCCAGGTTGATGTGCGCGGGAGCCACCACCGACGGCTTGCCGTCGACCTCGGCGTAGAACACGTTCTGGCTCGGGAACTCCTTGAGGGCCTTGATGATCGCCCAGCCGATGAAGTGCGTGAAGCTCACCTTGCCGCCGCGGGTGCGCGAGAGGTGGTTGTTCACCACGATGCGGTTGTCGATCATGAGCTTCGCCGGGATCGTGCGCACGCTCGTGGCGGTGGGCACACTCAGCGACTGGTCCATGTTCGCCGCGAGCGTCTTGGGAAGACCTCGCAGCGGCGTGACCCGGTCCTCGTCCTCGGAGTCCTCCGCCGACGGGGCCCGCTTGGGCACCTGCGCGGGGATGGGCTGGGGGGCGGCGGGCTTGGCCGTCGTGCGGGCGACCGGCTGGGCGCCCAGCACCGGGATCGGAGCGGTCAGCGGACGGGGTTCGGATGCCCCGGGCGCGGCACCGTCCGCCGGGGCCACATCACCCGTGACCGGGCGGTAGGTCTCCAGGACCGGCCACCATGCCTTGTCGACCGAGTTCCGGTCGGCCTTGAACTTCTCGTAGAGCTCGTCGACGAGCCACTCGTTGGCGCCGAAGTCGCCTTCGCTCGACACCCCTGCGCCCGTGACCTGGCTGGACACGCTCGATCGCCTGCTTTCGTCCTGAGGATCCTGTAGACACGCGGACGAGTCTCCCCCCGCGCGCACGACCCCTTAAGCCTAATCCAGTCTGCCTGAGTGTTGCGGGACAGCGAAGCACTACCCTTGGCGTACATGGAGTTCTACGGCGAGCGGCCGGATGTCGACCTGACCTATTCGGACGTGTTCCTCGTCCCCCGGCGTTCCGCGATCGCCAGCCGGCTCGATGTCGACCTGTCGCCCGGCGACGGCACGGCCGCGACCATCCCCATCGTCTCGGCGAACATGAACTCGGTGACCGGCGCACGCCTGGCGGCGACCCTCGCGCGGCGGGGCGGCCTCGGCGTGCTCCCGCAGGACATGCCGCTGCAGGAGCTGGACGCCGCCATCCGGTGGGTCAAGGGCCAGCCCGTCCGCTGGGACACGCCGCTGGTGCTCCCGCCGGACGCGACCGTCGCCGACGCGGCGCGCCTGCTGCCGGCCACACCGGGCCACGGGATCGTGGTCGCCGCCGGCTCCGCCGACCATCTCCCCATCGACGAGGTCGACGGCATCGTCTCGGCCGCGCGGCTGGGCACCGCCCTGCCCGACGCGCGGCTGGGCGATCTCGCGCGTGGGCGCACCCCGTCGATCGACGCAGAAGACGTCGACAGCGCCCGGCAGGCGTTCGACCTGCTGGTGGGCGCCGACGCCGAGATCGTGTGCGTGCTGCACCACGGCCTGGTCGTGGGCACGCTGTCGCGGCGCACGGCGCTGCGTGCCAGCGTCTACCGCCCCGCCGTCGACGCGGCCGGGCGCCTCATCGTCGCCGCCGCCGTCGGCATCAACGGCGACGTGGCCGAGAAGGCGACGGCCCTGGCCGCCGCCGGCGTCGACGTGCTGGTCGTCGACACCGCGCACGGTCACCAGGAGGGGATGCTGCGCGCCCTGCAGACGGTCGCCGACCTGGGACTGGGTGTGCCGGTGGCCGCGGGCAACGTGGTCACCGCCGAAGGCGTGCACGATCTGGTCGCGGCGGGTGCCGACATCGTCAAAGTCGGCGTCGGACCGGGGGCGATGTGCACGACCCGCATGATGACCGCCGTGGGGCGTCCGCAGTTCTCGGCGGTGCTGGAGGCGGCCGATGCGGCCCGGGTGATGGGCGCGCATGTCTGGGCCGACGGCGGCGTGCGCTACCCGCGCGACGTCGCCCTGGCACTGGCGGCGGGTGCGTCGTCCGTGATGATCGGCTCGTGGTTCGCCGGCACGATCGAAGCGCCGGGACAGCTGCAGGAGGACGCCTCCGGTCGTGTGTACAAGGAGTCGTGGGGGATGGCGTCGACCAAGGCCGTGCACGAGAGATTCGGCCGGCTCGACCCGTACGAGCTGGCCCGCAAGGAGCTGTTCGCCGAGGGCATCTCGTCGTCGAGGATCTATCTCGACCCCCTGCGGCCGAGCCTGGAGGACCTGCTCGACATGATCACGGCCGGCGTGCGCTCGTCGTTCACCTATGCGGGTGCGACGACCGTTGCGCAGTTCCACGAGCGGGCCCGTGTCGGTCTGCAGTCGGCGGCCGGCTACGAGGAGGGCAAGGCGCTCCCGGTGAGCTGGTAGCCCCGCTCCGGCGCGGCGCCGTGCCGTACACTTGGTGCCCTGATGGACGACCCTCCCAGTTGCAGACGATCGCCCCACCCCACTCCGATGCGCGGGCCGGCTGACCCGCGGGGGAGCGCGTGATGTACGAGTGGATCATGCTGGGCGTGGGGCTTCTGCTCATCGTCGGCACCGGCCTGTTCGTGGCGTCCGAGTTCGCACTCGTCAACCTGGATCGCGCCGACCTCGAAGCACGGCGTGAGCGCGGCGAGTCGCGGCTGAACCTGACGATCAGCGCCCTGCGGATCACCTCGACGCACCTCTCCAGCGCACAGCTGGGAATCACCCTCACGACGCTGCTGACCGGCTACACCATGGAGCCGGCGATCTCGACGCTCCTCGACCCGGTGCTCAGGGGGTGGTGGGGCCTGCCCGAGGCGGTGTCGCGGCCGATCGCGGCAGTGATCGGCATGTCGATCGCCACGATCCTGTCGATGATCCTCGGCGAGCTGGTGCCGAAGAACTTCGCCCTGGCGCTGCCCCGGCACACGGCCAAGCTCGTGATGCCGTTCCAGGTCGCGTTCACGACCGTCTTCCGGCCCGCCGTGGCGGTGCTCAACGGCAGCGCCAACGCACTGATCCGCTCGGTCGGCATCGAGCCGAAGGAGGAGCTCTCGGGTGCTCGCACCGCGGAGGAGCTCTCCAGCCTCGTGCGTCGTTCCGCCAGTGCCGGCGTGCTCGAGAAGGACACCGCGTCGCTGCTGGACCGCACCCTGAGGTTCTCCCGGCTCAGCGCCGCCGACGTGATGACCGCCCGGCCGAGCGTGCACGCGGTCGGTGTCGGCGACTCGGTCGACGACATCGTGCAGCTGGCGCGGCGCACCGGGCACAGCCGCTTCCCCGTCTTCGACGAGTCGATGGACGACATCGTCGGTGTGGCGCACCTCAAGCAGGCCGTGTCGGTTCCCCGCGCCAAGCGCGCCGAGGTGCCGGCGGGCGCGATCTCGACCGAGCCGCTGCGGGTGCCCGAGACGCTGCAGCTGGATGGGCTGCTGGCCGAGCTGCGGGCCCGCGGCTACCAGATGGCGATCGTCGTCGACGAATACGGGGGCACAGCCGGAGTGGTGACCCTCGAGGACCTCGTGGAGGAGATCGTCGGCGAGGTGTTCGACGAGCACGACCGCAGTCGCGCCGGGATCGTGCGCGGGCAGCAGTCGCTGACCTTCCCGGCCGATCTGCGCCCCGACGAGGTGCGCGACCGGGCCGGCGTCGTCGTCCCCGAAGGCGACGTGTACGACACCGTCGGCGGCTACGTCATGAGCGTGCTCGAGCGCATCCCGGCGGTCGGCGACGAGGTGCCCCTCAGCGGCGGCACGCTCACCGTCACGCGGATGGACGGCCGTCGTGTCGACCGGGTGCGATTCACCCCCGGATCGCCCGAGGAGCAGGGCGGGGATGAGGACCGATGAGCGATTGGGCGGGACTGATCTGGCTGGTCGTCCTCCTCGCGGCCAACGCGTTCTTCGTCGGTGCGGAGTTCGCCGTCGTCTCGGCCCGGCGGTCGCAGATCGAGCCGCTCGCCGAGAAGGGATCGCGATCGGCCAAGACCGCCCTCTACGCGATGGAGCACGCCACGCTCATGCTGGCGACCAGCCAGCTGGGGATCACGATCTGCTCGCTGCTGATCCTGAACGTGTCGGAGCCGGCGATCCACCACCTGCTGGCGGTGCCGCTGGGCCTCACGGGCTGGGGCGAAGCCGCCATCGACACGATCGCGTTCGTCATCGCCCTGGTGATCGTCTCCTACCTGCACGTCGTGTTCGGCGAGATGGTGCCCAAGAACCTCGCGTTCTCGCTTCCCGACCGCGCGGTGCTGATGCTCGCGACGCCGCTCGTGTGGGTCTCGCGGGCGTTCCACCCCGTCATCGTCGCGCTGAACTGGATCGCGAACCACGTGATCCGCCTGTTCGGCGTCGAGCCGAAGGACGAGGCCGCCTCCACGTTCACCCTCGACGAGGTGGCCACCATCGTGAGCCGGTCGCGCGAGGAGGGTCTGCTGCACGACGTGTCCGGCACGGTGGCCGCGGCGGTGGAGTTCACGGACAAGAAGGCGAAGGATGTCGCTGTGCCCCTGGCATCCCTGGTCACCCTGCCCGCGTCCACGACGCCGGCCGAGATCGAGCGCGCGGTCGCCAAGCACGGTTTCTCGCGGTACATCATCGTCGACGGGGCCGGCGCGCCGATCGGCTATGTGCACCTCAAGGACATCCTGCAGGTGGCGGAGGGCCCGCAGGCCGAGTCGACCCTCACCTCGCCGATCCCCGCCCGCCGCATCCACCAGATGGTCCAGGTGCACGAGGGGACCGACCTGGAGGACGCGCTGGCGGCCATGCGGCAGGCCGGGCGCCACCTCGCGGCGGTCCGCGACACCGACGGCGCACTGACCGGCGTGCTGTTCCTCGAGGACGTCATCGAGGAGCTCATCGGCGAGGTCCAGGACGCGACGAGGCGGCGATGAGCGGGCTGATCAGCGCGCCGCGCGCCGGCGACGACAAGTACAGCCGCGGCGTGGTGGGCCTGCGCACGGGTTCGGATGCCTACCCGGGGGCCGCGGTCCTCGGCGTCGAGGCGGCCTGGCGCACGGGTGTCGGCATGGTCCGCTACGTCGGGCCCGGCCGTCCGTCCGGCCTCGTGCTCCAGCGCCGGCCCGAGACGGTGCTGGGGGAGGGCCGGGTGCAGGCGTGGGTGATCGGATCGGGAACGGATGCCGCAGACCGCCCGGCCGCCGAGACGGCGGCGCTGCGCGGCATCCTCTCCGGCTCGGTCCCGGTGGTCGTCGACGCCGGCGCGCTCGATCTCGCCCCGGGCGCGACCGCGCCGCTGCTGGTGACCCCGCACGCGCGCGAGCACGACGCGCTGCGGGAGCGGCTGGGTCTCGCGCCGGTCGCGGCGTCCGACGACGACGCCCGCGCGGCAGCGGCGGCGGAGACCGCCCGCGTCCTGGGCGGGACGGTGCTGCTGAAGGGCAGCGTCACGATCCTCGCGTCGCCGGTGGGCGACCCGGTGCGGGTGGGGCCGGCGACACCCTGGCTGGCGACCGCCGGGACCGGCGACGTTCTCGGGGGTGTGCTGGGGGCGCTGGTGGCAGGCGCCGCCGCCGCCGGCCCCGTGGCTGCAGCCGACCTCCGCGACCTCGGCGCCGCCGGCGCACGGCTGCACGGACGGGCCGCGCAGCTCGCCGCCGAGGTCCTCGGCCCGCGCGGCGGCCCGATCACCGCGCTGGATGTGGCGGCCGCGCTGCCGCGCGCGGTCGCCGAGCTGCTGGAATGACCGCGACGTACACTCGTCTCGTGTCGAGGCGGGCGGTGCTGTGGATCGCGTTCGCCGTCGTCCACGCCGTCATCGCGACCCTCGGATATCTGCTGCCGAGCGACCCGATGGGGGACGTCGGCAACGTCTACGACCCGTGGTCGCGGGCGGCATTGGCGGGGCACATCGTGGGCGTGCACGAGCAGTGGGTGTACCCGCAGCTGGCTCTCGTGCCGATGGTCGTCGCGCAGCTGATCTCGTGGGCGGGCGGCTACTTCGTCGCCTGGGCGGTCGTGGCGACCGCGATGAACGCCATCGGATTCGCCGTGCTGATCGGTCGCGCCCGGTCGCGGGGCCGCGTCGTCGCGGCGTGGTACTGGCTCGGCTTCCTGCTGCTGCTCGGCCCGATCGCGCTGTATCGCGTGGACGCGGTCACCGTCCCGCTCGCGATCATGGGTGGCCTCTGGCTCGCCGGCAGACCCTGGCTGGGCGGTGCCCTGCTCGCGGTGGCCACCTGGGTGAAGGTGTGGCCGGCCGCGCTGCTGGCCGCCGCATTCGTCGCCCTGCGTCGACGATGGGCGGTGTTCGGCGCGGCCGCGGGGGTCTCGGCGGTCGTCGCGCTCGCGGTCGTCGCGGCGGGGGGCCTGCCGAATCTGCTCGGGTTCGTCGGCGACCAGGCCGGCCGCGGGCTGCAGATCGAGGCTCCGGTGAGCGGCCTGTACCTGTGGCTGGCCGCCTTCGCGACGGCGGACGCCTGGATCTACTACGACCCCGACATGCTGACCTTCCAGGCCACCGGCCCGCAGGTGGACTCCGTCATCGCCGCGATGACGCCGCTGCTGCTGGTGGCGCTGCTGGCCATCCTCGCCGTCGGCGCGATCAAGGCGCGTCGCGGCGCCTCGTTCGCGGCGCTCCTGCCCGCGCTGTCGCTGTCGCTGGTGTGCGCGCTCATCGTCGTGAACAAGGTCGGATCGCCGCAGTTCTATCTGTGGATCATCGCCCCGCTCGTGATGGGGCTCGCGCTGGACCGCGCGCGCTGGTGGCGCATCGCGGTGCTCGGCCTGGTCGTCGCCGCCCTCACCCAGCTGGTCTACCCGATCGTGTACGCGGGCCTGATGCTGATGCCGAATCCCGCGGTGGGCTCGGTCCTGGCGCTCACCGTCCGAAACATCGGCGTGATCGCCCTCTTCGTCTGGGCGCTGGTCAAGCTGAGCCGGGTGCGGACGCGGCCCCACGTCATCGCCCGGCGGGGGCTTCCCGCCTCGGCCCTGCCGACCGAATGAGAGGAATGCCATGCTCGTCGCCTTCTCCGTCGCACCCAGCGGCACCGGCCGCGCCGACGGCTCCGTGCACGACGCCGTCGCCGCCGCGGTCGCCGTCGTCCGCAGCTCGGGGCTGCCGCATCGCACGACCGCGATGTTCACCGAGCTCGAGGGCGAGTGGAGCGAGGTGATGGATGTCGTCCGGCGCGCCACCGAGGCGGTGATGCCGTTCGGCTCGCGGGTGTCCCTGGTGCTGAAGGCCGACATCCGCCCCGGCTACACGGGTGAGCTGGAGGGCAAGGTGCGCCGGCTGGAAGAGGCGCTGGGTGAGCCGGATGACTGACCCGACGTCGCCGGGAACGGGCGCCCTGCGCGCGGTCACGGACTCGATCCACGACGCCCGGCCGCGACGCCCCGAAGACATCGACGACCCCGATGTGCCCGTCGCGGCCACCGTCGTGCTGCTGCGCGACAGCGCCCGCGGCCCGGAGGTGCTCATGATGCAGCGTCCCGACCGCGGGTCGTTCGCGGGCGCCTGGGTCTTCCCCGGAGGAAGGATCGATCCGAGAGATGCGGTGGGCGCGGACGACTACGAACCCGTCATCGCCCGACAGGCCGGAGTGGGCGAGACCTTCGGGGAGGTCGGGATCGCCCTGGACCCGCAGCATCTGGTTCCGATGTCCCGGTGGGACCCTCCGCCCGGGATCGCACTGCGGATCCGCACCTGGTTCTTCGCGGCGCACGCGGTCGAGACCCGGGTCGTCCCCTCCGCGGAGGAGGTCGTGTCGGCGCAGTGGCTCCCTCCGGAGGAGGTGCTGCAGCGGCATGCGCGCGGCGAGGTCATGCTGTATCCGCCCACCTGGGTGACGCTGCACGGTCTGTCGGGCCAGGACGACGCGGAGGCCGCGCTCGCGGTCGTCCGGATGCGCGGCGTGGAGGAGTTCCAGACGATCGCCGCGCAGACTCCCGGCGGCACGGTCCTGCTCTGGCACGGCGACGCCGAGTACGCGGAGTTCGGCGCGGGGGCGGCATCGGCACGTCACCGTCTGGAGACCGGATCGCTGCCCTGGCGCTACGTGCGCACCGACTGAGTCACGGCGCCGGCTCGTCGAGGAGGCGCCGCAGGTGCGCGCCCACGGCCGCGGTCTCGATGAGGAAGCCGTCGTGCCCGAAGTCGCTGACCAGCACCGCGGCCTCGTCGCCGTCCAGCGTCCGGGGGATGCCGCGCGCGATGCGATGCTGCCCTTCGACGGGGAACAGCCGATCGCTGTCGATGCCCAGCACCAGTGACACCGCGGCCACCTGGGCGAGAGCGTCCTCGACGCCGCCGCGGCCGCGCCCGATGTCGTGCGAGTCCATGGCGCCGACCAGGCAGACGTACGAGTTCGCATCGAAGCGGCGGGTGAACTTGTTGCCGTGGAAGTCGAGGTACGACTCCACCGCGAAGCGTCCGCCACCGCCGAGCGGACTCACCTCGGACTGCCAGGATCGCTGGAAGCGCTGGTTGAGCTCGGTGGTGCTGCGGTA
>Ga0079224_100012657_pt1 | contig 11694 bp, 12 predicted proteins | sample Stecom2015_FD_80414 | JGI IMG/M metagenome (GOLD analysis project Ga0079224, IMG submission 80414) | Agricultural soil microbial communities from Utah to study Nitrogen management - Steer compost 2015 | ecosystem: Environmental > Terrestrial > Soil > Agricultural land | place: USA: Utah...
ATCTCCACCACGAGATCCGCCCACGCCTCGAGCCCGTCGCCCGAGCCGCGCACTCGGACGCGGTTCCCCTCGTCGGAGCGGCCGTCCGAGAAGGTGCCGGCGTCCGACACACGGAGCGAGGTGCTCGAGCCCCTGCCCATCGCGGGATACACGATCTCGTCCGAGGGATACCGGACCCGCAGCGTGGTACGGCCGTCGAGCGATCCCGTCTCCAGCGTCAGCTGCCCGCCGTCGCGTCCGCCCCGCTCCACACGGACCACCACGTCCGAGCCGCCGCCGGCCACGAGCTCCACCCGGCCCGCCAGGTTGTAGATCGCGACCGCATCGCCGGAGAGGCGCTGCACGTCCTGCGCTGCCGCGGGCAGGGCGAGCCCCAGCGCGGCGAGCGCCGTGATGATCAGCGTCGAACGACCTCGTCCGCGGCGCCCGCTCATGATCCGCGGATCCGGATGGACCCGTTCACCGTCTCGATCTCGAGCGTCGCCCCGCCCTGGCCGAGCGCGCCGCGGGCGCTTCGGCGACCCACGCGGCCGCTCAGCGTGAGCGGGATGTTTGAATCGAGCCCTCCATTGAGCCAACTCGCGTCCAGGTCGGCATTGATGCCCTCGGGCACGGCCAGCGTCACGCCTCCGTTGACGGTGGTGAAGCGCAGGTCGTCCGCGGGCGTGGCCGCGCCCATGCGGGCGTCGATCGAGCCGTTCACGGTCTCCGCTCGCGCGGTGCCGAGGGTCGAGAGGCGGATGTCGCCGTTCACCGTCTCGACCTCGATGTCGCCTTCCAGGTCGAGCGCTTCCACCGGTCCGTTCACCGTGCGGCCGCGGAAGGGGACGCCCGCGGGGACCTGCACACGGAACTCGACCTCCACGTCGTTCCTGCGGGTGCTCATCCTGCCTTCGTCGCCGGGAGCACACACGTTCTCGCGGTCGCCGTCGGGCGCGGGGTAGACGGCGCAGAACGTGATGCCACCGGCATGATCCACGCGCTCGATGCGCACGGTCGAAGGATCGCTCGTGCGCCCCCGCGCCCGCGCCGTCACCACGACATCGGAGCCGGCCGTCCCTTCCGCGAAGATCGCGCCGTTCACGCCCTTGATCTCGAGCGCGCCGCCCCCGGGCACGGTGCCCCTCCACTCGAAGCCGTCCGCCGGCTCACCCGCCTGGGCGAACGCATGCGCGGGCGACACGGCCAGCAGGCCGAGCGCCAGTCCGGCGGCATACGACCGTGCTCGGCGTCGCCCTCTGCTTCCGGTCGCCGGTCCCCCGCTCCACCCTTTCGTCCTCGTCATCGTCATCATCATCATCCTCCTCCTCGTTGCCTCCGTCGATGGATCCTGCGACCTCGTTCCCGCTCGAACGGCCGCGCCGCTCGGTTCTCACCCGCTCGCGAATCACCCGCTCGCGAATCGATCCTCACTCTTCCCGTTCCCCCTCCACGCAGCGTTTCGAACGGCGCCTGCACCTCGGGCGCGACTCACGGCCCGGCTCCGCGTACCAGCCGGATCTCCCCGTCGAACACCTCGATGGTGAGGGCCGCACCGCCGCCGCCGAGCCTGAACTCGAAGGCGCGTCCGCTCCTGAACGACGGGACGACGACCGGGAACTCGGACATGAACTCACCGTCGAACGTTGACACCCGCACGTCCGCGCCGGTCCCATCCGGGAGCTCGAGCACCACCTCCCCGGCGTGCACGAAGAAGCCGTAGCTTCCGCCGGGCGTGAGCGGACCGGAAAACCGGACGTCCCCGTCCTGGGTCTCCGCCCGCACGGACGCCGACTCGACCCGCTCGAGGATCAGGTCTCCGCTCCCGCTCCGTACGTCGAGCGCGCCCGCGGCGTCCGATACCCGCACGTCGTCGGCCTGCGCCGAGAGGAAGAGCGCGCCCGCCGTGCGGTCCGCGACGATCTCGCCTTCGACCGTACGCACCCGCACCTCCCCGGCCGTCTCCTGCACCCGCACGTCGCCCGTCACCACGCGCACGCGCACGGCACCGGCCGATCCGGTCACCCGAACGTCCAGATCGACGCCCTCGATCGCGACCTCGGCCCACCGGGGCACGCGAATGACCGCATCGATGCGCCGACGCCGGCCATCGCGGTCCGGGGTTACGACCCGCAGATCGGCTCCCGATCGCCGCACGCCGAAGGCGTTCCCGCGGTCCCGGCTCCGCACTTCGAGCGTCTCGCGTTCCCACGCCTCGATCTCGACCGCACCCGAGAGGTTCTCCAGCGTGACGCGATCGCCGCGGCTCATCTCGACGATGGTGTCCGCCACCGGTCCCCGACCCCCGTACATGCCGACCGCGAGTGTCAGCAGCATGGTCGCTGTCATCAGCCGGCGAGCGCCACGATGCGGGACACGTCCCGCAGGTATTCGAGCTTCCGCTCATACGCCCGCTCGAGATGGCTTTCGAGGAAGTCGCTGCCAGGGTCGAGCGCGAGCGCGGCACGCGAATCCGCGATGGCGCGCTCGATGACGGCGAGGTTGCGCTCGAGCACCAGGACCGTGTTCGGGTCGAGCACCGTTCGCCCCGAGTCCAGGGCCGCCTCGAGCGCGGCCAGCTCCTCGGCCATCGGCTCGGGGATTCCGGCGGGGCGCCCGGCCGCCCGGACCGGTCCGGGCGACCCGCCCCCCGCGGCGCCGCCGGACTCCACCGCGCCGCTTCCGTACGTCCCGTCCGGAAGGACGCGGCGGGTGCCGGCCCACCACGTCGCGCTCGACGCGAGCACGACGAGCAGGACGGCCGCGGCGGCAAGCTGGGGCACGGTGAGCAGGAGGCGCCCACGCAGCCTGCGGACGGCGGGCTCGCCCCGTCGCGTCTGCACGCTCGGCACCGGCACCTGGCGCGCGTCGGAGCGGGGCGTCAGCACCGCAGCGATGCCGGGCCAGAGATCGCGCGGCGGGAGCCGCTCCCCGAGCCCGCGCGCCGCGGAAACCACGCGCCGCAGGTCTTCGCGCGTCGCACGGCACGTCGGGCAGGCTTCGAGGTGCGCGTCGACTTCTGCGCGCGAGATCTCGTCGAGCTCGCCATCGAGATGATCCGAAAGCCGCTCGAGGACGGCCGCGTGCGGATCGTGCCGCTCCTCCGGGCGCAGCCTTCCATCCCGCTCGTCGCGGTCGCGCGCGTCCGGCCCTCGGCGCACTCGTTCGTCCGAATCGCCCATCGTCATCGTTCCAGTAGATCCCGCATCAACATCCTCGCCCTGTGCAGCTGCGACTTCGAGGTGCCCACGGTCACGTCCATGAGCCGCGCAATCTCCTCATGGGTGTACCCCTCCACGTCGAAGAGCACGAAGACCTCCCGCGCCCGCTCGGGCAGCCGCCGCAGCGCGGCCTCCACGTCGAGCGCGACGCCCGGCGTGGCGAGGCGTACCGCCGGCATGCGATCCACCACGTCGTCTCCCGCGACGTGCCGACCCTGCCGGTTCCTCAGCGATGCGCGGCGCGTAAGGATCAGATTGACCGCCAGCCGGTGCAGCCACGTGCCGAACCGCGCCTGCCCGCGGAACGTGCCCAGCTTCGTCCATGCACGCACGAACACCTCCTGAGTCAGATCGTCGGCCGCGTCTTCGTCCACGAGCCGGACCGCGAGCGCGTACACGCGGCCGACATGCGCACGATACAGGCGCTCGAACGCAGCCTGATCGCCCCCCACCGCCCGTTCCACGTCGTTGTCGTCCAGCTGCGCCGCCGCCGTAGGTCCCACAAGCCTCCCGGAAGTCCGATCCCTCGAGGAGCTCTCACCGCTGTGAGACACGATCGCCTCCGCCGGGGTTGGAAGCGGGCGCGCGCACGGGCCCATTGCGCCCGGAACGGCCGCGGCCCACCATTGCCGAAGGAGACCAGCCGGACCGTGCTCCGGCCGTTCCCGGCGCCTCGCGCGTGGCTCCCTCAACCCCTCCTCCCATGCAGATCCTCCCCGTCGACCTGACTTCCCTCGTCGGGACCAACCTCGACATCTCGATCGTCCTGGTCCCGGTCATCGGCCTCACCGCGCGCTTCGCGCTGAAGCCGGCCGTCCAGGCGATGGTGCAGCTGTTCGACCACCAGAACCTCGGCGGGACGGTGCGCGTGCTGGAGCGGCGCATCGACTTCCGGGAGCACCGGATCGAGGCGCTCGAGTCCTCCCTGCGCCGCCTCAGCGAGGGCAGCGAGTTCGATCGTCAGCTGCGGTCCACTCCGGCCCGCGCGCCAGCCGCCATGGCCGAGCCTTCTTCCTTCGCCCCCTCGAACGGCCCCACCTCGGCCCCTACGGACGGGGCGTAGGCAGGATTCGTCCGCACGCCGGCGCTCGTCGGGCCACAGGCCCGTTCTCGTTCCAGGGTCGGGCCGAGGTCATCGGGCATCGCGGCTTCAGCGCGGCCGCACCCGAGAACACGCTCACGGCCGTGGAGGCGGCGCTCGCGGCCGGGGCGGACGCCGTCGAGTTCGACCTCCAGGTGACGGCCGACGGCACGCCGGTCCTGCTGCACGACGACACCTTGAGCCGGACCACGAACGGCCGCGGCAGCGTGCGACGGACGAGCATCGAGGCCGTCGGCCGCCTCGACGCGGGCAGCTGGTTCGAAGGGGCGTTCGCGGGCGAACCGGTGCCGGAGCTCGAACGGGTGCTGGCGGCGGTGGGAACGGTGGCGCCGCGGCTCTACCCCGAGATCAAGGGGGTGCGGCACGGAGGGGACGTCGACCGCATCGTCGACACGGTCGAGGCGGCGGGGGCGCTGGACTGCACCGTCTTCATCGCGATCGACTGGGACCTTCTCGAGCGCGTCCGCGCGCGAGCGCCGGAGGCCGCGATCGGCTACATCGTGACGAAGCGTCGACACGCCACCGACGCCTTGGCGCGCGCGGCGGGTGATCCGGCGGCGCTGGTGGACTTCGACAAGGGCATCCCCCTGCGGGATCCCGGGATTCCCGCCCGGGCACGCGAGGCGGGCATCGAGATGGCCGCCTGGACGGTCGATGACACCGGCGATGCGGACCGGCTCCTGGCGCTCGGGATCCCGCGGATCACCACGAACCAGGTGGCCCGCATGGTGGCGTGGAAGGCGGGGCTCAGCCCGGCGGAGTAGCCGCTCCGTCCGGACCCGTCACCGTCGACATCGCGTCGCCCCGGCCCGCGGCGGCCATCTCCCGGGCCCGCTCCCGCAGGGCCCGCTTGTCGGATTTTCCGGTCGCGGTGCGCGGGATGGCATCCACGAACAGGACCCGGTCCGGGATCCACCAGCGGGGGAAGGCGTCGAAGAGCGGTGCGAGCAGTGCTTCGGCCGCGTCAACGTCATTCGTGGCCAGGTCGCCTCCGCTCCCGGTCGCGCCCACCTCACCCCCTTCCCCGCCCGCGGGCCCTTCCCTGCGCACGACGAACGCCCAGGGCCGCTCCTGCCATTTCGGGTCGGGCACGGCCACCACGACCGCCTCCGCGACCCCCGGAAGCGCCATCAGCGCGTGCTCGAGGCGCACGCTAGAAATCCATTCTCCGCCGCTCCGGATGAGGTCCTTCGTGCGGTCCACGATCCGGTAGTAGCCGTGCGGATCGCGCGTGGCGACGTCGCCGGTCCGAAGCCAGCCGCCGTCGAATGATTCCGGGGCGTCGCGCCGGTAGTAGCCCGCCGTGACCCACGGCCCGCGCACCTGGAGCTCGCCGGGCGACGCTCCGTCCGCGGGAATCGGTGAACCCTCGTCGTCCACGAGGCGGGCCTCGACGAAGGGCAGCGGCGTGCCCTGGCTGGTACGGACGGACATGAGCTCGTCGGCGTCCCAGCCCGACATGTCCGCGCGCGGGTGGGTGACCATGCCGACGGGTGTCAGCTCCGTCATGCCCCACCCCGTCAGGATCTCCACGCCGAGCTCGCGCGCCCACGCGTCGACGAGGGACGGCGGAGACGGAGCGCCGCCCGCGTGGATGCGGAGGCGCGGGTGGAGCCGGCGGGGGCGCGCCCGTAGCTCCGACAGCACTTCCAGCCAGACCGTCGGCACGCCCGCCGCGAACGTGACCTGCTCGTCGCTCAGCAGGTCGGCGAACCGCCGCGCATCGGGATGGACGCCGGGCAGCACGAGCCGCGCTCCCGTCATGGCGGCCGCGTGCGTGAGGCCCCACGCATTCGCGTGGAACATGGGGACGGCCGGCAGGATGGTGTCCGCCTCGGACAGCCCGAAGCCGTCCGGCAGGCAGATGGCGAGGGTGTGCAGCGTGAGCGCGCGGTGCGAGTAGGCCACCCCTTTCGGTTCTCCCGTGGTCCCGGAGGTGTAGCAGAGGCCGGCGGGCAGATCCTCCTCGAGCTCCGGCCACGTCGCGGGTGGGGATGCATCCGCCAGGAGATCTTCGTAGGCGAGCCAGCCCCTGGGGGCCCGTCCTCCTCCGCACAGGGCGACGAAGTGCTCGACGCCCACGGCACGGAGGCGCTCGACGTCGGTCACGGCCGCCTGGTCGGCGTCGGCCAGCAGAACCTGCGCCCCACCATGCGCCACGATCTCCGCCACCTGCCGCTCGGACAGGCGCAGGTTCACGGTGTGCAGCACGGCGCCCATGGCCGGCACCCCGAAGTAGAGCTCGAGATGACGGTGCGTGTTCCACGCGAGCGTCGCGACGCGGTCGCCTGCTCCGACGCCGAGCGTGCGCAGGGCTTCCGCCGCGCGTGCGGCCCGTGCCGCGACGTTACGCCAACACAGGCGCACCACTTCGTCGGAGCCGGCGCTCACCACCTCCGTGCCCCCGAAATAAGCCGCCGCCCGCTCCAGGAAGTGGGTCACGGTGAGGGGATACGCCATCATGGGACCTCGCGCACGCGGTGCCGTCACCCGTATGCCTCGCGCGCGAGCTCGCCGGCCGGTGCCGGGAACGAGAGGGTGAAGGTGGCGCCCCGGCCGGGCTGTGACTCCACGGTCACCTCGCCGCCGTGACCCTCCATCACGCCCTTCACGATCATCAGACCGAGGCCTCCGGTCCGTCGCTTGCCGTCCGGCTTGTGCCAGTATCGATCGAAGAGGTTCCCGAGCACCTCCGGATCGATTCCGGGCCCCGTATCCCGGACCTGCACCGTCACCCGTCCCCCGATGCGCCGGGCGCGGAGCGCGATGCAGCCTCCCTCGGGCGTGAGCCGGACGGCGTTGTCCAGCAGGTTGGCCATCGCCTGGAGAACACGGTCCCGATCGACCCGCGCCGTGAGGAGGTCGTGCTCGACCTCAACCTGGAGCGCGATGTCCTTCTTCGCTGCCTGATCGGCGAAGAGGTCGGCCGCCTCCTGAACGATGTCTCCGAGATTCTCGAGCGCGCGACGCACGACGAACACGCCGTCCTCGATCCGGGCGACGTCGAGGAGGTCCTCGATGAGGTTGCCCATGCGCTGGGCGGCGCGGCCGATGATCTCGGCCTGCGCCTTCCGCTGGCGCTCGGTCAGGGGAAGCTCGAGGAGGATGTCGGTGGCGCCGAAGATCACGCCCAGCGGATTGCGCAGGTCGTGCGACACGATCGAGACCACGTCCTCACGCTGGCGGATGGCTTGACGCAGGGCCTCCTCCTTGCGGTGGATCTCGGTCATGTCCGTGAACGTGAGGACCGAGCCGCGTATCTCCGTCCCGTCCACCAGCGGGCGGAGCGACCACATGGCAGGGAACGACGTGCCGTCCCGCCGCCAGAGCACGTCCTCGGCGATGGCATCCGCCGCCTCCCCCTTCAGGAGGGCGGCCAGGATGCGTGACTCCCCGCGCGGCCTGGACGTTCCGTCCGGATAGGAGTGGTGCACGGTGTCGTGCACGTCGCGGCCGCGGATGTCGACCTCGGGATAGCCGAGCAGCTTGACCCCGGCGCGGTTGAGGGCGATGCACTTGCCCTCGAGATCGATGCCGAGCACCCCGTCGCCCGTGGCCTCCAGCAACGCGTCGATCTCTCGTCGCGCGCGCACGGCGTCCCGCCGCCGTGATTCGGCCTCGCGCGTGAGTCTCACGAGCCGCGACCCGACCCGCCCGACGACGAGCGTCGCCCCGAGAGCGAGGGCCACGAGCGCGAACGTCAGACGCGCCTGCAGCGTTCGCGCCTGCTCCATCCGTCGGCGCCCCTCCGCGACTTCGCTCTGGATCGCACGGTCCAGCTCCTGCGTGGCCAGCTGGATCTGGTCGTAGGCGGTTCGGCTCCGCGCGCGCGCCGCGACCCGCACCGCAGGATCCCGCTCATCGAAGATGCGCTGGTTCTCGAGATGCCAGCGGGTGGTCTGGGCGGAGAGCTCGGCCAGCCGCTCGCGCACCTCGAAGTCGAGGTTGCTCGACAGGACGCCCAGGCGGGCGAACAGGGTATCCTCCTCCGCGATGGCGCCCACGTACGGGAGTCGGAACGACCGGTCCCCGGTGAGCGCGAACCCCTCGAAGCGCGCCATCTGGCGAGACTTGAGCAAGGACAGCCGGGAGCTCATCGCGCTCGCCGGCGCGAGGATCTCGTTGATCTCGTCCTGCGCCTCGTCCACGCGGTTTCCCACGTACACGGGCACGGCCGCGAGCGCGATCAGGGCGAGAGCCACGAACCAGATCGCCCAGAGTCCCCGCGCTCGCACGATGATCCCACGTCCGGCGGAAGACGGTGCTTCGTTCATGGCGTGGGCCCGCGCGCCTGCCGGGTCAGCTCCCGGCCAGGGGCGCGAGGCTGATTCCGTCCAGGGTCGCCACGTCCCACGGGCCCGCTGAAGCGCTCGAGTCGAACCCGTTCATGCTGAGGATGTACGTGACGATCTCCACGTACCGCTCCGGAGCCAGGCTGCTGGGCGCGTCCTCGGGCATCGTGTTGGACATCAGGCGGTACAGGTCTGCCGCGTCCCGCGTGCTCCATCGCCTGCGGAACGCCGAGGCCGTGAACTCCCCGGAAGCATGGCAGGCGGTGCAGGACGCCAGGAACGCGTCACGGCCGCGGTCCGCCTGGGTGGCCGGAACGAGGGCGCGGTTCGTGCTCCCGGACGCGCCCGGGGGCGACGGGGAGGCCTCGGGAGCGGCCGCGGGAGGGGACACGTCCGGGACCCCCGCGCCGGGGCCGGACCCCGACGAGCATGCGGCGGCCCCGAGCAGGACGACCAGGCAGGCAACCTCGACCCACGGGCGCATGATCGGGTTGGATGAAGTGCTCTCGTTACGCGGTTGATCCATCGTCTCGCTTCTCACCCGTGGTCACGGCTACGCATCGTCTTCAGGTTCTCGCCCGTACGCGCACGAGCCTCCTGCTCGCGGCACGCTTTCCGTCCTCCGGGACCCGCTAACATGGTCCCGCCCGAAGGATCGCGGCAAGCGGGCTTCGGGTCGTCTGCCCGTACGGGTACGGGCGGAGCGCGTCAGAGGGGCGTGGTGCGGGTCGGCGACACGGATCCGGGCGGGAGCCTCCGCTCGATCATGTCGGCGAGGGCGGCGAACCGGTCCGGGCCGTCGACATCGAGCACCGGGCAGTCCGCTTCGAAGAAAGGTACGTCTGTGAGGATCGCGAGGTAGGGGCCGGCGCTCCCCGTGTTGCCCTTCCGGTATAGCGGCTCGGGGTGCGCGCTCGATCGGAACACCTCGATGCGCGGGAACCCGCTCGCCTTGAAGCCCTCTACGACCACGATATCCGCATCCTGCAGGTACCGCTCGACGAGCGTCTCCAGCGGCGGCTCTGCGGAGACGGCGCCCGGCGGCGCGCCGGCCGGGGCCCGATCCCACGATCCGAGCACGGCGAACTCGTCCGGTCCCGAAACGACCACCCGCGCGGCGCCCCCTTCGTGCCGGTGCTTCCAGGAATCGCTCCCCTCGCGGTCCAGGTCGAATCCGTGCCCGTGCTTCACGGTCATGACGGCGTGCCCGCGTCTAGCCAGCTCGGCGACCAGTCCCACGACCGTGGTGGTCTTCCCGGACTTCTTCCTGCCGACAACGCACACCACCCGGGTATCCGTCACGTGCGCGGGGACCGGAGCGAAGCCTCGGCGGCCACCAGTTCCGCCGTCGTGTTCACGTTCAGGAACCGGCCGGACGGCATGGGAATCGTGTGCCCTTGCACCCGTTCGAGCAGCGCGTGCGCGCCCCGCCGGCCCGAGTCGAGCAGGGCGCCCGCGGGAGCGAGGCACGACGTGCGGTAGAAGGCGCACAGGGGCTCGAACCCGGGCGGGCCTTCCCGCGCCGGTGCGACCGCCTGGGTCTGCCCGAGCCCATCCAGGAGCGTCCGGATCTGCTCGGGCTCGACGAGCGGAAGGTCGCAGGCGAGGATGAAGACCCCGTCGAAGCCGCGCCGGTGCGCGACCCCGAGCGCGGCCTCGATCGCCGCCAGCGGCCCGAACCCGTCGCGCAGGTCGGGCACCCGTTCGACACCGTCCAGGACATGCGCCGGGTCGGACGAGAGCACCACCACGTCGTCGAACACGGCGCACAGCGTGGCCACCGCGCGCTCGAGCAGGGTGGCGCCGGCAAGCGAGACCCGCGCCTTGTCCGCTCCGAACCGCGTGCTGCGTCCACCCGCGAGCACCGCCCCCAGCCCGTGAACCGGAAGCGCACTCCTCACCCGCTTCCTCCTCCGGGCGAGCTCACGAGGCGCTCCTCGCCGGTGTACACATTGAAGCCTCCGTCCCTTGCGAACCCGATCAGCGTCTGTCCGAACCGTCGCGCGAGATCCACCGCGAGTGTGGAGGGCGCACCGACGGCCACCAACATCGGCACGCGCGCCATCACCGCCTTCTGCACCAGCTCGAACGACGCCCGGCCGCTCACGACCAGGATCCGTCCGGGGGCCGGGAGGTCGCGTGCGAGGAACGCCGCACCGAGCACCTTGTCCACGGCGTTGTGGCGGCCCACGTCCTCCCGAACGGCTTCGGCCATGCCCGAGGGGTCGAAGAGCCCGGCCGCATGCAGGCCCCCGGTACGGTCGAACGCCTCCTGGAGCGAGCGCAGACGCTCCGGGAGCTCGGGGAGCACGTCCGGGTCCACGGTCGGTCCGCCTCCGAGCACCCGGCAGCCGAGCTGGTGGACCGCGTCCAGGGACGCTTTCCCGCATACGCCGCAGCTCGACGTAGCGTAGAAGTTGCGACGCATCCGCTCGAGATCGAAGGGGACCCCGGCGCGAAGTCGCGCCTCGACGGTGTTGTACTCCTGGGTGCGCGCCCCGCGACAGTACGTGAGCTCGACGAGGTCGTCCGCGGCGGACACGACACGCTCGCCGTGCAGGAAGCCGGCGACCAACTCGAAGTCGTCGCCCGGCGTGCGCATGGTTATGGCCAGGGGCTCTACCTGCCGCGCGCCCGCGTCGTCCACCCAGGCCAGCCGGATCTCGAGGGGCTCCTCGACGACGAGGGTGTCCCTCCGACGATTCCGATCTCCGCCCCTGAACCGGGTGACCCGAGTCTCCCGCGTGGGCCCCCGGCTTCCGATCACGATGCGTCAGCCGGCCGTCGCGTCGGCCTGGATCACCTCGACCTGGTCGAGCACCGAGAAGAAGACCTCCAGGATCTCCGGGTCGAAGCGGGTCCCCTTCTCCTTCCGCATCATCCCGAGCACCTCGTCGTTGGGCACCGCGGCCCGGTACGGTCGGTCGAAGGTGAGCGCGTCGAAGAAGTCGACCACCGTGCAGATCCTCGCCTCCACCGGGATATCCGTGCCCGAGAGGCCGTTCGGATAGCCGGTCCCGTCCCACTTCTCGTGGTGGGCGAGCGCGACCCTCTGCCCCATCTGGATGACCGGCGACGTCGAGTCCGCCAGAATCTGCCC
>Ga0079224_100012658_pt1 | contig 11693 bp, 9 predicted proteins | sample Stecom2015_FD_80414 | JGI IMG/M metagenome (GOLD analysis project Ga0079224, IMG submission 80414) | Agricultural soil microbial communities from Utah to study Nitrogen management - Steer compost 2015 | ecosystem: Environmental > Terrestrial > Soil > Agricultural land | place: USA: Utah...
CACGACGATCCGCCAGCCCCAATCGGGTCCTTCCGGAGCAGCCCACGAACCCAGGACGTTGACCGCGTTGCCCTCGATGGCGCCCCTCAGGGTCATGATGTCGTAGCCCATGTGCCAGGTATCGATCCAGGCAATGACGGCGCGTTGCGCTTCGGGGTCGAACCCGATCCACATCGAGCCTTCCTGCGGTTCGTCCTTGTAGCTCCACGTGTAGTCGAGGCGGACGAAACGGTTATGCGATATGGGGGTGAGGGTGAGCGTCGCGGCGGATTGGTCGTAGATGTTGTACACCGGGATCTCAAGCACATTCGTGCCGGTCCATTTTCCGGCGCAGGCAAGGAGTGGATCGAGGCTCATGGGTAAACACGTGTTTTATTAGACGGGCGGATACGCCGTCAAGGTAGCAACTTTTCCGGACTAACCCTTGGGGCGGGAAGTGTTATTTCGCGAGTGACGTGGATGTCGTCGAGGAACGTCCGGTCGTGGCTGACGACAACGAGTGCGCCGCGGTACGCGTTGAGGACGGCAGTGAGCTCTTCGAGGCTGTGGAGGTCGAGGTTGTTGGTCGGCTCGTCGAGCAGCAGGAGGTCGGGCGACTGATCGCGGCAGAGGAGGCAGGCGAGCCCCGCTCTCATGCGTTCACCCCCGCTGAGCACAGAGACGGGCTTTTCGGCTTCATCGTTTCGGAAAAGAAAACGAGCCAAAAGGAGGCGGAGCTCATTTTCAGGCCGGGAGGGTGCCGCGCGCCGTGCATTTTCGAGCAGGGTAGCCGTGGGATCGAGGTTGGCCACCTGCTGGTCGAGAAGGGCGATGCTTCCGGCGCCAACGATGCGGGTACCGATCGTGGGGATGAGTGAACCCGAAACGATGTGCAGGAGGGTCGACTTCCCGGCGCCGTTCGGTCCGGCTATGACGACGTGCTCGGGGCCGGTGACGGCGAGGTCGACGGGCTCTGGCCAGAGCCAGGCGTCGCGTCCGGGGAAGCGCACGTTGACGCCGCGCAGGGTCACCATCCGCTTACGGGCGGGCACCTCGGTGAAGGAGAGGTCAATCGAGATCGTACGGTCGTTGAGGACGGATTCTTTGGCCTCCCGAAGGGTGGCAGTGGCGGCTTCGACCTTCTTTTCGTGCCGGCGTGCAAGTCGTGTGGCGGTTACCTGGGCGGAGCGGGCGAGGTTGCCGGCAGCCATCTTACCGAGCCCCGACCGGCGGCCTGCGCGTTTGCCCGAGGCCTGCCGCTGTTCCTGGCGCTCGCGCATGCGCTGGGCCTGCTCGCGGGCGAGGCGCGCCGCTTTCTGCGCGTCGGAGAGCGCACGTTCGGCAGCGGCGCGTTCGAGGGCCGCCTGCTCGAGGTAGAACGAGTAGGGCCCGCCATACAGGTGAAGGCCACGGGCGTCGAGGACGGCGGTCTGCTCCATTCGTTCGAGGAGCTCGCGGTCGTGCCCGGCGACGACGAGACCGCCCTTCCAGGCGTCGACCCAGGACAGGACGAAGTCGCGCCCTTCGCGGTCGAGGTGGTTGGTGGGCTCGTCGAGGAGGACGATGGCGGGGCGCTCGAGCATCAAACGTGCAAAACGGACGCGCGCCTGCTCACCGCCGGAGAGGGACGTATAAGGGTGGTCTGGTTTGACTCCGCCTAGGCCGACGCGATCGAGCGCTTCCTCTACCCTGTCGATCAGGTCCCATCGGCCATCGAGGTATTCGACGTCGGCGGGGGTGCCTTTTCCTTCGAGCAAGCGGTGCAGGACGGCGAGGGCACTTTCGACACCCAGGGCCTCTGCGACCGTGCCATAGGTGAGACCGTGAGCGTCCTGCTCGAGCATGACGACCGGGCCGGCGGTCGTGACGACGCCCCGTGACGGCGTCAGACGCCCGGCAAGCAAGTAAAGGAGGGTGGATTTGCCCGCGCCGTTTCGGCCGATGAGGCCGGTGCGGAGATCGCCCAGGTTGAAGTTGAGTCCTTCGAAAAGCGGGATGCCGTCAGGCAGATGGTACGAGAGGTCGATGCCTCCAAGGGAGTAAGACATAACGCAGTACTTCCGTCTAGAAACGAAGACAGGGCACAGGCATCACTAAGGATGCGGTGCAGGGATTCTATGACGTAGTTAGCTGCGCATAATCGCCCGATTTCCGGGAAGGAAACCAGGCTTAACCTCCCTTTCGTACGGCTTTAGTGTTATTCTGTATACTGCTGCTCCGTCAACTTCCCCAGAGACGGGGGGTTCCGTGGATTTGGGCTTCCTGCTGTTTTGTGCCGTTCGAAAATGGTGAAGTGCTGTGCGTACCGCCATTGCCATTTTCGAAGGTCGCGTTTCACAAAGATCCCTCACCCGCTTTGCGGGATTCGGGATGACAAAATGAGGCGTCGGCGGTAGCGGTATACCCAAATGATTGCCTGTACCTTTCAAATTGTCATCCTGACGAGCCTTGCGAGGAAGGATCTTCCCGAAGTGCAGCCATTCTGATTAGCTCCAGCGGCGAAAGAAAGGAATGCTCCCTTGGACGGGCCAGTCCCGCGCTCGACGCTCGAGGAGCCGTCACGGAGTGCCTGAGGGGTTGTTTGATTGCCTTATGTAAAACCACGGAGGTATATCGCGTGCTCACATGGATTTACTTCGTCAGTCGCTTTTCTCTTGTCGGCTCGGCGGCCGGAATGACGTGTTTTTTTGGCATTTAGTACTAAGGGACGTCCCGCCTTCGGTTTGCATCGACCAAAAATCATCTGCGCAAATCGGTGTCATCTGCGGATGGTAGTTTTTCCTGAAGTCCTTCGCGTCCTCGCGTGAGACCTTTAGTGATTTCACCACCCGGGGTATTTTGACCACCAGCGTTCCGGGTTTTCCGGTACGTCGAGCAGGTCGTCGGCGACCTGTGTGATGACGTCACTTAGCTCGAGGTCATTTAGCCAGGCTGTAGGGATGGCCTCGACACCGAGCATCACGCCAAGGATGTTACCCGTGATGGAGCCGGTGGAGTCGCTGTCGCCTTTGTGGTTGACGGCCAGCAGCACGCCGCGTGCATAGTCGCCGCGGGCCACGAGGGCGCAGTACACACCGATCGCCAGCGCCTCCTCCGCCTTCCACCCCTCTCCAATCCTTCCGATCGTGTCCATGCCCGGTTCGGCCTGCCCGGCCAGCTCGCGAGCCAGACCAACCAGTTCCACGCACTCTTCATGGTGCGGTTGGTTACGCAACGCATCCTCTGCCGCGTCGAGCGCGTCATCCAGCTCTGCGCCGTTCAGCAGGTCGTGGATGAGCAGGCTCAGAAAGCCCGCACTCAGGTAGCCGGATGGATGGTCGTGGGTGATGGCGGCAATCTCGCAGCCGAGATCGAAAACCCGTTCGCGGGAGACGAAGAGTCCGACCGGCGCGGTCCGCATTACGCCGCCGCAACCCTTACTACCTTTCAGGTTTGCGACAGGCTTCCCTATCTCAGGTCCCATAAGCGACCTAACGCACGTGTTTCCGGGCGCTCTTTGGTCGAATAGCCTTTGCTCGCGGATCAGCGCTCCGTCAAAAGGTTCTTTAAACAGGGGGTGGCTCGAGCGGCGCCCTTGCGTGTGAAGCCATCGCAGGTAGGCGTGGTGGACGACGCTCGGAACGTGGCAGATACCTTTCGTATGGCTCCGAACCATCGCACGAATCAGCCCCTCCGCTGTGAAAAGGGTCATCTGGGTATCGTCGGTGATGGCGCCTGTCCCCCACGCCCCCGCGACGTAACCGGTCACCCCGTCGGGCGGAAAGCGGCGACGGATCTCGTCATTGTCTCGAATGAACTCAATCGGTGCGCCGAGTGCGTCACCGACAGCGCCACCGAGCAGGCAGCCACGGTAGCGGGAGCGTTGCGAAGGATTTTGCATCAAGGTACCTTTTGGGTTGTGGTGAGAATTGGATCAGCAAGATCGGCAGCAGGATAAGCAAACGCGTCCCGCCGGTTGAGCCATTCTACGCACGTGCATCGCTTATATCGGACATACTGAGTCCGATAGAGAATGGTACACCCCGCTATTGTCTCGAAAAAACCCGGTTGCCATGAAATTCGACCACGAGGAATCACGTCTTGAACGGCTTTACAAGCTCCTTCGTCAGAACGACTACCTGACATTGAATGAGCTATCCCGGCGGCTCGGTGTATCGGGGAGGCATTTGCAGCGGCTCGTCGGGCAGCTCCGTGCTCGTGGGGTCGGGGTACATGAACGCAGGAGAAACCGGTTTAAGGAGCTGTTTCTATCGCACGGGGACCGGGAGCTGGAGGGTGGCATCGAGCTGTCGTGCTCGGACAACGAGGCGCTCGCCCTGCTGCTGGCGGCAAAGATCGCGCAGGCGACGCTCGATCCAACGCCGGTCGGGAAGGACCTCGCCAACGTCAACGAGCAGCTTGTTGAGGCGATCGGGGACCGGCCACGCCTCTTCGAACCCGAGTTCGTCTCCGATTACTGGTCGTTCGAGTCGACCGAGCACAGCACCGTACGGCCGGAGGTTTTCAGCGCGATCATGCAAGCGGTCGCGAACAGCGCCACCGTGTGCATCGACTACTATACCGCTTCGACCGGCAAAACGAGCGCGTCGAGGAAGATCGATCCGTACCTGATCGCCCTGCGGGGCAGCTCGTGGCTCGTGACGGCTTACTGCCACGAGCGACAGCGCATCCTGGACTTCTCGATGGCCGGCATCTCGAAGGTAGCGTTCACCGAATCGTATTTCTCCCGTCGGCAGGACTTCGATCCGGAGATCCACTTCCGCGACCGGTTCCGTGCACTGGATGGAGACGACGTTTACGTGGTCGTGCTCGAAGTGGAAGCGTCAAAGGCCGAGTACTTCAAGCGAAAAGAGTATCACTTCACCCAGCAGATAGAAAAGCGCGCCGACGGTAGCATCACGGTATCGTACGAGGTGATGGGTTTGGACGAGATCGCGGCGTTCATCCGTTCGTGGGGACCGGGCGTCCGGGTGCTGGAGCCGACAGAGCTTGCCCGGCGCATCCGTGATGAGGCGGCATCGGTTGCCGCTCTGTACGATCTCCCTGAAATAGCCGGGGTATAGCAACCATGGAAACGCCCCGGCTTGCGGTTTTGCTGGCCCTCTTCACCGGTATCCTGATGCTGATTCCGGAGAAGGCGTGCGGCCAGGGAGAAATGGGACGGATCCGGCCGGTTGCCGGGGCCGACCTGCACAGCACGTACACCTGGGACGGCAAGCACCTGCGTCCGTTGGCAGGGGCGACGCTGCGGAACACCTGGTCATTTGACGGCAAGGTGCTGCGCCCGCTCTCAGGCGCTGACGTCGACGCGACGTACACGTGGGACGGCACCGCGCTTCGGCCGCTCTCCGGCGCCACGCTGCACAACACCTATGCGTGGGACGGGCGGCAGCTCCGACCGCAGGCAGGAGCCCGCCTCTCGAATACCTGGTCGTTCGACGACCAGAAGTGGAGACCCCTTTCAGGCGCAAAGCTCGAGAACACGTGGTCCGTCGAGGGCTTCGTCCCGGTGCCTGTGTGCGCACTTGTTATCCTTGGCCTCGTGCGATGAGATGCATACAGGCCAGGAAGTGCTCATCACCGGACGTCGTTTGTCCGATCACAGGCAATAGGCAACGTATCATACGGCGAGGGTTCGAAACGAGACACGCTGTGACGGGGATTGGGGAGAGGCAGGCAAACTGAACCCAAACACGTACAGATGTGAGCCGAACCATGAAACTTGCCGAAGCCCTCATACAACGTGCCGACCTCCAGACCCGGATCCGGCAGCTCGAGCAGCGGCTCGGGCGAAATGCCCGGGTGCAGGAAGGTGATCAGCCGGCGGAAGATCCCAATAGTCTCCTCACCAAGCTCGAGGAAGCCACGTCCGAGCTGGAAGGGCTCATCCGAAAAATCAACCACACGAACGTCCAGGTGGAGATCGAGCCCGGGCTGAGCCTGACCGATGCCCTAGCCATACGAGACGTGCTCCGGATGAAGGCCAATGCCTACCGGAACCTGGTCGACGAAGCGACCATCAGCCAGGACCGGTACAGCCGATCCGAGCTGAAATACGTCAGCACCGTGGAGGTGGCGGTCATCCAGAAGATGGCCGACGGCTACTCCCGGCAGTGCCGTGAGCTCGATGCCAGGATCCAGATGAAAAACTGGCAGGCGGATCTCGTCGAATAGTACGGTCGGAATGCCGTCTCCTTCAGGAAGCGAGCACTTCCTCCGGGGATACGTCGAGGCGCAGGCGTGCGGGCCACGCCGCTCTCACCGTAATGCCCATCACCGTAACAGGAGCATTCCTTACCGTTAACGTTACTTCCACGTGCTGATCCTGAGGAGGCGGCGTCCACCGTACGGACCCAAACCAAAAAGAGGGAAAATATGATCGAAGGAACTCACCTCACGATGTTCATAGACGGAAAACAGGTCAAGGGCGAGATCACCTTACTCGAGAAGGGGGACCTTTGCATCAAAATCACGAGCCCGTATACCGGACACGAAACGTCCACCCACGTTCCGGCACTTGCCCGCGGACATGTATCGTTCACCGAACCGGATGACAAGATCAACGATTACGGTGCCAAGCGGGCGCAGGAGCTGCTCGAAGAGCTTTACCGATTCCTCGTTTACTTCGACGAAAACAGGACAGTACTGGAGCGGCGGTATGTGGAGATGACGGAGCGAGCCCGTGGGCTTGAAGATACTTTTTTGAGCGACGAACGGTTTGCCGAAGAAAAGCGGAAACTTAAGATGCAGCTGAAGGCCGGTGACATCGATAACACGGCGTATCAAAAACGGCTGACACCCCTGCGAGAGTCTAACGAACGGCTCGAAGCGGAGCGGTACCTGCTTTGGGACGAATTCGTTGAAGAGAACTTTCCGGACGGGATCCCGCTCGTCCCTCAAAACCTGGGGGTGGGAGCGTTTGACGGGCGAAGCCTCCACGATCTGATCAACGATACGTCCCGGGATTTCTGACCCATACTGCCCCGAAGCCATCATCCTCACACGAAGAACCTGAACCCTCATGGAAACCCGAAGCGATCAAACTCCAGACCCGATTAGGCAGACCCGTTGCGGGCGGCACGTGTTTCTGGAGCGGGACTCGAAAAGGCGATATCTCGTCAATACCTCCCCTGTCGGCATCCGTCGGTTACTCTATTCGTCGGTGGCGTACTACTTCGACATGCCGGGCAGCGGCGACCTCAGCGTGTCGAGCCGTCCGTATTACGAGGTGCTCGATCTGCCGGGCGGCGCGAAGCTGCACGTAGAAGACGTCGATCCCTACGAGGACGGTGCCGTCACCTTTTATCTGGACGAGATCGAATGGGAAGACGGGCTGGTCGAGCGGAACGAGACGCTGACCAGCCAGCAACACCTTTACCACCTTCTGGCCACTCGCGGGAGACACGAGGAGCTTTTGGCCTTAAAAGAGGAGTCCGTTACGGAGATCGCCGAGATCACACGGGAGAAACACCTGATCAAAACGGCGGAGAGCCATACGGTGTATGCTAACCAGAAAACGGAAGGGGAGGAGTCGTAACGGCATCAGGCGACTCGTTGAGAAGACACCTCCATCTTCTGAATGGCTCATTTCGTAGTGAGGACAGCAATCCCGTAGGGGTTTTGTCACCTTCGTCTGTCGTTTGGGTGTATTGACAGCAAATACGTTTTCTTTTGACGGGTTCGAGTGTGATTATGCTGGTGAAGAATCCGCAATACCCAACCCCTGCTGCGATGTGTATTCCGAAGGTCTTTTCGTTTGTGCTGATCTGTATGATGCTGTCTGGCGGTGCAACGGCAGCGACTCCCGATTCCGTGGTGATTGACGTCCAGGAGGGGCGGGTTGCCCTTTCGTGGGGTGGCGCGGCGCGGCTGGTGGGCGGTGTGCCGCACTTTGAAGGCGCCGACGTCTCGCTTCAGCCCGTGCAGGGAGCGGGGGATACGTTCACCTTCCCGACGTCCCAGGGGGAGATCGGCCTGAAGGCACGCCGGGGGGAAGATGCGTCGTTCGTGAGCCTGTACGCGGCGCTGAACGGCCAGCACAGCAGGCGCGGCGAGGACTACGTGGGGTTTTTCTTCGACGCGATGCCGGGCTTCCGGCAGGGCGTTGCGATCTGGCGCTACAAGCCCTGGAACGCGTGGACGAAGCCCATCGCGGTGTCGTCGCCCGGTGAGGTGGAGGACTGGGACGTGCAGCTCTTCTACTGGCAATACGACGACGGAACGTACGGGGCGGCGCTCCCACTGAGTGGTTCCGGCTACCGGACCACCCTCGGACAAACAGACGGCCGCTTCGGCGCCAAGGCAGTCAGCCGCGTCGACGGCCTCGACCCGCAGGAGGTCCCGATGCTCACCATCGGGTTCGGCCGAGACCCGTACCGGCTTTTCGAGACGCTATACGAAGAAGGGCTGCGCCAGATGGGGAAGTCGGATAACCTGCGCAAGAAGAAAGACTTCCCCGAGATCCTCGAGTACATCGGCTGGTGCACGTGGAATGCCTCCGACAACGGCAGGAATCTCGGAGAACGGTTCCTCGTCGAGTCGGTTAAGACCTTTCACGACAACGGTTTCCCGCTAGGGTGGGTGCTCATCGACGACGGCTGGTTTGACCACACCGACCAGGCGCTCAACAGCCTCGAGCCCGACTCGACCCACTTTCCGAACGGCTTTCGCCCGGCCGTCGACGTCTTGAAGGAACGTTTCGGCGTGCGGAACGTCGGGGTCTGGCACGCCCTCGACGGGCACTGGAACGGGATCAACCCCGACTCGCCGCTCGGTCAATATTACCGCCCCGCCCTGTTCTCGTGGACGCAAGCGTCAAGGCCGGACATCGAGAACGCGCCCCTCAAAACCTACCACTTCATCCGGCCGACGTCCGACTCGCTCTACGCCTTTTACGACCGGTGGTACCGCTACTTCAAGTCGCAAGGGATCTCGTTCGTCAAGGTGGACAACCAGCTCGTCGTCGAGCGGATGTGCGTGAACAACTATCCGATCTGGGACGTGGCCGAGGCGATGCACGGAGCCCTGAACCGCGCCGTACTGGAGCATTTCGACGGGACGATCATCAACTGCATGGACATGACGGCCGACGCCTACTTCAACCTCGGCGCAACCGCCGTCGGCAGGGGTGTGGAAGACTACTTCCCGTACGAAGAGGGAGAGACGTACGACCTTCAGCGGGGCAACGCCGCCGCACACGTCTTGCAGGCCGTTTACAACGCGCTTTACTTCGGGCAGATGGTCTACCCGGACTTCGACATGTTCCAGTCGCACAACCCGAACGCGACGCTCCACGCCATCGCCCGGGCGGCGAACAACGGTCCGATCTACCTCACCGACACCCCCGGCGAGCAGCGATACGACGTGCTGTGGCCGCTCATTTACGGCGACGGACGCATCATCAGGAGCGACACCCCGCTGATACCGACCGAGGACTGCCTGTTCCAGGTGCAGGAAGCTAAGTTGTTCAAGGCGTTTTCGCTCGCCGGACCCGGCGGGCTGCTTGCGGTGATGAACCTCGCGGACACCGACCGGGTGGAGGGCTCCTTCCGCCCGTCGGACGTGCACGGCCTCGAAGGAGAGCGGTTTGCGGTGTACGAGCACTTTTCCGGCGAGCTTCAAATCCTGGGCCGCGACGAAGAAGTGCCTGTCGCGCTCGACCGGATGGGGCACCGGCTCTACGCTGTCGTTCCGTTGCAGGAGGGTATGGCGCCGATTGGCCTGGTAAATAAATACAACGCCCCTGCCACCGTGCTCGAAAGCGAACAGGCGGCGGACCGGCTCACCGTTAAGGTTTACGAAGGCGGTCGAATCGCCGTCGCGGCAGAACACAGGCCGTCAGGCGTACTCGTCGACGGCACGGGACACGCATTCGAATACCGGGATAACCTCGTCTTGGTGGAAATTCAAACAGGAGACGAGCCGGTTCCCCACACGATCGAGGTGCTCCGCTAAAAAGCCGGTTACCGCTGCCTCAGTTCTGCCGTTCAATCCGGAAGACGCAGCGCGGGGTGCCGTTCCGTTCACACGTTTCATGGACGGGAGCGCCGATGATCTCGGTCAGGAGCGCCTCTGCCAGCCTGCAAACCTCAGGGTGATGTTGGACGGCCTCGCCCAGGGGGCAGCTACACCCCTGGATGACGAGCATACCGTCCTGTTCCTGGAGCTCGGCAAGGCCTCCCATTTCCCCCAATACGTTCAGGGCGCGGTCGATCCGTTCTTGCAGCGGTTTCCCGTTCAGGGCGAGGGCTTGCTCGGCAGCGAGCTCGGAACCAACCTCCCGCAACATGGCTTCGATTTCGGAAGGAGGGAGCCGCCTGCCCAGCACGTCGAGCAGCCGAGTCAACAGGACGTGATAGGCCTTGGGAAAGAGCTGCTCGGCGTCCGGGGTAAGCGCGTAGACGCGCTCCGGTTTTCGCACGCCGGCACGCGTCCCCGCCTCTCGAACCAGTCCGTCGCGTTCAAGCGTGTTCAGGTGGGCGCGGACGGCGTTGTCCGTCAGGCCCAGCGCTGCGGCCAGGTCATTTACGGTGGCTGAGCCCCGGCGCAGCAGCTGCACCACCTGTCCTCGCGTGCTGGCCAGAAAGCGTTTGCTCCAGCTTTTCATCGGTTGCTCCCCCGGTCTTGCATCAATTTCACTGTAACAAAGATATGACAAAGCGTATAATAAAACAAATAGTAAAAATATTTATTGACTTATTATTAATTTGATGTAACTTGATCAAGAGATCACCGATCGACGCCGTGGCGCGAGAAGTTACTGCGGCGGCCGGATGGCGGAACGATTCAGCAAAAGGAAGCAGACATGGGTGCATCACAGGAAGAATCTACAGGGCCGGATCTGGCGCAAGGCGTGCCGCTATCTGACCTGAAAGAGGGTGAAATGCTTTCCGGGCAGGTGCAGGGTGAGCCCGTCCTTCTGGTACGGCGGGGAGAATCGATCTTCGCCGTCGGCGCGACGTGTACGCACTACGGCGGACCGCTCGCCGAGGGCCTCGTCGTTGGGGAGACGGTGCGATGTCCCTGGCACCACGCCTGCTTCAGCCTAAGGACGGGTGAGGCGGTGCGTGCGCCTGCGCTCCGCAGCTTACCGCGGTGGCGCGTGGAGGTGCGAGGAGAATATGCATACGTCACGGACAGGCTGGAGGAAGTCGGAACGCCGGTCCGTGCCAAGGTGGAGGGCGAGCCGTCGTCCATCGTCATCGTCGGGGCAGGGGCGGCGGGCGATGCCGCCGCCGACATGCTTCGCCGGGAAGGGTACGAGGGAAGCATCACCCTGATCGGGGCTGACCCGGCAGCTCCATACGACCGGCCAAACCTCTCCAAAGACTACCTCGCCGGCACCGCCCCCGAGGAGTGGATCCCGCTCCGCGACCCGGACTACTATGTGAAGCAGGGCATAACGTTTTTCCCCAACGTGCGGGTAACCGCCGTCGATACGGAAGCACGGAGCGTGGTGACCGACGACGGCAGGACGTTCGGCTACGACAGGCTGCTGCTCGCAACAGGATCCGAACCGGTCCGATTGCCGCTCCGGGGAAGCGATCTGCCGCACGTTTACACCCTGCGCAGCCTCGCTGACAGCCGTGCGATCATCGCTCGGGCGCAGACGACGCGACGCGCCGTGGTGCTGGGCGCCAGCTTCATCGGGCTCGAAGTGGCGGCGTCGCTCCGTTCGCGCGGACTCGACGTGCACGTCGTAGCACCCGACCCGC
>Ga0079224_100012659_pt1 | contig 11692 bp, 10 predicted proteins | sample Stecom2015_FD_80414 | JGI IMG/M metagenome (GOLD analysis project Ga0079224, IMG submission 80414) | Agricultural soil microbial communities from Utah to study Nitrogen management - Steer compost 2015 | ecosystem: Environmental > Terrestrial > Soil > Agricultural land | place: USA: Utah...
AGCTTCGCGCAGATAGTAAAATATAGTTGAGTTGATATGTTTGTGTTACTCGTGTTGTTGCATATCATTGTGTCGCTGATTCTGATCCTGGTTGTTTTACTGCAGTCAGGGAAGGCAGGAGATCTGGCTTCTACCTTTGGAGGAGCGACCAGCCAAACTGCTTTCGGAAGTCGAGGGGCAGCTACCGTTCTCACCAAAGCGACCGCAATTTCTGGTGTTATATTCATGCTCACGTCGCTTGGACTTGCAATCCTCTACACCCAGGGTACTGACTCGACTCTAATGGACAGGCTTCCTTATCAAGACACGCCGGCAGCCGTTCAGCCTGAAGAGTCGGGAGCCGAACCATCCGAGGCACAGCCTCAAGAATCTCCCTCACCGGCTCCAGAAGAGGCAGCACCCGCCGAGGAGCCTGCTCCGCCTGCCCAGGAGCCGGAACAGCAATAAGTGCCGGAGTGGTGGAATTTGGCAGACACACCATCTTGAGGGGGTGGCGCTCGAAAGGGCGTGCGGGTTCAAATCCCGCCTCCGGCACCACTTCTCTAGTTTGATAGCGGTCCTGCGCGGAACTGTCATGGTTTCGGAATTTTCTTCCGCCAGAACATTCAAGGAAGACGTTCAGTCAAGGCTGCAAAGGTTGACACCCAGAATCGTGAAGGACGGTGTGGCCGGTGAAGCAGCCGTCCTGATCAGCCTCATCGTCGAAGGAGACCTTCCGAAGTTTCTCTTGACCCGCCGGACTGAGCATGTTTCGACTCACAAAGGACAGATCTCCTTTCCCGGAGGCGGCCGTCATCGTGAAGATGACACTCTTCTGGAGACTGCCGTTCGTGAAACTCAAGAGGAACTGGGAATCGGTCCCGAGACGCTGGAAGTGACCGGAAGGTTTCATGATTATGTGGCGGTCACCGGGATTCGAGTGGCCAGTTTTGTGGGCTTTCTTCAGGGCGAGTTGATCTTTGAGCCGGATCCGCTGGAAGTTGCTTATCTGCTGAAAGTCCCTCTACGGTTTTTCGAGGAATCCCGGCCGGTGGTTCGTCGGTACCATCGGCTGGGCAGAGAGCGTGATGTCTATTTCTATAACTATGGCGGGGAAGAAGTCTGGGGTTTGACCGCCCAGATCATTCGCGACTTCCTTCACTTGATCAACTCAACCGGTCAGTGAAGAAAAGCCCGCGGTCAGGTGTTGGCCGCGGGCTAAAGGCTACCCGACTCAATTAAGGAAGTCGATACCGAAACTCATGCCTGGGAAGGGGATTTCGGTTGGTAGCTGCCGGGCACGCTTCGAAAAGGGATGGCCAGGCGATTCCAACCGTTAATGGAAACAATGGCCATGGTCAGCGCGATTAGTTCAGATTCGCTGAAATGTTGGCGAACGGCCTCATACTCTTCATCGGACACATCGTTTCCTGAAATCAGAGTCAAAATCTCAGCCCAGGCCAGAGCCGCTCGCTCTCGCTCACTGTAAAAGGGAGTTTCGCGCCAGGCCGTAAGTAAGTAGAGACGCGGCTCAGTTTCTCCCAGTTGTCTCGCGTCCTTGGTGTGCATGTCGATGCAGTAGGCGCAGCCATTAATTTGCGAGACTCGGAGTTTTACCAATTCGATCAAAGATTTCTCGAGTCCTGAGGCGTAAACATATTCTTCGATAGCCCGCAGACCTTTAACGGCCTCTGCGGCCTGCTGATGATAGTTGATTCGTGGTTTCATCGCGAGCTCCCGTCCTCGTTGAAGACTTAACCAATTTCAAGCCATCTGCCTGACTCTGTAACTTGCTATACCGATCAGTATAACAATCCCCCGATAGTTCTTTGTCCTGCTTCCCAGCGGAAACCCTGCTGCCGGCCTGATGGCCAGCGCAGGTAACGTCCTGCTGGATGTTCTCCTGATGCTTGAGTTCTTGGTGCCAGGCCCTAAGTGTTTCCTGCTGGGGATGTTTGGGTTCTTGGTGTCAGGTCTCAATTGTTTCCCTCCTTGGCATGAGGTCTTGGTGCCAGGTCTCAATTGTTTCCAGGTCTCAATTGTTTCCTCTTAACTGAACTCTTGCATTGCGCTTTTGGAATCGCTACCCTCGCTCGGTGGCGAGAATCCAGACAGGATGGCGATTGGAGGGCGGCTACTCGCGTCTGCTGGAGGGTGCTGTCCTGGAAGCAATGCTCGAGCAAGGGCCCCTTCGCGAGGATCTCGAGATATCCCCATTCCTGTGGAAGAAGATCCGTCCCGTTGACTTGCGGTTTAACCTGCGCTCACCAGCCCGAGGGACAGGGCCATTTGGTCTCCACTGGTCGATAGCGCCACAGGCCGGCCTAAGATGTAGGATCCTCTTTGAGCGGAATGCCTATCTCGGCAATTTCCGTGTCCCAAGCGAGCACTATGCCATCCAGTGGGACGTCGATGTCGTTACCGAAAGTGCATTAAGGGACCGTCGCTCGCTCGCCAGTCTGAGTGCACGCAGCCGCGTCCATTTTGCCTGGGTGGAGGTTTTCCCAAGGGACGTGTCCGGAAGCGAAGCGCTAACGGAAAGCTGGCGTGGCTTCAAGATTCCCTGGGATGAGCGGGAGATCGTGCAGCTTAGAGAAACGCAAGTGCAGGTCTGGAGCTGGAGCGGTCAATTGCGGCTGGCGTTGGGCATTCAGTGGGGCTTCGCTGAAGGCTGGAGTCTCCGCGTCTCGAACGACTGGGTGGGTGTCAGGGCCGCCCTCAATCTCCCCTCCACTCTGGCAGCCAGCCTCGACTTCTCCCGGGAGGGCACATTTCATCTCAGATGGATTCATCGCAGTGGGAAGATCCAGCTTAATTTGGACGAAAGTCGGCGCAAGGCCGTAAAGGGGGGCTTCCAGGCTAAAGTGTCCTTGAATCCAACGGCCGCTCTAACTTCGACTCCCTGGCTGCGACCTGGGCTGCGGGGAGTCAATGCGTCAGTACGCAAAGCTCTTCAGCTCCGAGCGGAAATATCGTTGGCCATCGAATCGGAGAAATGGCGTCACCATCGTCGGGTACTCAGGGCGGAGTGGGATAAAAACTCGAAATCGACTTCCGAGAGCCGATCCAACTTGCCGGAACTGCGCATGATTCTTTCGGGAAGACTTCCACCTCCTCGAGAGGGATTCCAGATCAGCGGCCGTTTCGAAAACTTCCGTAGCCGGCGCTTTACCCTTTTCGTGCACCTCGTCGACTGGTTGAGAGCCGGCTACGAGTCGGAGAAGAGCTTTTACGAAACCCTGCGGGTTACTCCACTTGGAGACCTGGTTCTTGAGCGTGAGATTGTTCGAGAAGAACGGCGCCATTGGTGGGATCGCATTCAGCTGTTGCGCCTCGTATATCGACAGGTTGTCGAAGCCGAAGACGAGACGGAAGTTCTGGAATGGTCACTTTCTCACCACGACTCATTTTCACATCAGCAACTCAAGAAAATTCTCCTTTCAGCTGCACGCTTAGGAGCCATCCGTCAATTCGGGCTGCCTCCGGCACAGCGGTTCCCCTTGCGCCTTACGCTTGTCTGGATGACTCAGTTTGAGCCGATTGCTGTCGATGCAATCCGGACTATGTCCACAAAGAAGAGATGGGAGCTGATTATTCGATCACTCGAAATCAGCGACCCGGAGCGTTACGCGGCAGGAAGATTCTGGAGAGACTGGATTGAGAGTGATGAAGTACGGCGTAGGATCGATTTAGATCCTGTGGGAGCCCATCTCAGCACCAAGTACCCGGTCCCAGGGAGAACCAGTTTTCAGCGACGACAGATTGTGGCCGACTATTTGAAAGCTAAGACCTTCCTAAAGATTTTGGAGAAATGGGAGGCGAACGATCCGGACAACGAGGCGCACCTTCTTTTTCAAAAGCTTGATTATCCAGCTTTTATATTTTGTCACCTCGCCTGCCCGAAAGAGCACCGTCGCTCGAGACTAATTCTTCAAGGAGAATGGGAAGATTCTCTCGGCCAGCCGGTCGTGATTCCTCACGCCGGTGAATAATGCTTCAACGATTGATTCGGCTTGAACAAACCTGCTGAATTTGCTGATATTCTTCGGCTTCATATAGAATTTTGTGCAGATGATGAAACGACGTAACAGTGTTGTAGTCGATGTGGATGGTGTTCTAATTGGTGGTAAGAACCCGATTGTTGTCCAGTCGATGACGAACACTGACACCGCCGATGTGGATGCAACTCTGGCGCAGATCAAGGCTCTGTCTGCTGCCGGCTCGGAACTGGTGCGTGTTACCGTCAACAGTAATGAGGCCGCAAAGGCTGTTCCGTTAATCGCAGAACGCCTTCACAAGGAGGACGTGCATACGCCGATTATCGGTGACTTTCACTACAATGGGCACCTGCTTCTGACTCGCTATCCTGACTGTGCTCGTGCCTTGGCCAAGTACAGGATTAATCCTGGAAATGTCGGGATGGGGAGGCACTGGGACAAGAACTTCAGTCAGATGATTGAAGTTGCAATCCGTTACGAGAAGCCCGTTCGAATCGGTGTCAACTGGGGGTCTCTTGACCAGAGGCTGTTAACGCGCCTGATGGATGAGAACACTCAGCGAGCGGAACCCAGAGATTCGAGCGAAGTTGTACTTGAGGCAATGGTAGTTAGCGGACTTGAATCAGCGGAAGCGGCCGAGAAGATTGGGCTGCCTCACAACCGCATTATTTTGAGTGCTAAAGTGTCATCCGTTCCAGAGCTGATTACCGTCTATCGCGAGTTGGCGGGGAAGTGTGAATACCCGTTACACTTGGGGCTGACTGAGGCGGGAATGGGGATTCGCGGAATAGTCTCCAGTACTGCAGGGCTGGCTATTCTCTTGCACGAAGGTATCGGCGATACGATCCGGGTGAGTCTCACGCCCGAGCCGGGCGGAGATCGTTGCCAGGAAGTGTTGGTAGCACAGCAGATTCTTCAGGCACTGGGAATCCGACAGTTTGCTCCACAAGTGACGGCCTGTCCCGGGTGCGGAAGAACGACGAGCTCATTCTTTCAGGAATTGGCTGCCGACATTCAACAACACTTGAATCGGAAAATGGCCGTATGGAAACAGACGCATTCCGGCGTGGAGGGTCTGAAAGTCGCTGTCATGGGGTGTGTCGTAAATGGTCCGGGTGAATCGAAGCACGCCGATGTGGGCATTTCTTTACCTGGAACGGGGGAAGATCCGAAAGCCCCGGTCTTCGTCGATGGACAGCATGTCCGGACCCTGAAAGGTCCTGGCATTGCCGAAGATTTCATAGCCATTCTGGAGGACTATGTAGAGCGCAGGTTTCATCGCATAGAGACTGAGAAAGTGCTCTAACCGGGGAAAGTCCCAGCTATTCTCTACAATTCCTAAGCCTGCCGGCATGACAGCCCCAATAAAAGACATGAGCGGTTTTGCTGAGCTTAGGAAAGATGTTACATTTACCCTTCTTTGAGGGCGGATCTCGTGCTCCGAGGCTGAACTGGCCGGGATTGTAACGCCAGATTTCCCATTTATTAGAATCGGACCGAGATGCAACAGGAGAAAAAAATCGACCGTTCAAGGTTATCCATCGTAAAAAGCATTTGATCGAAGAGATCACTCTTCACAACCAGGGGGTAAAGAGAACGGGCATGATACGAGTTGAAAATCTCACGAAAACATACGGGCTGACCGCAGCCATCCAGGACGTAACTTTCGAAGTGGGCAAAGGAGAGATCCTGGGCTTTCTCGGGCCCAATGGTGCCGGCAAGACAACCACCATGCGGATCATCGCAGGTTTCTTTCCGGCTACCAAGGGTCACGCTTACGTCGCCGGTTACGATGTCCTTGAGAAACCACTCGAGGCTAAGCGCCGGATTGGCTATCTTCCCGAGAATCCGCCCCTTTACTCGGAGATGACGGTGGACGGGTTTCTGGAATTCGTGGCGCGAATCAAGGGAGTCGAGTGGAATCAGGTCCGCCGGCGTACCCAAGAGGTGAAAGAACAGTGTGGCCTGGCCAATCATGGCAGGCGGCTAATCAAGCACCTTTCTAAGGGATACAAGCAGCGAGTCGGTTTAGCCCAGGCGCTCATCCATGAGCCCGAGGTACTGATTCTGGACGAGCCGACAGTTGGACTCGACCCGAAGCAGATCATCGAAGTACGAGAACTGATCAAAGGTCTCGGAGGGAAACACACCGTCATTCTTTCAACTCACATCCTGCCGGAAGTGAGTATGACCTGTGAGAGAGTGATCATTATCAATAATGGTCGCATTGTTGCTGTGGATACGCCCGAGAATTTGACCAGTCAGCTGGCAGGGGGACTGCGTATCGAGATGGAGGTGACGGGAAGCATCGATGAACTCGTCAATCAGTTGCGTGCGATGCCGGGTATTCGCAATGTTCTGGCTCAACCGGGGGTTGGAGATCACTACCGCGTCATTGTCGAAGCGAAAGGAGATCAAGATCTTAGGAATCAGCTCGCCAGGATGGTGGTGGAGTCCGGTCTGGAGCTGTATGAGCTGAAGAGGCAGGCAATGACCCTGGAGGAGATTTTCTTGAAGCTCACTACGGAGGAGGAAGCTGCCGCATGAAGAACTATCTCGCTCTCACCTTCAAAGAGTTGAAAAGCTTCTTCGTTAGTCCAATCGCGTATGTTGTTTTGGCCGTGTTCTTCGGTGTGACGGGCTATTTCTTTTATATTATCCTGAGCTTTTACGTCGAGCAGGCTGTGATGCGGCAATTCGGCGGTCCCACCTCGATGGCGATGGATGTCCCAAGCATGGTGATGCAGAGTTTCCTGGGAGTCTTAAGCACCATTCTGCTCTTTTTGCTGCCCATGATTACGATGGGAAGTTTCGCCGACGAAAGAAAGCAGGGCACCATTGAACTTCTGTTTACCTCTCCTGTGACGAATGCCCAAGTAATCCTGGGAAAGTTCACCGCGTCGGTGCTGTTTATTCTACTCATGTTCCTGCCAGCATTACTGAACACTGGACTTCTTTTCTTCTACAGTGATCCGCCACCGCCTCTATCACCCTACCTGGTTGGACTTCTAGGTGCCATTCTGCTCAGTGCGGCGCTCTTGTCAGTAGGGTTCTTTGTCTCGTCGTTAACCGAGAATCAAATTGTGGCAGCGGCTGTGACTTTTGGCGTCTTCATCATTTTGTGGGTGATCGATGCCAGCGCAGGATCCAGCACCACTGTTACGAATGAGACGCTGAGATATCTCTCCGTGCTCAATCATTATGAAGACTTTACGCGCGGCATTCTGGATACCCAGCACATCGTGTTCTACCTCTCCTTTATTGTGCTCGGACTCTTCCTGACTTCTCTATCTCTTGACTCGGCGAAATGGAGGAAGTGACGCAGTGAGAAAAGTCATCGAGAGTTTAAGTTATTTCGGTTTGCTTGCTTTGGCAGGTGGCCTTGTCTATTACTCCATCAACAATGTCTGGGATTGGCGGGCTCAAGTCCTGATCTATGGCGGGGTTGCACTGCTGGTCGTTTACCTGGTCGCCAATATTTCTCGACTCAAGGAGGCTCTTAGCGGCCGCTCCGGTCGTTATGGGGGTACTGCGCTTGCTTATCTAATACTGGTGGTCGGGATTCTGGTTCTATTGAACTTCCTCAATTTTCGACATCATAAGAGATACGATCTCACCGAGAACCGGCTTCACGCCCTGTCCGAACAGACTGGGAAGATCGTTCGCAACCTGGATCGCGAAATTGAAATTATAGGTTTCTTTCAAGATTCGGCAGGTGCTGCCCGGTTCGAGAACCTGGCCCGTGAATACAACTACCTCAACTCGAAAGTGGGTTACGAAGTGGTCGATCCTCAGAGAGAGCCGGGTAAGGTGACTCAATATGAGGTGACTCGAAACGGGCAGGTAGTGGTCGTGAGCGGTACACGCCGCGAAGTTCTCGATACCTTCAGTGAAGAGAATCTGACCAACGCATTGATCAAGCTGACACGTGACGAAGAAAAAGTCATCTACTTTCTCGAAGGGCATGGTGAACGGGCACTCGATGACTTCGAGGCGCAAGGCTTTTCCACGGTCAAGGAGGAAGTGGAGAAGCAAAATTATCGAGTGGAAAGCTACAACCTGGCCCAGGAAAATCGAATTCCGGATGATGCAACGGTAATCATTTCAGCAGGACCCCAGGTGAGCTTCTTTCCCAACGAAGTTCAATTGTTGGAGGAATATCTCGAGGGTGGCGGCAAGTTTATGCTGTTAGTGGATCCGGACACCAATTTTGAGATGAACGACTTCCTCGAGCCATACGGGTTGAGTCTTGACGACAATATCGTGATTGATGCTTCTGGAGTCGGCCAACTGCTGGGACTGGGAGCAGCCGCCCCCCTGGTTGCTGATTATGGTATGCATCCCATTACCGAAACACTGGGGCAAACGATGACGTTTTTTCCCCGAGCCAGAAGTCTCACGGTTTCCACCGGCTCGAAGAGCTTCACGACAGCGGAGCTTCTCAGGACGACCGCCCGTAGCTGGGGGGAGACCGAATTGGACGCGGCCGAAGTTGGCTTTGACGAAGGCGTCGATAAGGAAGGGCCACTGGTACTAGGTGTAGTCGCTTCAAAATCGATCGAAACTGAGGGAGATGAAGATACTGAGAGCAAGCCTGACGAGACTTCCGACGGCAATGAAACGGTGGATGCCGATTTAGAAGATCCTGGGGCCGATTCCTCCAGTGGTTCCCTGGAGGCTCGACTGGTCGTGATCGGTGACTCGGATTTCGCAACCAATGGATACTTTCGGAGTTCGGTGAACGGCGATTTGTTCTTGAATGCAGTAAGCTGGTTGGCTCAGGATACCGATCTCATTTCGATCAGACCGAAGGATCCGGAGAATCGGACGATTACCCTGACGGCTTCACAGTCGCGCCTGATTTTCTGGGCAACCGTCATTTTCTTTCCGCTCGCCACGCTCTTTCTAGGTGTCAGTGTCTGGTATCGAAGGAGGAGCTGATGAAAAAATTGGTTATCCTTCTCATCATCTTTCTCGGCCTCGGAGCTTTTGTTTACTTCTATGAGATTGGGGGAGAGGAGGAACGGAAGAGGGCCCAGGAGCTCGAAGAAAGCCTCTTCAGGATTGAGCAAGACCAGATCGAGGAAATTGAAATAGTTCGTCCTGAGACCCAGTCGACCATCGTGCTTCGCAAGGAAGGGGATACATGGAGCATCGAGCAACCCATAAACGCACCGGCAGATCAGAGCGCGGTTGATTCTCTCCTCTCCAGAATTGCCAATGCGAAGCGGGATCGAACGTTCGAAAGTGAAGAGGTAGATTCGGAGGACGAATACGGGCTGGATCAGCCAAGGTTCGAATTGCGGGTCTCGACGTCAGACACCGAGAGAAGCCTCTCGGTCGGATCAGAAGACTTTACGGGTAGTAGCGTGTATGTGAGACTTGGCGGTGAACCACAGGTGCACTTGACCTCTGATCTTCTGGTGAATGCCGTGGATAAAGAGGCCTCCGACTTTCGGAGCAAGGATGTTCTTAAATTTTCCCGCTCTGATATCGATCGAATTGAACTTCTCCAGCGCGAGGAGAAGGTGATCCTGGAAAAAAGAGAGGGCAAGTGGCATCTTCTGGAGCCGGTGCAAGACCGTGCCTCCGAGAGCGCGGTCAGCTCGTTGCTGTCGACGCTCGAGACTGCACGCGCCCAGGAGTTCGTCGCGGAGGAACCGGAGGACCTTTCGGAATTCGGCCTCAACGAACCAGATATTCGCGTCCGCCTGCGAAACAGTACTGATGGGACATGGGCGGTTTTGGAGATCGGCGACAAGCGCGAGGATAACTATCTGGCACGAGATCTTCAGCGGAGCCCCGTCTTCACCGTGACTAACAGTGTTTACGAGAGTGTGACTAAAGACGCCTGGAATTTTCGAAACAAGGATGTTGTCGACGTGCAACAGGATGAGATTGAACGACTCAGGCTTTCTCAGAATGGTAAGGAACTGGTCGTGCGGCGAGAGGAAATGAAGTGGATCATAGAAAGCCCAGAAGGGCAGAGCGGCCAGGAAGCATTGGCCTACAAGTTCTGGTATCCAATCGATGACATCCAGTTCGAAACGCTAAGTGAAGATGCCGTCTCATTTGATTCCGAAATCGTAGTTGCAATCACGCTGAAAGACGGTACCGAAAAGCGCTTTGAGTTTGGAAAAAGAGGAAATGAGTTCTGGGCACACGATGTTGATTCCGGCCGGAAAGGTCAAATTTCGGCCGAGGATTACGAGGGATTACAGCTGAACCCGGAAGAGATTACTTAACCGCCGGAGACCTCGTATCCCCCTTCTTCTGAGTTGGATCGGACTGACCCGCTCGGGCTCCATAAAGTGGAAGGTAGAATGATGCCTTACTGCGAATGAGCCGTGTCGAGTGAAGGAAAAAGTGAGTGGATCCTTCAGTTCCTTCATCCGACTCGCTTCTTCGCAATACGCGTCACGAGTCTTTCTTGGTGTATCGTTTCTCGAGCATCCCAATCAGGCGCAGGATGACGAGAGCAAAAATGACGGTCAGGAGGGCCAGTACGTAGAGCCCGAGGCCGGCAGCCACACCGAGAGACCCAGCGACCCAGATGCTGGCGGCCGTGGTTATGCCTTCGACAGAACCGCGGGATTGAATAATCGATCCCGCGCCTAGAAATCCGATGCCTCCGATCACTCCCTCGATCACCCGCGTGGGGTCGATGCGAAAGATGTCCCCCTGCAGGACGCCGGGATGCGTGAGATAAAGGGCAGCCATAGTCACCGACGCAGCACCCAGAGCCACCATCATGTGGGTACGAAGCCCCGCTGGCTTGCGTTGCTCTTCTCGTTCCCAGCCGAGGATGCCCCCAAATAGAATCGCCAGAATCAGTTTGAGCGCGAGTTCAGCTAATCCGAATGGGCCGGTCATCGAAGCTCCTCGACTTGATTAAAGCACACTTGTCGGGCACAATGAGAGCGGGCTGATTTCAGTTCAACTGTATACCTGAACTGGCTGAAGATTGCGAGTTCTTGAATATAGCTTATAAACGAATTTGTTGCCGCATGCGATTCCACTGTCGTCGTCTCGTGCGGATTGCGAGGGATTTCAGGCGGTCTTCTTGTATACAGGAGGCAGTGCTTTCCCCTTGAATCCTTCAAAGTCTTGTTCGTTCGCTCCCATTCATAGGCTACTCGGCGAATAGAGAGAGCCCTTACCCGAAAAAAGGCATTGTCGGTTTGTTTGGAGGTGAGCGATTATTGGCCCTTTAAGACGTTTAACACGACTCCAGCTGGGAGTGTAAAGAGGATCGAGTGACCAATGGCCGATGCAATAGACAAGTTTCACAGTAAGGCGGACGAAATGTCTGAATTAGAAGCGATTGAAACGCAAGAGTGGTTGGAAGCCCTGGACTATGTGCTTCATGAAAGCGGCCCTGAACGGGTCGTTCAGCTTCTCAACGATCTTGAGATTCACGCCACTCGTAAGGGAGTAACAATCCCGTTCGCTGCCACCACTCCTTATATTAATACCATTCCAGCCGCTGAGCAGCCCGCTTATCCGGGTGATCGCGAAATCGAAAGACGGATTAAGAGCCTGATCCGGTGGAATGCAATGGCGATGGTTGTCAGAGCAAACAAGAGCGAAGACGGGATTGGCGGACATATCGCGAGCTATGCATCCCTTGCGGGCCTTTATGAAGTCGGCTTCAACCATTTTTTCCGTGGACCAAATGCCGAGGGAGGAGGCGACCTGGTTTACTTCCAGGGGCA
>Ga0079224_100012660_pt1 | contig 11692 bp, 4 predicted proteins | sample Stecom2015_FD_80414 | JGI IMG/M metagenome (GOLD analysis project Ga0079224, IMG submission 80414) | Agricultural soil microbial communities from Utah to study Nitrogen management - Steer compost 2015 | ecosystem: Environmental > Terrestrial > Soil > Agricultural land | place: USA: Utah...
AACAAAGTTTCTAGAGTCACGCCGAGAAATGATGCAGAAGTGGGCAGATTACTTGGAATCTTTCCTTGAAGGTAGAGACGGTGTGAGTGTAGTGCCTCAGAAAGATTTAAGCCTGTCATGAGACAGGCTTTAAGGAAATAAAATAGTCGCTATGCAGCTCTATTTTTGCTTGCTATCCATTGATTGATTTGGTGTTCAGACCACGTTGGCATGCTTGCAGTGATGTAGGTTGGAGCAGGGAAGTCCCCACGCTTGATTAGTTTCCAAAGCATGGATTCTGAAATGTTAAGTAAGCCTGTGGTTGCCTCACGATGGGAGAGTGTGCGTGTGCGACCAGAACGGTCTACAAAGACCTTACCAGCACGTGCTGGATAATTAACGAGATCTTTCACTCGATAAAGTTTTGCAATAGACATTATCTGTCTACTCCTTATTTTTATACTTAAGCAACATTGCTTAAAGGAAAGCTTAGCAAAAGAAAAAAATGACAATTCCAAAAGTATAAAACGGAAGAAAAATTAAATTTTTTAGTTCCAGATGAGTCTTCACTGAAACAATGTAGACCGAAAAATTAATCCTTTGAAAATTCTGTATGGAAGTATAACTAGCATACATAGCAAAATAATAACGAAAGGAAATAAAGTTTTTGCTTTTGGGTCCTTAATCGACAAGATATTGATTAGATAAAATTTTTAAATAAATAATTAGAAAAATTTTCTTGAATAAAATTTATTCAATAATTATCATATGTGCAAAATATATACAAAAATCCATAAAACCAACAAAATAGGTTACATAATGATACTAAAAGTATGGCAAAAGCTTTTATTTGGTATGGGGGTGTCAGCAGGCGGAATACAGCTTAGCACTGCTGGAGTTCAAGAAGGGATTAACTGGTTAAAGTCTTCTGAACAAACTAAAGTGGCAACTTCCTTGCAGGCATTGTATGAAAAAACCATTACCCTTGGGGCCCATTCGGTTGCCACTAATCCTGTAGATGTAAGACAGTTACTTGGGGAAGAACAAAGTACGGAAGGGTTGGTACGCGGAATTCTCATTTTAAAATTGCAGAATGAGCCTACCGAGCAGTATTTAAATCAGGTTTTAAAATATCAGAATGAAGATGGCGGCTTTGGTCATCTGGCTGGCTGGCAAAGTAATCCTCTGGATACTGCCTGGGTATTACTGGCCTTAAAACAACTGAATTATAAGAACAGTGAGGTGATTGGTAAGGCAGTTGCCTATCTGGCCAGCCAGCAACGCTCATCAGGTGCGTTCCAAGTGGTATCACTCGATGAATATTATGTCACGGCACATGCCTTAACTGCTTTAACCGAATATCTAAAAGACTATCCGCAATATAATGCGGTTGCTTTGAAAACTGTGAATTTCCTGGAATCTAAACAGATCAGCGATGGACATTGGGTAGAACATCAGGACCAGCTATTTGTAGATGCTTTATTAAATGAAGCTCTGCATCCCTACCGAAATGCAGATCATCCTGCCCGTGAAGCATTTAAAGCAGTAGTGCTCAACCAGCAGAATGCTGATGGCAGTTGGGTTCAGGATATCTATACTTCAGCAATTATTCTGCGTTCATTAAAAATCCAGTCTACTCCGGCTGTGAATCCGATCAGTTCTGGTATTAGTTTCAGCATAATTGATGCAGAAACGAAAGCGAATATTTCGGGTGCGACGGTGATCAGCTCATCAGAAAGTGCATCGGCTTTAACTGCCCAGACTGATGCTAACGGTTCGGTCGTATTTACCGACACCAAAGCAGGTGATTATCGCTTTACCGTTTCCAAAGAAGGCTTTGGCAGTCTGATTTTCCAGGTTACTTTACGCCAGGGCGAAAGTTTAAACCTGGGTCAAATTGAATTGACGCGTCGAGCAAATGTCACAACTGCTCTAGTACAAGGTCGAGTTACAGACAAGAACACAGGTTTGCCGATTGCCAATGCTGAGGTGAAACTGGTGAGTGGAACTACCACATTAACCGCGACCACGAATGCAGAAGGGCGTTATCAGATTACCATGCAGCAACCTGCTGCCTTTAGTGTAAGTGTAAATGCTACAGGTTATGTAGGTGTGGGAGGAACAGGTACTGCCGCGGCAGGAAGTACCTTTGACTTTTCTCCACAACTGCTTGATGAACAAAAAAACATTGGTTCTGTGAGCGGTAGAATTGTAGACGGGCAGGACCAGGCTTTAGCGGATGTTGCTGTTCTGAGAAACGGAACTGAAGTTGCACGGACTGATAACCAGGGCCGTTTTAACTTAGTCGGCATTCAGGCTGGTGCATTTACTCTTACATTTAGTAAAGAAGACTACTTTGGACCGGGTGTAAGCATTAACCTGCCAGCAGGGCAGATTGCAGATGTTGGAACGATCCAGCTCTATCAAAAGGATGCAAATGATCCGGGACAGGATACTACGGTTGATACCGGTAAATTTGAGATTACCGTCGTCAATGCGAACGGTAATCTGATCAATAATCCAACCATTGTTGCCGAGAAGCTGGATGCCAGTGGTCAGGTTATTCAAAAACAGAGTTTTAGTGCTGAGAGTGATGCTGCAAATAACCTCTTGCTAGCTGAACTGACGACAGGACGCTGGAGACTGACCGCATCACATCCAAGTTATCAGACCGGTTCTCCAGTTATCTACACTTTGGCCAAAGATCAGACCCAGAAAGTCCAGTTAAAGCTGAACCTGCTGTCCTATGAAATGAAAGGTTATCTGGTTGATTCGCAGACCAATAAAGCCATTTCAAATGCGACAGTAACTATTTACCGCCAAGACAATGGCCAGCAGCTGTTTACAGGTAAGACAGATGCAGCTGGTAGTTTCAGTGCAAAAAACCTGAATACCGATCTGGTCCGCATTCAGATTGCATCGACCCCGCATTTAGGAACAACCCGATACTTTGATAAACAGTATATAGAGGGTACGGTTGCTAATCTGGGAGAAATCCGATTACGCCCATTATCCGCGGATACCAGTCTGCCTGACCTGAAAATTACCAAAACAGATAGCAGTGGGCTAACGACTGAACAACAAAGCCTGGAAACGACAGGGACGCTTAAAGCAACCATTGGCAATGCAGGGAATAAGGCGTTTACGAAGACCCAGGAAGTTGAAATCCTGGCTTTTGCCGATACCAACAACAACCGTATCTTCGATGAAGGCGAGATTGTTCTGGGCAAGACAACCTTACCTCAGGGGCTGGATATCCAGGAGGAGATTGAGGTAGATATACAGATTCAGGGTAAATCGCTGTTCCGGGATGCGCCGATTGGTATCTGGGTGGACAGTACCAGGCAGGTAGCAGAAAAGGATGAATCCAATAATATTGCATTGACCAGTGATGCTGCCGAGATTAGACCTGAAAAGGGAACTCTTGAGGCTGAAGTCGTTTGGCATTATGGGAAAACAACTCCTACATCTACAGGTGAATCAAATTATGGTTCATCTGAGTCAGCAGTAGCAGCGCCTTTAGAGGATACTAATGGTGATGGCATTATTGGACCTGGGGATAAAGCAACGGTTTTATATGTCAACTATTTTGGACGTATAGTTGCCATTGATCCTAGCACTGGTCTTGAAAAATGGAATATTACGGGTGTGTCTAGCCATGCATCTCCAACTATTGCCGATATTGATAAAGATGGTCTACCAGACATTATTTTTAGAAAAAGTGGGCAAATACATGTACATGATAATTTAGGGAAATTTAAAAAATCATGGACAGCTTCAGGCGTATCTTTGAGCAATGGCCAATATCCTATGGTCGGAGATTTAGATAATGACGGAATTCCTGAAATTGTATCCAATACAAATATCAGCCAATATGAAAAAGGATCTTTAATTTCTAATACGGGTGTAGGTAATGCTCTGGCTTTAGCGGATCTTGATGGTGATGGAACATTAGAAATTATCGGTACTACAGGTGTAGCAAAATATATAGGAGGTACTACACCAACGGTTATAAAGCTATTTAGTTATGCTTCAAAAAGCTATGCTGCTATAGCAGATATGTTTGGCACTGGACAGCCAAACATTGTCACCACTGGTGATGGTTATTTCACAATTTTCTCCAAAACAGGGCAACAACTAGCTCGATATGCGATTCCGAATGGTGGATCTGGTGGCACACCAACAATTGCAGATTTTGATGGGGATGGCCAAGCCGATATGGGAGTTGCTGGAGCACGTGCATATACAGTAATGCGTAGTGATGGCAGTGTAATTTGGTCTATACCAGTTCAAGATACATCATCCCAAATAACTGGATCCAGTATTTTTGACTTTAATAATGACGGCAAGTTTGAAGTTGTCTATGCAGATGAAGACTATTTTAGGATTTATGATGCAGCGACCGGTGCTGAAATTTATAAATTAATTAATTCATCCCATACGGCTTCGGAAGCGCCTATTGTTGTAGATGCCGATGCAGATGGCCATGCAGATATTTTTATTGTTTCTAATAAAAGTGGAGGTGGTCGAGCTGGATATACTGCAGGTCTTCGAATGATCTCTGGCAAGAACAAGGATTGGGCCAATACCCGTAATATCTGGAACCAGTACAGCTATCATGTCACCAATATCAATGATGACCTTACAGTTCCCCAACAGGAAGTTAACAGCTGGGAAGCCCACAATACCTATCGTGCCAACCTGCTGCTGAACCAGAATGCGACAGCTGCAACTGACCCAACAGCATCTTATATCCGTGTTGATGACAAGAGTGGCTTTGGCCAGACCCGATTCACGATCCGGATCGGGAATGCCGGAGGCAAGACTATTCTGAAAGGCTTGCCGGTAAGCTTCTACAAGCAGACGGCTGAACAGCAGGTTGCAGGGGATAAGGGTACGCTCATTGGCATGGCTCAGACAAGCAAGGTGCTGGCTGCCGGTGAATATGAAGACCTTTCTATTGATTACCTAGGTGATCTGACAGACTTTGGCGCTATTGTCATTGTGGCCAATGATCCAGGAGCCAGCAGCGCAGCCAAGATCCAGGAATATACAGATGCCAATAACACAGCGCGTCTGAATGTATCTGCTGGAGGATTTGAATCTTTTGGACTGAATGCTTCTCTGGATAAAGCAGAGTATCAAGCAAATGATATAGTCAAGATTTCTGCCAATGTCGAGAACATGGGCAGCTTCTCCAGTGAAGCCACAGTGCGTCACAGTATTTACGACCAGCAGGGTAACCTGATTGCAACGCTGTCAGCTTATGAGGTCAACCTGAACTCTCGTAATAAAGGTACGTTCCAGGATCAACGTATTACTGACTGGTTATTGACAGGTGTCTACAGTGGACAGTATCAGGTTAAAACGGAGTTGTTGAAGAAAGGAATAACGATCGCAACAGCTACAAACAACTTAACTGTAGTCAGCGCAGCCGACGTCAATGGCCTAATAGATACACGCATTTCTACGGATAAACAGCAATATCCAAGCAATGGTCTAGTGACTTTAGAAATGCAATTGCAGAACACCTCTAGTAATGATCTGGGCGGTGAAACTACTGTCCTGACAGAAGTCTTTAACAGCCAGAATGAAAAAATATTTGAAAAGCAGGAAAGCTATAGCCAACTTGCTGCAAATGCACTGAAACAGTCCCATTACCAGTTACAGCTATCGAATGCAGTGAAAGGGAACTACAGTGTAGTCACTACCACGACAACTGCCGGTAATAGCTATACACGAACCACCAACTTCGCAGTATTGAGTGCTGCACAGTCTGGATTGGGTCTAGTGGGGGCATTGAGTGCAACACCAAATGAAGTGCCGATCGGTGAGAATGTCCTGCTGAATTTACAGGTTCAAAATACCGGTAATGAAGTCTGGAATAACTTGCCGCTGAATATCCGGATCTTCAAGAATGATGACCTTGAACCAGTCACAACACTGAGTACGACAGTGGGGCAATTGGCCCAGACACAAGTTTACCAGCAAGGCTTAAGCTGGAAAACTGCAGGTGTCAAAGGTGATCGGGTGACCGCAGCCTTAACCTATAAAACTGCTACTGGTGAAGAGAAACCACTGGCACAAGCCAGCTTTAACCTGACTCAAGTTCCGGTAGAAGTGAGCTTGCCAGACTACAAGAATGTCAATAACCAGCTCCTAGTATATTACAGCTGTGAAGCAGGCTGGCATAAGTCAGTACTGAACTGGGCATTTGGCAAGTTCAACTATGCCTGCTTCAGTGAGCGTGGAACTACCTTAAACCGCTATTTGAATGAAATTAAACAGGAAACTGGACTCAACTATAAGGTTACTTATAGTCCGATTGAGTTTAAGAAGCTCATGCGTAGTGGTTTGTATAACAACTACTGGGTATTGGGTGCGGTCGAGAAATTCGCAGTTTCAACCAATGATGAAATCAGGGAACTCAGCTTTAACGGTGAATCGGTTCTGTTCGATAAAGGTATTCTGGACTGGACTAACTACGAGTTGCTGAACCTGGCCGATATTCGTTACCGTGGGCATATTCTACTGTCTAAGCGTGACATGCAGTCCCATCAGCCGGTCTATGACAATGCTAACCCAGTGGTGGAGCCAACAGGTGATACCTTGGCAATGTACCTCGGTGATCGTGCCAAAGTTACAGCCAGCTATGACGGACGCAACTGCCTGGGCTTTGACAAGGACTGGATCAGAAATGTAGAAACCATTGTCGACCTTAAGTTCTATGTCTGCAACCATGCGCATAAATATCCGGCGGTCGTTACCGCTGACTACGGTGATGGTAAACCTCTGGCGTTATCTTTTGACTTGCTACGTAGTCTGGCAACGGATGGTCAATCCTCAACGAATAAGAAAAATGCATGGAAAGGCTTGCTGAAACAGAGTCTGTCCTATCAGCAAGTTGATGCGACCAAACGTATGAGTTATGCACCACAGGAACCTGTGCATCTAAGTGTTAAGCTAAGTGCAAATGCGAATACACAGGCTACAGTAGTGGTACAGCTGCCAGCCAATGCGAAATGGTTAGGTCAGGGGGCTGTGAGCAATAACCAGGTAAAAGTGGTGACTAATCTGACTCAGGCGGAAAACCAGAATCTGCATTTACCGATTGCTTTGCCGACAGGTTCAGGAACTCATGCAATTAAGGTAACCGTTTATAACGGTACAGATACTACTGCCCAGCCAATAGACAGTAAGGAATATCGCTTCCTGGTACGTGGGGTCAGCGAACGTCTGAGCTTATTAGATCAGCGTGTCCGTCAATGGAGTCCTCGACTTGCAGATATTACCGAGGTTGCAGCAATCAAGACCTTAATCAGTACCGGTAAGTTGAAACAATCTTTAGGCTTGCATGACACAGCTATCGCGGCCTTTGCGGAAGCAGGGGGGATTATGGACCGTCTGAAATATATTGATGCCAAGCCGGCGAGAAAAGAGCTGGATGAACTGATCCGTACTTTACAGATCCAGTGGTATCACGCAAATCCATAAGAAATAAGGGAAAGCTTGGGCTGTTTCTAAGGAAATAGCCTGGATTAAATATATTAACTTAAGATAAATTTAAAATAAGAACTGGTGAAATAATGAAATTTAATACCACTTTAAAACGCTGGATAGCAGGGACGATCGTGCTATGTCATGCAGGGGTATTGGCTGTGCCAGCAATGGCAGCCGTTGAACAGGAAGCTTTTGGCCGTGCCAAGCCGGGAACAGAAGGGTCGGTAAGCCAATCAGATCTTGAACGCTTACAGGAACTCGTCAAGCATATGCAAATGCGTTTGAAAGATTTCACGCCACAAGCTAAAGCAAGTACTGCAAAAATCAAAGAGCTAAATCAGCAAAAGCAGGCTTTACAGACGAAAACTGCTCAGCAGATTTTGGAGTTAAGAAGCAACATTGCATCAGAGACAGCTAAGGCTGTGGCAGATCTGCGTACAGAAGCGAAATTATTTAAAGATAAAACGATTGCACAGCGCCAGGAGCAAACTGCAAAACTTATTGAACAGCGTCAAGCGATTATGGAAGGTCTGTTCAACCAGCTTGCTGAAGCAAAAGATGATACTTCACGTAATGCATCACTGACTAAAATCACGCAACAAATGGCACAATGGGAACCTAAAAAACTCCAACGTGACTTTAAAGAACTTCCTTGGGGACGTCCTGATAGTAAGGTGCCGGCGCCAGTAACAGCTCAAGATTTTAAAAAACTAGGACCAGCTCTTGAGTTTTATCAGGTAAAAGCATCTGAAAAATTGATTATTAATCCACTTTATAAAGCTCAAAAAGATATTAGTGTCTTAAGTCCTGATGAAATCTGGAAACAAGCGACACCAACAGTATTAACCACATCTAGTGTTGGGCAATGGCAGAAAATTGCATTTAATGGCATGATGCTATCAAATCAAGATAAATGGCCAGTACTTGCTTCTCTTCCTGTTGCGACATTAGCTGAAGATTTAAAAGCCAATGAAGATGTACAGATTACTCAAGAGATCAAAGATCTTGCTAAACAGTTAGATCACAATCCTGCGAAAATCTATAAATGGGTGTATGACAATATTGAGTTTGTTCCAACGTATGGTTCGATCCAAGGTTCAGCTTATACCTTAGAAACTAAACGCGGTAATGCGACAGATACCAGCAGTTTACTGATTGCTTTACTACGTGCATCAGGCATTCCAGCACGTTATGTATCAGGAACCATTGATGTTCCTGCTGAAGTGGCTAAAGACTGGGTGGGCGGAGTAAATAACCTGAGTGCTGCAGGTAACTTAATTGGCCAAGGTGGTGTGCCAAGTGTAATCATAATGAATGGTGGCAAAGAAAGTCATTTACGTATGGAGCATATGTGGGTTGAGGCTAAAATGGACTTTATCCCAAGTAAAGGTGCAGTTCAGACCAGCGGTCAAAATAATCCAAATATTGAAGATAGTTGGGTGCCTTTAGATGCAAGTTATAAAAGTTATGAACGTACTAAAGGTATCGACTTGGCTAAAGCAGTTCCTTTTGATACTGGAGACTTTATAAATAAGGCGCAACAAGGAGCTACCATAGAAATTAATGAACAGAATAGTAGTTTTAAAAATATAAATACAAAAAATACTGATAAAGAAATTGAACTCTATAATGAAAAAGTAATTTCATTTTTAGGAGAAAGGTATTCAGGTTCTACAATTGCTGAGATCTTTGGTTCAAATAAAATAATATCATTCAAAAGTAAAATGTTGAGCCCTGTTTTACCTTATAAAGTAGTTGCAGTAGTCAGGGACTATCATACATTACCAAACACTATGCGCCACTATTTTAATCTAAATATTTATAATCCAAATGATCCTTATGCCGCTGCTATGGGTAGTTATGCAGTACAATTCAAAATACCGAGTACTCAGTTAAAAGGTAAACCCCTTGCTTTATCATTTAGACCTTCTTCAAAATCTGATGTAGATGCAATTTTAAATGTATTCCCTAAACTAGATTCTACAGGTGATGTAGATTTAACAAAACTACCTAGAAGTTTATCAACATCCATCAATATGACAGGCGAAATAACATTAGATGGAGAAATATTAACAACTTTACCAAGTTATGCTTTTGGTAGTGAAATTCAAGCAAATATAGGATTTACAAGTCCTAACAGTAATTGGAGTTTGCCCAATAAAGAGTTAACTGTGGGTGCATATCATGCAATTGGATATAATCTGCAGGGTATTAGCAAAAATCAGCTTACTAAAATCAATGAAAAAATGATGAATGCTAAAAGTAAGTTAGAAAGTAAAGATGAGCAGAAAGTAAAAACAATTAGCATACATGATATGACTGGGTCTTTACTTCAAGCGGTAGTACAGACATATTTCGGACTTAATGATACACAAGGTAAAATATTAGCTAGACAACATAACATTGTCGAAAATAGTTATATGAGTTTTGGTACATTCTCTACTAGTGTTCAAGGGGTTTATACTTGGGGGATATTAAGAAGTGCCCGTTTGGGAGGAATGATTATGGATATTGATAGAATCAGTGCTATATCCGTAGAAAAAAATAATAATAATTTAAATCTACAAAAATTTAGACAACAACAAGGTATAAGACAAAGTGCTTATGAAAATCTTGTGCCTGAAAGATTTTTTAATGATCCTAATAGCTTGAAGAAAAACGTTGATGGAATTAGTGCGATCAAAGCACTACATCTTGCAAATACTCTAGGACAAGAAATTTATGTAATTAATTCTCAAAATATCAATTCAATATTACCTAAACTCCAGCATGATAGTGGAACAATTTCAGATGTCAGAAATGCAATTGCATCAGGAAAAACAGTAACCATTAGTCAATCAGAAATTAGTGTAAATAATTGGAAAGGTAGTGGTTATATTATTTTAGATGAAAATACAGGATCTGGCGCTTATATGATTAGCGGTGGATTAAATGGAGGTGCAATTACAGATAATCAAGCTTCAGCAGCTTCCGGTGCAAGTATAGGTATTGCAATTTCTGCAATATTATTAGGAATAATGGCAACTACTGCTATTGGAGCACCGTATGTTGCAGTATTTGGACTATTACTTGCCCCTTCAATATTACTCTGGTTATTTATGATTTTAGCCGTAGTTGCAATTATTGCTTTAATTATAAATTGGATGTATTGGGAAGATGATGGCTGTTTTAATGCTTACTTAGGTGCTTCAATGACTTTAGGAGCTATTTTATCAGGGCTTATAGCCCCTCCAGCTGCAGCAATTGGCGGAAACCCGGCTACAGTTAATACAGTAACAAGAATTCTGAACACTTTATCTGGATTATTTGGTCTTGGAATGACTACTCAGTCTTCTACAGAAATTCAAAATTGTATTTAACTTCAATTATTAGGGTAATAGTTAAAATTCTATTACCCTATTTAAGGTGGAAAAATTGAAATCTGAATGTCCATATTGTGGTAAAGTTATTTCTATTTATGAATCTAATAGTAAAGATGGTATTATAATTAGAAAAATAAAAAATAAAGATATTGAATATTTTTGTCCTTTTTGTAAATCTAGGTTGGTAGTATTAATAAAAAGAAATTTTAAATATTTAAATTTATTTTTGTATTTATCTTTTTTATTTTTATTATTTGTTTTTTTGTTATTTATATGGTTTTTTGAGTATTTAATTTTGTTTATGTTGTTTTATTTGATTTTACTTATTTTATATATTCAATTTAATAATGTTGAAAGGGTTTTAATTTTTAAAAAAGATGAATTTGATAGTTGAATCTACGTTTTCAAAGTAGCCTAAATTCTGTATCTTTCTTCTTAAGAAAGTTGGATGTATTGCTTTATCGAGTGTTTTTCAATTGCGATTTGAAAAAGTCTAATGATTTTAATACACTTAACTTTTTTAACTAACTACAAAGATGTCGCACTTGGTATTTGAATCTGCGAGATTTTTTATTTTGAACGACTTTGTCGTATAAAGATTTTAAAAGTAGAATTTTCCTATACGCTTCAAATTTAGCTTACAACTTAGGTTTGATGTCGGTCTAATTCCGTAAATTTATTCAGTACGGCTATACGGGAATGTACCTCATTTACTTGACTTGAAAAATGCCTAGCTGGCAATTTGTCGTCTAATAATTTGATGCAATGCATCTTGGTTTCGACCAAAATTCGGTGATGATAGCCTGACCATTTTTTCCATAGTGTCCTGCCTAAACGTTTAACTGTTCGAA
>Ga0079224_100012662_pt1 | contig 11692 bp, 10 predicted proteins | sample Stecom2015_FD_80414 | JGI IMG/M metagenome (GOLD analysis project Ga0079224, IMG submission 80414) | Agricultural soil microbial communities from Utah to study Nitrogen management - Steer compost 2015 | ecosystem: Environmental > Terrestrial > Soil > Agricultural land | place: USA: Utah...
GTCGATGAGGGCGTGCTCCAGATTGGTGCGGAACACCGCCGCGTTCACCCGCTCCTCGTCCGAAAGCTGGTCAAGCGGAATCCGGTCCAGTTCCGCCAGCATCTTGCGCCAGTGCTCGGCGCGGCGTTGCTGCGTGGCGGCATCGACACGGGGCAGGCGGTCGGCGCTGATATAGCCGCCCTCGCCATCCTCGGCCCAGCCGCGCTCGTTCATGCTCCACGACCAGTCCGCCTCGTAAAGGGCGCGTAGCTGCTGATCCGCGGCGGAACCGGCCACAGCCGCCGCGCCGCCCTCCACGGAACCGGCAGCGGCCGCCACGCCGGGAACCCCGGCGGCTGCCAATGAAAGGGCCATTGCAAACAGGCTGATACACCACCGATTCATTGTGCTGCTACTCCCTTGACCGATTGATTTTTATCTCGACTTTACGGACGCGGCTTTTTCAAGAGCCTGAACTATAAGCAGGATTTTTGAAAGCATCATCGCTCGCACCAAACGGGCGCTGCTGAACAGCCAGTATTTCAAGATCGCCCCACCGCTGCCCGAACGGCTCGAAATCCCAAGCCTTCGGCATCTTTATGGCTATTCGCAAAACGCGCCGTCAATCAAAATATTAAATGAATGAAAAATTTGACCCCGGATGCGATGAAAGGTTTAATCCTGCACGAAAGCGGCTAAAATCAGCGCCCGACAGGCACCGGTAAGCGTGACAAGTTGAGGGGGGCAATTTGCTGGGAACGAAAGCACGGAAGGTGCAGCTTCCGTTGGGAGAACGCATCAAGACGCGGCGCAAGGAACTGGGCCTCACGTTGCAGCAACTCGCGGCCCGGTCAGAACTCTCCGCGCCCTTCATATCGCAGGCCGAGCGCGACCTGACGACACCCTCTCTGGTCTCCCTTCTCGCGCTCGCCAAGGCGCTGGAAGTGGACCTGAGCTATTTCATGCAAATTCCCGACAACACCAACATCGTGCACCGGGCGGACAACCCGCGCAGGATCGAGGTGGACTCTCCGGTTAAATATTTCGATCTGTCGTCGCAGCTTGAGAACCGCCAACTCGACATCATCCTGATGCGCATTCCGCCCGGCCATGAATTCCCGATCGATCAACGCAACGGCGAAGACATGCTCTACCTGCTGGAAGGCGAACTGTTCGCCACCGCCGGCCAGACCGAAACCATACTGAAAGCCGGAGACAGCATGCACTTCGACTCCCGCCTGCCCCACTCGGCCCGCAACATCTCCAACCGCGAGGCCGTGCTCCTTTACGTCGGCACGCCCAGCGTGTTCAGCGCCAAGTAAACCCGCGCACCCCGCGCACGTAGAGATTTGTTTTTTGTTCGCAGGGGACGCTCAGGCAGTGCCTTTGCTCCCCTGCCCCCCCGCAGAGCCGATATGCACAGCGGCTTGTGCCGCGCACGACCGTTTGACTTGCCTTCCAAAAGGCGCACCCGGCCAGTCCCGCGCACGTCCCGAAAAAGGAAAGGGAGGTTGCCAGGAGGGATGAATCCCTCCTGCGAAAAGAAAACAAATCTCTCTGGCTCAAACCTCTCCGGCTTGTCGCCTCAAACCATCGGGTCGGGCAGGCTGGCGTCCATGGGCACGAATTTGATATCTTCCGGCTTCAGGCCGAGGCGCACCGTGCCGCCCGGCTCGGGCCGGAAGCCGCGCGTGCGCAGCGTGAGCGGCTGGCCGTTCACCGTTACCGTTGCTTCCCATGCGGAGCCGCCGAAGCGCACATCGGCCACCTGCGCCTCCGCGCCGTCCGGCCCGACGACCAGTTCATCGGGCCGCACCAGCAGCCAGGCCTCGCCCTCCGGCTGGCCGGCGGCGGGATAGGTGCCGAGCGGGGTTTGCGCTTGCTCATTCTTGATGACGGCGGGCAACGTGTTGACCTGCCCCAGCAGCCGTGCGGCGGCCAGCGATGCGGGCCGCCGGTAGCATTCCTCCGCCGTGCCGCTTTGCACGATGCGGCCACTGGTCATCAGCGCCAGTTGATCGCCGATCAGCATGGCTTCCTCGGGGTCGTGCGTCACGATCAGCACCGCCACGTTCTGCTCGCGCAGCACCGAGAGAACCAGACGGCGGATGTCTGCCTTCAGCGCGCCGTCCAGCCCCGAGAACGGCTCGTCCAGCAACAGGGCGGACGGCCCGCAGGCCAGCGCCCGGGCAATGGCCACGCGCTGCTGCTCTCCGCCCGAGAGCATGTGCGGGAACGCCCGCGCCCGGTCGCCCAGCCGGGACTTCTCCAAGAGCGCCAGCGCCCGCGCCTCCCGCTGCTGGCGGGGCAGGTTGCCAAGGCCGAAGGCCACGTTGTCCAGCGCGTTCAGGTGCGGGAACAGCGCATAATCCTGAAACACGATGCCGATGTTGCGCTGCTCTGGCGGCACCTGCATTCCGGGTGCGGACAGCAGCCGCTCCGGCGTGCGGATTTCGCCTTCGTCCACCGGTTCCAGCCCGCCGATCAGCCGCAGCATCGTGCTCTTGCCGCAGCCGGAGGGGCCGAGCAGGCAGGTGATGCGCCCCGGCGCAAGCTCAAGGCTGACGGAATCGACCGCCCGCCGGGCGCCGTAAATCCGGGTCACGCCATGCAACGACATGGCGGGCAGCGACATGGCGGAAGGCTGGGTCATACTCATCTTGCTTCTCTCTCAAGCGCCGGGGCGGGAAGCCGCGATTTCACGCGACAACCACAACACGCCCGGAAGCGCCATGGCAACGATCAGCAGCGAAGGCCACCCGGCCTGCGGCAGCCGCTCGTCCAGCGCATAGTTGTTGGCGATCACTGCCAGCGTATCGAAATTGAACGGGCGCAAGATCAGGGTTGCGGGCAGTTCCTTCAAAATGTCGATGAACACGATCAGCCCGCCGGTCAGCAGCGCGCCGCGCGCCACCGGCAACTGCACCTTGAAGGCGGTGCGCATCTCGCCCGCGCCGAGGCTGCGGCTGGCCCATACCATGGTGGGCGTCACCCGCGTCAGCCCCGCCTCGATCGGCTCCACCGCCGCCGCCATCAGTCGGGCGGCATAGGCGTACAGCAGCAGGCCGATGCCGATGGCGAAGTTGCCCGTGCCGCCGAACAACTGCCACAAAATCGATGCCGGAGCGAGCAGCCCCACCGCCATCACCGCGCCCGGCGTGGCATAGCCGAGGCTGGCGAAACGCCCGGCGAGCGAGCGCTCCCCGCGCGTGCCCAGCGCCAGAAACGTGGCGAGCGCCACCGTCAGCAATGCGCCCGCCACGGCAAGGGTGAGGCTGTGCCGGGCGGCGCGCAGCAGGCGCGGCCATTCCGGCGTGATGTCGAGAGACCCCCACAGCAGCCAGCCAGCGGGCAGCAGCAGCCCCGCCGTCAGCAGGAACAAGCAGAACGCCACCGCCAGCGCGGCGCGCGCGCCTGTCAGGCGCGGTGCGGCCAGAGGCCGCCAGGCGGAGCCGCGACCATCATGACTGCGCCCGCTGCGCCCGCGCCGCTCGATCCACAACAACACGGCCGCCGCCGCCAGCAGCGGCAAGGCCAGCCGGGCCGCGCCCGCCGTGCTGCCGAACACCGACCATGCCCGCACCACGCCGGTGGTGAGCGTTTGCAGGGCCAGAAACGGCACCGCGCCATAAGCCGCCAGCGTTTCCATCACCGCGAGGGCGACGCCTGCGGCCAGAGCCGGGCGGGCAAGCGGGAAGGCGACGCGGAAGAACACCTTGCCCGGCGAGCAGCCGAGCATGCGGGCGGCCTCCAGCGCCGAGGCGGACTGGCTGATGAAGGCGGTTCGCATCGCCAGATAAACATAAGGGTAAAAGGCGCAGGAGAGCACGAACGCCGCCCCGCCGATGGTTCTCATTTCAAAGGGAAGATCGAACCCGTAATTCGTGCGCAGTCCGGTGCGCAGCGCGCCCGCCACGTCGAAAAGGTCTGCATAGGCGTAGGCCAGGGCGAAGGCGGGCACCGCCAGCGGCAGCACCAGCGCCCAGGTGAAGAAGCGGCGGCCGGGGAAGCGGTACATCACCGTCAGCCATGCCGCCAGCGTGCCCGTGGCAGCGGTTACCAGCCCCACGAGCAGGGCGAGCCAGGCGGAGGTTGCGGCATAGCGGGCGATGTCTCGCCCGGCCATCTCCGCCCCCGGCCCTGACAGCGCCGCCGCCAGAACGCCGAGCAAGGGCGCCGCGGCAACCACTGCCGCGGCGATCCCCAACCCTTTCAGCCACGACAGGGACCGGCGCCGAAGCGCCGGTTCTGCCACCGGACTTGCGATCATCAGCGCCAGCCCACCCGGCTCATGAGCTGCTGGGCTTCCGGCTGACGCCCCGCGAAGCGGTAAGCGGGCATGGGGTGCGCTTCAAAGTCGGCGAAGGCATCCACCGGCGCGGGCGCTTCAACGTCCGGCGAGGCCGGGAATTCGTTGTTGTGGCGAGAGATGTGCTGCTGGCTTTCCGCCGAGGCGAGGAATTCCAGCAGGCGGATGGCGTTCTCGCGGTTGGGCGCGTTCCTGGCCACGCCGCCGCCCGAGATGTTCACATGCGCGCCCTGGCCCTCAAGGCTGGGGAACGCCAGCTTCACCTTCTCGGTCACCTTGCGGTCGGCCTCGTTCTCGCCGTTGGCCATGCGGATGTAATAGTAGCTGTTGGTGAGCGCGATTTCGCAAACGCCCGCGTTCACGGCGCGGATCTGGTCGCGGTCGCCGCCCTCGGGCGCGCGGGCCATGTTGGCGACGACGCCGCGTGCCCATTCCTCGGCCTTTTCCTCGCCCCAGGCCTCGATCAGCGCGCCGACCAGCGAGAGGTTGTAAACGCTGTCTGACGAGCGGACGCACAGCTTGCCCCGGAAACGCGGCGAGGCGATCTTTTCATAGGTGTCCACCTCGTCGGGCGTGACCTTGGTGCTGTCATAGGCCACGATGCGCGCGCGGCGGCTGAAGCCGAACCAGCGGCCTTCCGGCTCGCGCAGGGCTTCGGGAACGGCGGCTTCCAGCGCCTCGGAGGTGATCGGCTGGAGGAGGTCCGCCGTCTGGGCGCGCCACAGCGCACCGGCGTCGGCGGTCACGAACAGGTCAGCCGGGCTGCGCTCGCCCTCGGCGCGCATGCGGGCGATCAACTCATCCGCGTTGCCCTCGATCCGGTTGACGCGAATGCCGGTCTCGCTGGTGAACCGCTCGTAAAGCGGAAGGTCACTGTCATAATGCCGGGCGGAATACAGGTTGACTTCGCCGGTGACGGCCGGAGCGTCCGCGTTGTCCGCGCCCTGGCTGCAAGCGCCTGCCAGCAAGGCGACAGCCGCTACCTTCATCATTTTCGCAAGCAACACATCCTCCTTTGCTTGAGCCATATGCGCTCATTAAAGAGAATGCGAGGCATTCGCTATTCATTTTTCACGCAAGGCCCGCGGGCGCGCGCGGCTGCGCCACAAACCGGGCATTGTTCACGATCAGGCGCGGCTTGCACGGCAGGGCCGCGCCTTCACCCCGTCTTCTTGCGATGTTCAAGAGATTTTGCAATTTGCAGGAGGGATTCATCCCTCCTGGCAACCTCCCATTCGTTTTTCGGGACGTGCGCGGGAGAGACCGGTGCGCCTTGATAAATTTCTGAATTTGAATTTACGAATTTGAATTCACAGGGCCGCGCCTTGTTGTGGCGAGCCTCCAGAAGGCTGCGGAAACACGGCCCGATAAAACGAGTGGGGTGCAGGGGGCGAAGGCACTGCCTGAGCGACCCCTGCAAAGAAAAAACAAACCGCTGATGATCCGCTAAAAAATCAGGGCACGACCGGCTCGCCCTGGCTGACCGTTGCCTGCGGCTCCTGCTGTTGCTGCTTTCCGGCGGCGGCCGGGTTGATGAGTTCCTTGGCGAGGGCGGTCAGATGATCGTCGATTTCCTTGTCCTCATCCATCAGGCGATGCAGGATTTCCGCCTCGCTCATGCGGTCCATCGTCTTGGCGTAGGTGGCCGCCGTGCCCAGACCGGCGATCTGGTGGTGGATCAGCCGCTGGAGGGAGGCGACGAGGCCCGCATCGCGCAGCGCCTGCGAGCCGCTGACCTTGCGCATTTTCTCCGTCTCGCGCACCAGCGCTTCCATCGCGTCGTCCTCGTGGACCTCCGGCGCGGCCTCGCAGCGCTCAAGAATGTCGGCGATCTGCTCCTGATGGCGGCGCACCTGCATGCGGTAGCGCGAGAGTTGCTCGCGCACGGCGTTGTGCTCCACCGTGGTTTGCAGCATCTCCAGAAGGTCTTCCATCTGGCACTTGGCGTTGTGCAGTTCCTGAAGCTCGTTGATGTAGAGGGTCAGGAAATTGTCGATGCTCGCGGTGCCGGACATGAACGGCTTGGCCATCATGCGGAACATGTTGGTATAGCCCTGCCCCAGCGGCACGTCGTCGGTAATCGCCGCCTTCATCGGGCAGTAGCGCGTGGCCCCGCGCGCCAGCAGCGAGGCGCTGGCCAGCCCGAACAGCGTGCGCTTGGCGAGGCTGCCCCGGCGGGCGGCGGCTCCCAGAGCCAGCCCACCCAGAATTGAGGCCCACCGTTCGGTGCCCGTTACGTTCCGGCGCGTGTGATAGCGGGAATGATAATAGGTGCCTTCAGCAGACCTGTTCGCCATGTTCGCAAGCTCCCTTGGTGCAACGAGGGGTTCGGCCCCCGCCCGGTTGTCCTGCTCACTAAACACATGGCTCCCGCCGCCGTTCCGCACGAGGACGGAAAGGCGCAGTTCCGCCAAGGGGCTGCCATTGGCTCTACGCACCCGTGCCGCGATTGATCCGCTCCGCCACCTCCGCCATGATCTCGAACGAGCGCAGGCGCGCCTTGTGGTCGTAAATCTGGCCGGTGACCATCACCTCGTCCGCGCCGGTTTCCTCGATGAAGGCCCGCATGGCGTCTTCCACCATGTCCGCCGTGCCGACGGCGGAGCGGGCGAGGCTCTGCTCCACGCCCATCTTCTCCGCCGGGGTCCAGTAGCCTTCCATGGTGTCGAGCGGGGGTTGCAGCTTCGCCACCGCGCCGCGCCGCAGGTTGACGAACTGTTGCTGCACGGAGGTGAACAGGCGCTTGGCCTGCGCCTCCGTTTCCGCCGCGAACACGTTGAAGCCCGCCAGAACATAGGGCTTGGGGCAGGCGGGCGAGGGCTTGAACAGCGCCCGATACAGCTTCACCGCCTCCAGCAGATGGGTCGGCGCGAAGTGGGAGGCAAAGCCATAAGGCAAACCAAGATGCGCCGCCAGTTGCGCCCCGAACAGGCTCGAACCCAGAATCCACAGGGGCACGTTCAGCCCCTCGCCCGGCACCGCCCGCACCGCCTGCCCCGGCTCGGCGGGGGCGAAGTAGTGCTGAAGCTCCATCACATCCTGCGGGAACCGCTCGGCGCTGTTGGCGAAATCCCGCCGCAGCGCCCGCGCCGTCAACTGGTCCGTGCCCGGCGCGCGCCCCAGCGCCAGGTCGATCCGCCCCGGATACAGCGATTCCAGCGTGCCGAACTGCTCGGCCACGATCAGCGGCGCGTGGTTGGGCAGCATGATGCCGCCCGCCCCCACCCGGATGGTTTTGGTGCCGCCCGCAACATAGCCGATCGCCACCGCCGTGGCCGAGCTGGCGATGCCGACCATGTTGTGGTGCTCCGCCATCCAGAAGCGCTTGTAGCCCCAGTTTTCCGCGTGCCGGGCGAGATCAAGGCTGTTGCGCAGAGCCTGCCCGGCATCGCTGCCTTCAACAACGGGCGCAAGGTCGAGAATGGAAAAAACGGTCACGGCAAACTCGCATGGTTGAAACGGCGGCGCGCCCGAGCGAGCGCGATAGCCCCAAAAGATCACGATCTTCCGATGTGCTCATTCTCAAGCCTCCGTTCAAGCGTATCTCGCCGAACGGACCGTCACTGCCAGCAGAACATTCTCTGACGTCAAAGCAACGCAACAGCCGGAGCCTTCGCCCGTTCCTGCTTGTTTGCACCCTGGCTGTAAGGAGAAGCGCAATGGCGGAGGAAACCAGACCCGGCGGCGGCCCCGCCAGTGTCGGCCCCGGTGTCGGCCTGACGACGCGGCAAGGCCACCCGGTTTACGACAACCAGAACACCCGCAGCGTCGGCCCGCGCGGCCCGCTGGTGCTGGAGGATTACCAGTTTCTGGAGAAAATCACCCACTTCGACCGGGAGCGCATCCCCGAGCGGGTGGTGCACGCGCGCGGCGCGGGCGCGCACGGCTGGTTCATCCCCACCGGCAAGGCGGGCAATGACTCGATCGAGGAATACAGCCGGGCCAAGGTGTTCCAGAAAGGCGTCCGCACGCCGGTGTTCATCCGCTTCTCAACCGTCACCCACGGCGCGCACAGCCCCGAGACGCTGCGAGACCCGCGCGGGTTCGCCATCAAGTTCTACACCGAAACCGGCAACTGGGATTTGGTGGGCAACAACCTGAAGGTGTTCTTCATTCGTGATCCCATCAAGTTCCCCGATCTTATCCACGCCTTCAAGCCCGACCCGGTGACCAACATTCAGCACCCCAACCGGATTTTCGACTTTTTGAGCCTCACCCCTGAATCCACCCACATGGTGACCTGGCTGTTCAGCCCGTGGGGCATTCCCGCCACCTATCGGGAAATGCAGGGGTCTGGCGTCAACACCTACAAGCTGGTGAACGCGCACGGGCAAACCGTGCTGTGCAAGTTTCATTTTCAGCCGAAAATGGGCGTGCGCAATCTGGCTCAGGAGGAAGCCGACGCCATTCAGGCCGCCAACTGGAACCACGCCACGCAAGACCTCTATCAAGCCATCGACCGGGGCGAGCACCCGGAATGGGACATGTTCATTCAGGTGATGAGCGACGACGAGCACCCCGAGCTGGACTGGGACCCGCTGGACGCCACCAAACTGTGGCCGGAGGACGAGTTCCCCATGCTGCACGTGGGCCACGTGGTGCTGGACCGCAACCCGGCGGACTATTTCAACGAGGTGGAGCAGGCTTCCTTCGGCACCGGCGTGCTGGTGGACGGCATCGACTTCTCCGACGACAAGCTGCTGCTGGGCCGCACCTTCGCCTATTCCGACACCCAGCGTTACCGGGTGGGGCCGAATTACCTGCAACTGCCCATCAACGCGCCCAAATGCCCCTTCGCCACCAACCAGCGCGGCGGTCAGATGTCTCACTTCGTGGATGGCGCGGATCAGGGCACCGATCCGCACGTCAACTACGAACCCTCCAACCGCAACGGGCTGCGCCAGCAGGAGCGCCTCGGCCCGCCGCCGCGCATGTTCGTGGAAGGGCAGGTGGGCCGCCAGCCCCTTGAGCGCCCGTGCAACTTCAAACAGCCGGGGGACCGCTGGCGCATGTTCTCCGACGCCGAGCGCGAGGAACTGGTGCGCAACCTTCTCAACGCCCTGTCTCAATGCGACCCGATCGTGCAGGAGCGGATGGCGGAAAACTTCACCCGTTCAGACCCTGACTACGGACGCCGCGTGGCCAGCGGCCTCGGGCTGAAGACGCCGGCGGCGCAGCCCGCCACCTGACGGCCCCCGCCCCATCCGCCGCACCGGCAAACACGGCCCGAAAATCACCCGCAGGCGCAAGGTTTGCACGACCTTGCGCCTGTTTTGCGCCGCTTTCTCCACGCCTTGCAAGTTTTTGCAACTAACTCTCAATTGTGACTACCGGACGCGAAGCAAACTCTTTATAGAAACGACATGTCTGATTCGATCACCCGCCCCGACACCAGATTCCGGCCTCGCCGGGGGTTCTGGCTGCGCCATGTGCAGCGCTGGCACTGGATCAGCTCCGGCCTGTGTCTGGTCGGCATGCTGGTGTTCGCCATCACGGGCATTACGCTAAATCACGCCACCCGGATCGAGGGCGCGCCCACGATCATCGAGAAACAGGCCAGCCTGCCCGCCCCCCTGCTGCAAGACGTGCAGGGCGGCGCGGCGGAGGGCGAGGCTCCCCTGCCCGCCCCGGTGCGGGAGTGGCTGGCGGAGGAACTGGAGGTTCGGGTGGATGCGCGCCCCGCCGAATGGTCGGAGGAGGAGATTTACGTCTCCCTGCCCCGCCCCGGCGGCGATGCCTGGCTGATGGTTGATCGCGCAACCGGCGACATTGTTTACGAGCAGACCGATCGCGGCTGGATCGCCTACCTGAACGATCTGCACAAGGGCCGCAACACCAGCGCGGCGTGGGGCTGGTTCATCGACATCTTCGCCGCCGCCTGCATCGTCTTCTCCGTCACCGGTCTGGTGCTGCTCCAGCTTTACGCGGGCAACCGCCCGTCCACATGGCCGGTGGTGGGGCTTGGCCTCGTCATTCCGCTCATTCTCGCCATCCTGATGATCCACTGAGCCTGATGATCCACTGAGAAAGAGACCGCTCCATGAAGTCCCTCAAACCGCTCTGGCTCACAGGCCCGGTGTTTCTGGCCGGCCTGTCCGCCGCCCCGGCCCAGGCCTCGGGCCTGACCGTGACGGTTGAAATTCCGCGCCTCGGCGTCAGCGAATATCACCGGCCCTATGTCGCCATGTGGATCGAGGGCGGCGGCCTCGCCAGGCCGCTTGATCTGGCCGTGTGGTACGACGTGAAAATGGCCGACAACGGCGGCACCAAATGGCTCTCCGACATGCGCCTGTGGTGGCGCAAGAGCGGGCGCAACTTGCAGATGCCGGTGGATGGCGTCAGCGGGGCGACCAAAGCCCCCGGCACGCACACGGTCAACTTCACCGAGGGCCGGAAGCCGCTCGCCAGCCTGCCCGCAGGCCAATACGAATTCGTCATCGAGGCCGCGCGCGAACTGGGCGGCCGCGAATTCCTGCGCATTCCGTTCCAATGGCCGCCGAAGGGGGGCGAAAGCCTGTCCGCCAAGGGCGGCTCCGAACTCGGCGCGATCAAGCTCAATCTGAAGAAATAGGGGAACCACCCATGTCCAGCCGCTTCAGGAATTTCGCAACCGGCCTCGCCGCCGCCGCCGTTCTTTCCATGGCCGCCGCCTCCGCCAGCGCGCACCGCGCCTGGATCTTGCCCTCCGCCACCAACGTGTCGGGCACCGACATGTGGGTGACGGTGGACGCCGCCATTTCCAATAACCTGTTCAATGCTGACCACGCGGCCATGCAACTGGGCGCGATCAAGGTGGCCGCGCCCGACGGCTCCGAGGTGGCCCCGCAGAACGGCGCCACGGGCCGTTACCGCACCACGCTCGACGTGAAGCTGGACGCGCCGGGCACCTACAAGATCTTCAACCACGGCCACAACATCATGGCCACCTTCACCGAGAACGGCGAGCGCCGCCGCGTGCGCGGCCCGGTCGAGCGGTTGAAGGACGTGCCCGCCAACGCCGCCGACCTGAAGGTGACTGAAATCATCAGCCGCAACGAGACCTTCGTCAGCTACGGCAACCTGACCACGGACGTGTTCAAACCCACCGGCCTCGGGCTGGAGCTGGAGCCGGTAACCCACCCGAACGACCTGGTGGAGGGCGAAGCCGCCACCTTCCGCTTCCTGCTCGACGGCAAGCCCGCCTCTGGCCTCAAGGTGGTGGCCGTGCCCGGCGGCACCCGCTACCGCAACCAGCCGGTCGAACTGACCGCCGAGGCCGACGCCAACGGCGAGGTGTCTCTCACCTTCCCCGCCCCCGGCATGTACTGGCTGGAGGCCGAAGTGTCGGACGACAAAACCTCGCTGCCGCAGGCCTCCGCCCGCCGCGCGGCCTATGTGATGACCTTTGAGGTCATGCCCCAGTAA
>Ga0079224_100012663_pt1 | contig 11692 bp, 11 predicted proteins | sample Stecom2015_FD_80414 | JGI IMG/M metagenome (GOLD analysis project Ga0079224, IMG submission 80414) | Agricultural soil microbial communities from Utah to study Nitrogen management - Steer compost 2015 | ecosystem: Environmental > Terrestrial > Soil > Agricultural land | place: USA: Utah...
CCCGGTCAGCCCCGGCGCGCCTCGGCGTGCTCGGCGCGCGCCTGTTCGCGGGCGCGGCGCTTGGCCTCCTTGGTCTCCCGCAGCTCCTTCTCCTCGGCGAGGGTGATCACCGTGCCGCCGGGATCAGTCGCGACGGTGCCGTCGGGGTGGGTGACCAGCAGGCCGTCCGGCTGCTCGTCGGAGCGCTCGCCCCGCTCGTTGAAGGCGAGCCGCGCCTCGTGCACGCGGTGGGCGTCGGCGAGGAGCTCGCGCACGCTGTGCTCGGCCACGACGATGTCCTCGTACTTCGCGGGCAGGCCGTCGACGATCTTCTCGTGGGCGAGCATCTTCTCGTACATCGCGTCCCGCTGCTCCTCGAAGGAGCGGTAGGTCATCTCGAGATAGGCGCGGGCCTCGTGATGGGCGTTGTTCACCGCGGCCTGCGCCCGTCCCTTCGGGGACAGCAGGGAGGCGAGGACCGAGACCGTGAGGACGCCGATGATCACGCTGAGCGAGAAGGCGGTGGTGATCTCCGGGATCGCGTGCACGGCCTCGCCGCCGTTGATGAAGCCCAGCTCGTTCTCGTGCAGCGCGTGCACGACGAGCTTCACGCCGATGAAGGCGAGGATGATCGACAGGCCGTAGGAGAGGTAGACCAGGCGGTCGAGCAGCCCGTCGATGAGGAAGTACAGCTGGCGCAGGCCCAGCAGGGAGAACACGGTCGCGGTGAACACGATGTAGGTGTTCTGGGTGAGGCCGAAGATCGCCGGGATCGAGTCGAGCGCGAAGAGGATGTCGGTCGCGCCGATGGCGATCATGACCAGCAGCATCGGGGTGAGGACGCGCTTGCCGTTCTCGATGGTGAAGAACTTGTCGCCGTCGTACTCGTCGGTGGCGGGCAGGACCTTCTTCACCAGGCGCACGAAGACGCCCTCGGAGTCCTCGTGGGAGTCCTCCTTCAGCTCGTCCACGATCATCTTGATCGCGGTGTAGAGCAGGATCGCGCCGAAGAGGTAGAAGGCCCAGGAGAAGTTGTCGATCGCGGCGGCGCCGAGGGCGATCATGCCCGAGCGCGCGATGATCGCGAAGGTGATGCCGAACAGCAGCACCTTCTGCTGGTCCTCGCGCGGCACGGAGAAGCCGGCGATGATGATCAGGAAGACGAAGAGGTTGTCGACCGAGAGGGCCTTCTCGGTGACGTACCCGGCGAAGTACTCGGTGCCCATGTCGACGCCGCCGAAGACGAGGACGAGCACGCCGAAGGCGAGGGCGATGCCGACGTAGAGCGCGGACCACACGGCCGCTTCGCGCAGGGTGGGGATGTGCGCCTTGCGTACATGGAAGATGTAGTCGAAGGCGAGGAGCCCGAGCACCACGATGATGGTGACGGCCCAGATCAGGGGGGAGACGGTCATGGAGGACCTTCCGGGTCGTGAGACGATCCCGGGTCTCTCCACCTGTCATGACCTCTGACAGGCCGCTGCGCCCGGGGGCCCGTTCGGCGGTCCCCGTGGTGACGTGCGCAGCGTGGCGGATACTCCCCCGTTGCCGTCGCCGAGTCTACACGCGGGTCATTCGCGCCTGGGAGGGGGCTGGGACGCGCCTCTCAGCGCGAGCGGCCGTCAGCGGTCGTCGACCGCCTCCTCCAGCTCGTCCTTGTCCATCTCCGAGCGGCCCTCGACGCCCTGCCGGCGGGCGTCCTGGTAGAGCTGCTCCTTCGTGCGTCCCTTCGCGCCGCTGTGCGAGCGCTCACCGCCCCGCTCGGACGGGGACTTGTCCTCGAGAGAGGTCCGGCTCGCCTCCTCGGACTCGCCCTCCTGGGCTCGCGTCTTGTTCACGGTGCGGGCGGCGATCTCCTCGGCCTCGTCCTCGGAGACGCCCTTGTCGAGCTGGCTGTCCTTGATGTGCTGGTACTGACGCTCGCGCTTCGCGCTCCATGCCTCGGGCATGACTGCTCCTCCTTCTCCGTCGTGCGTCTCCGACCTCCGATCGGAGCGGTCGTCGTGCCGGAGATGACCGGCACGTCCATGCTGTCGCACAGCGGGCCGATGTCGAGGCCGGGGACCGATCGGTCGAGCCCGGGAACCGGGGCCCGGACGGCCCGGACCGTCCCTGCGGGAGGCGGGGCCGGCCGACGGGGACGGCTTCCCCGCCGGCCGGCGACGCTCACTCGCGCGGCTCACTCGCGCGCGCGGTCCCCGGACATCGATCCGATGCTGTTGGACGGGGTGGCCTCGTCCTTCCAGCGGAGCAGCGCGCCGACGCCCTCGGGGATCCCGAGCGCGTCCTCCTGCAGGGCGGAGACCGAGGCGTCAGTGGCCAGGGCCGTGCGCAGCAGCTCCTCGATCCCGGCGGGCTCGCCGCCGGTGACGAACACCAGCTCCTCGACCTGGCCGCGGCTGATCGCCTGGGCGACCTCGGTCGCGCCGCCCACCGAGGCGCCGTCGCGCGCCTGGCTCTCGCGGAAGCGGCCCTCGAGGTCCCGCTGCCGGGCGGCGATGAACTCCTCGGTGGTGCGGGTGAGCGCCTCGCGGAAGGGGCCGCGGTCCAGTGCTGTGCCGCGGCTGCCGCCGGGGACCTCCAGGAGCCGCTCGCGGGTCTCACGGCCCAGCGCCTCGCGCAGCAGTCCCATCGCGCGCACGTCCCCGCTGAGCATCACCATGTCCACGCGGTGCTCGCGCAGCGCGCGCTCGACGGCCTCGGCGACCGCGTCGGCGTTGCGCTCCCAGGAGTCCTCGACGCGGGCCTCGAAGTTGTCGGCCCGCCAGCCGTGCTGGGGACCACCTCCGACGCTCGCCTTGTGGAGGACGTCGTGTCCGCCCTCGACGGTCGCGTCCTCTCCCAGACCGTTCGGGCCGTGGGCGATCGACGGGTTCTCCGGCGCTCGCAGGTGCAGGTCGGCGCCCGCACGGTCCACGACCACCAGCAGCTGGCTCACGGCGAAGGGGATCAGCTGCAGCAGCGGCAGCAGCTGCGGGAACTCGCCCCGGTGGGCCGACTCCTGCAGCGGAGGCGCCGGAAGGACCCGGTCCACGAGGATCCCGTCGTCGTTCGCGAAGACGGAGCGGCCCTGCCGTCCGCCGAGGGTCGAGGGGCTGAGCACAGTCTCCTCGATCTGGGCGAGCAGCCCCTGCGGGGCGCCGTCGGCCGCGAGGGTGGAGCGCATCCGCCCCCAGCGGGCCTCGAGCTCGCCGGCGGCATGGGGGTCGGTCCGGGTGGTGTCGAGGTGGACCGAGACGACGGGGCCGTCCGCTTCGAGGACGGGCGTGAGCCAGGGCAGTTTCACAGTGGACCTCCAGGTGCTCGACGTGCGGGGACGACCGTGCTCCCAGCTCGGCCTCTTCGCCCCGCCTGGGTTCGTTCAACCCTGGCACGCGGGCTCGGCCGCCGCAAGCAGGATCAGGATGCCGAGCGACCGTGAGCCGCGTCGCGGCTCCGCTCCTCACGCAGCAGAGCACCCAGGTACCGGGCGATCCGGCGGGCGGCGGAGACCTCGAGCGCGGCCTCGACCTCCGGGTTGTAGTTGGTGCTGGTGTTGATGTCGTAGGCGACGGTGCGGCCGTCGACCGTGGTCATGTACTCGACCCCTGCGATCTCGACGCCGAGGTCCGCCAGCAGCGACGTGAAGCGGCGGATCAGGGGGTCCTCGGCGGTCACCTCCGGCCGGAGACGGAACATCGGCTCGGCCGACGGCGCCGCGCAGGCCTCCGCCGGGCACAGCTCGAATCCTCCCTGCGAGGTGTCCACTCGCACCGCGCAGACGAACTCACCGCCGACGAACTCGGCGCGGGTGATCGCCGGCTCGGTCGCGATCAGCAGCTCCTGCAGCAGGGTGATGCCGTCGGCGGCGTCCTCGAACTCCGCCCCCTCGACGTAGGCCCGGAAGGCATCGTGGTCGTCGAAGCGGCGCACGCCCAGTCCCTTGCCGCCCTGGTTGTGCTTGGTGAGGAACGGCGCCTCGAGACCGCGGGAGGCCTCGACGAGCCCCTCGCGGCCGACGACGGCGAGCGTGCGCGGCACGTCGATCCCGGCGCGACGCAGCGCGGCGTGCTGGAGGACCTTGCTGACCTCGAGGTCGGCGACCCGCTGTCCGTTCACGACGCGTCGGCCCCACGACTCCGCCCAGGCCGTGAAGGACCGTGCGGCGTCCTTGGCGAGCGGCGCGTCCCGGGTGTGGGAGGAGGCGCTGAGCCGTGACCAGATCACCCCGCGGGGCGGCTCGGCGTCGAGATCGAGCGTGACCTCGTCGAGCAGCACCTCCACCAGCGGGACGCCCTCGGCCTCGAAGGCCCGCCGAAAGGGCGGGAGCCAGTCGGGGTTGTCGTGCAGGACGTGGACCGCGGGCTCGCCGACGGGCTCTGCGGGGACCGGGGGCATCGTCCGGGGACGGCCGGCGGGGCCGAGCGCGGGCAGCACGCGGACGGACGCGATGGACATAAGTCTCTCCTGGGGCCGAGAAAAGCTGACCTTCAGGGTAGCGGTCCGTCGGCCGCGACGTGATGGCGGCCGATCGGGAGCATCAGCGGGGTGCCGGAGACGGGATCGGCGATGATCCGGCTCTCCAGCCCGAACACCTCCCGCACCCGCTGCTCGGTGAGGACCTCCGCCGCGGGGCCGCTCGCCGCCACGGCGCCTCCGGCGATCATGACCAGCCGATCGCTGTACCGGGCGGCGAGGTTCAGGTCGTGCAGCACCATCACCAGCGTGATCCCCCGCTCCCGGTTCAGGTCGGTGAGCAGGTCGAGCACCTCCACCTGGTGGGCGACGTCGAGGAAGGTGGTGGGCTCGTCCAGCAGCAGCAGGTCGGTGTCCTGCGCGAGGGCCATCGCGATCCAGACGCGCTGGCGCTGGCCGCCGGAGAGCTCGTCCACCGGGCGCTCGGCGAGCTCCGCGGTGCGCGTGGCGTCCAGGGCCGCGGCGACCGCCTCGTCGTCGGCCGCGGACCAGCGGGAGAAGACCCCCTGGTGGGGGTGGCGGCCGCGGCCGACGAGGTCGGCGACGGCGATCCCCTCGGGCGTCAGCGGGGACTGGGGCAGCAGGCCCAGCACCCGGGCGAGCTGCCTGGCCGGCAGGCGGTGCACCTGCTCGCCGTCCAGCAGCACCTGGCCGCGGCGCGGGGTCAGCAGCCGCGACATGGAGCGCAGCAGGGTGGACTTCCCCGAGGCGTTGGCGCCCACGATCGCGGTCACCTTCCCGGGCAGCAGGTCGAGGTCCAGCCCCTCGATCACGGTCCGTTCGCCGTATCCGAGGGAGAGGTCCTGGACCTGCAGGGTGTGGTCGGCGGTCACAGGGAGCTCCCTCGACGGTTGACGCGGACGATGAGGTACAGCAGGTAGGGCGCGCCGAGCACGCCGGTGACGACGCCGACGGGATAGCGGGTCCCGGTCGCGAACTGTCCCACCAGGTCCGCGGCCAGCACCAGCAGCGCGCCGACGGCCGCCGCGGGCAGCAGCGGCGAGGCGCCCGGGCCCACGATCCGCGCGGCGATCGGTCCGGAGAGGAACGCGACGAAGGCGATCGGCCCGCTCGCGGAGGTCGCGAAGGCGATCAGGCCCACCGCGGCGACGACCACGACCAGCCGGGTCCGGCCGGTGCGCACCCCGAGGGCCTGGGCGGCGTCGTCCCCGAGCTGGGTGATGCGCAGCTCCCCGCTGCGGCTCAGCAGCACCGGCCCCAGCACCACGAGCGCGGCCAGCACCGGCAGCGCCTGCTCCCAGGAGGTGTTGTTCAGGCTCCCGGTCAGCCAGCGCAGCGCCTCCTGGAGGTCCCACTGGCCGGCCTTCGAGAGCACCCAGTCGGTGAGGCTCGTGAGCATGGCGGAGATGCCGATGCCCACCAGGATCAGCCGGGTCCCCGCGACCCCGCCGCGCGAGGACAGCAGGTAGATGAGCAGCGCCACCAGCAGGCCCGCGACGATCGACAGCAGCGAGACCGCGGTGCCGGACAGCCCGAGGATCACGATGCCGAAGGCCGCCGCGGCGCTCGCCCCCGAGGAGATGCCGATGATGTCCGGGCTCGCCAGCGGATTGCGGAGCATGGTCTGGAAGGTCACCCCGCCCAGTCCGAAGCATGCCCCGGCGAGCACGGCCAGCACGGCACGGGGCAGGCGCAGCGTGCCCACCGTGAAGCTCGCCCCCGGGACGTCCTGCCCGAGGAGCACGGCCAGCACGTCGGAGGGCGGGTAGTAGGTGCGGCCCACCATGAGGCTCAGGCAGAACATGGCGAGGATCGCCGCTGCCAGCACGCCGCAGGTCAGCAGTGTGCGACGAGTGCGCCGACGACGCACCGCGACGACGCGCCCGAGGGTGCTCGGCGCGCTCGCGGGTCGGGGGTCCGGGGCGCTCACAGGTGGGCCAGCTTCTGACGGCGCACGATGGCGATGAAGACCGGGGCGCCCAGCAGGGCGGTGACGATGCCGACGTCCAGCTCCTCGGGCCGGGCGACGATCCGGCCGACCACGTCCGCGGCCGTCAGCAGCGCGGCGCCCGCGACGGCGCTGAAGGGCAGTAGCCAGCGATGGTCCGAGCCGATCAGGAGCCGGCAGGCGTGGGGGACCACGAGCCCCACGAAGCCGATCGGGCCGGTCACCGCGGTGGCCGCCCCGCACAGCACGACCGCGCCGAGGGAGGCGAGGGCCCGTGTCGCCATCACCCGTTCGCCGAGGCCGGCGGCGAGCTCGTCGCCGAGGGCGAGGGTGTTCAGGCCGCGGGCGCTGAGCAGGCAGAGCACCGCTCCCGCTGCGAGGAACGGGGCGACCTGCTGCAGGGAGGCGTAGGTGCCGCCGCCCACGCCGCCGATCTGCCAGGAGCGCACGCTGTCGCCGATGTCGGAGCGAGGCAGCACCACGGCGCTGATGAACGAGGTCAGGGCCGCGCCGGTGGCGGCGCCGGCGAGGGCGAGCTTGAGCGGGGTGGCGCCGCCCTGGCCGAGGGACCCCAGCGTGTAGACGAGCACCGCGGTCAGGGCGGCGCCGAGGATCGCGACCCAGATGAAGGTCGAGGCCACGGTCAGTCCGAACCAGGCGATCCCCACCACCACGGCGAGGGAGGCGCCGGTGCTGATCCCGAGGATGCCCGGATCGGCCAGCGGGTTGCGGGTCACTCCCTGCATCACGGCGCCGGAGATCCCGAGCGCGGCACCGGCGAGGAGGGCGAGCAGGGTGCGGGGGATCCGCTTGGCGACCGCGGCCGGTCCGAAGCCGTCGGTCGATCCGCCGAGGGCGGCGAGGATGTCCGCGACCCCCACGTCCCGCGAGCCGATAGTCACCGAGCAGGCGGCGATCAGCACGAGGGCCGCGGCGAGGCCGAGCAGCCGGAGCAGCCGGGCACGAGCGGCACGCCGCAGCAGGGCGGAGGTGCTCCCGTGCCCGGGAGGTGCGGTGGTGGTCATCAGAGGGCGGTGGTCATCCTGGGCGGGCGGTCGTCGCGGATCCGGTCGCGGGGCTCAGACGGAGGCGTTCGCGGCGCGCTCGAGCTCGACCAGGTAGTCCTCGAGGATGTACGAGATCGCGAGCGGGGTGGGGTTCGCGGCCGTGCCCAGCGGGCTGTCGCTCGGCAGGTGCACCACGGCCCCGTTCGCCACCGCCGGCATCTGCGAGAGCAGCGGATCGCCCTTCAGCGCCTCGACGAGGGTCTCGTCGCCGTAGGTCACGATGATCTCGACGTCGTCGAAGACGTCGGCCTGCTCGGCGCTGACGGAGGAGGAGAACTCCTCGGTCTCCGCGGAGGCGTCCTGCACGCTCTTCGCGATCGTCATCCCGAGGTCCTCGAAGAACATGGTGCGGGTGTCGTGGGCGGTGTAGAAGTTCACGGTCGAGAGGTCCGTGGTGTCGACGTGGGTGAGGAACATGACCGACTTCCCCGCGATCGCCGGGTGCTTCGCCACGGCCTCCTCGATCTCGCCCTCGAGCTCGGCGATCAGCGCCGCGCCGTCCTCCGCGCGCCCCATCCCCGCCGCGTTCGCGGTGATCATGTCGCGCCAGGAGGTGCCCCAGGCGACCTCGGGGAACGGGATCGTGGGGGCGATCGCGGTGAGGGTGTCGTAGTCCTCCTGGGTCAGGCCGGAGTAGCCGGCCAGGATGACGCTGGGGGCGGTGTCGGCGACGCCCTCGAAGTCGATGCCGTCGGACTCGTCGAAGAGCACGGGCGGCTCGGCGCCCAGCTCCTCGAGCTTCGCCGCGACCCAGGGCAGCAGCCCGTCGGTGTCGTCGTCGCCGAAGTTCGCCGCCGCCATCCCGGCGGGCACCACGCCGAGCGCGAGCGGGACCTCGTGGTTCGCCCAGGCGACGGTGGTGACCACGTCGATCTCGGCGGGGAGCTCGGTGGTGCCGAAGGCGTGCTCGAGGGTGGTCGCGCCGTCCGCGCCGCTGCCGCTGCCGCCGCCGTCGGAGGCGCCGGAGCCGGTCGAGCTCTCGGAGGAGCAGGCGGCCAGGACGGCGGCGAGGGCGACGGCGGAGCCGGCGAGGTCGCGGCGGGACAGGCGGGGCATGGGGGCCTCTCGGGACGGGCCGGCGCGGAGGGTCGCGCACGGGACGGCGGCCGGGCGGCCCGGGCGGGCCCCGCGGCCGCCACGATGCGAACTTAGGATTGCCTCACCAAACCTACGAGGCGGTGCAGGTGTCCGCAAGCACGTGAAGGCGACAGCCTCTGTCGCAGAACGGACAGGCCGTGCGAAGCAGTCGCAGGAGGGAGGTTCTCCCGGGGGTGCTCGGGGGTGGTGGCTCAGGAGGCGCGGACGTCCGTCGCCCGAGCGGGGGCGGGAGGGGTCGAGGGCAGGTCGCCGTGGCGGTAGGCGCCCGGCGTCATGCCCGTGACCCGCCGGAACGCTGCCGTGAAGGCGCTCGCCGAGCGGTAGCCGACCTGTCCGGCGACGTCCTCGATCCGTTCGTCGGCGGCGAGCAGTGCGACGGCCCACTGGGCGCGGGCGGTCGCCGCCCAGTCGCGGAAGCCCCGCCCGGTGCTCGCCTCGAAGGCGCGTGTGAGTGTGCGCGAGCTCACTCCCAGGCGTCGCGCCCACTGCTCGAGGGTCGTCGGGTCCGCGGGGTCCTCGGTGAGCGCCTCGACGATCGGCGCGAGCAGCGGGTGGTCGGGGACCGTGAGCGGCAGCTCACGCGGGGAGGGGACGAGCACGTCGAGGATCATCGCGTCGGTCAGCTCGCGCGAGCGCTCCGACAGGTCCGCGTCCAGGGACCTCTCGAGCAGCAGCTGCAGCAGCGGCGTGATCTCCACGGTCACCGGCATGTCCGACGGGGGCTCCACGCGGGTGATCGAGAACTGCGCGGCGAGGTGACGGACCCCCGCCGGGGTGAAACCGCTGTGCGGCACACCCGCCGGGATCCACAGCCCCACGCCCGGGGAGATCGTGTGCACGCGCGACCCGATCCGAGCGGTCGAGGCGCCGCGCTCGTTCCACAGCAGCTCGTGCGTGGGATGGGAGTGCTCGGCCCAGTAGGTGTCCGCGCCGATCTCCTCGCGGCCTGCGAGGATCGTGTACGGGACCTCGACGTCCCCCGCCGCATGTCGGGGCAGGGCGCGGCGGCGGGCGGGACGTGAGCCGACCACCGCCGCCGACCATCGCAGGGCGGCATCGTGGAGGCCGGGGGAGTCGAGGGGCACGGGGCCACGGTAGCCGGGCCCGGGGCGTGGGCTCAGAAGGTGAAGCCGCGGAAGAGCAGCAGCGCCAGGCCCAGGCCGACGACGAGGTTCACGACGGTCGCCGCCGCGAACACGACGATCGGCTTCCAGCCGGACTCCCTGATGCTCGAGGCGTTGAACTCGAGGCCGATCGAGACGAAGGTGAGGGTCAGCGCCCAGGTCTGCAGCTCCTTGGCGGCGTCCAGCCGCGGCTCGAGGACGGCCTCGGGGAGGGACTCCGCGAGCACCGTCGCCACGACCGAGGCGAGCAGGAAGCCGAGCACGAACTTCGGGAACCGCTCCCAGAGCATCGCCAGCGAGCGGCGATCTCCCACGCGGCGCGTGCCGGAGCCGGCGACGGCCCGGCCGGCGGCGGGGGCGACCTTGAAGGAGAAGTACAGCGTCAGCAGCACGGCGACGATGCCCAGCAGCGCGTTCTGGGTGACCTTCACGATCGAGGCGATCTGCAGCGGCTGCTCGCCGGCGACCGCGCCCGCGGCCGTCACCGCGGCGGTGGTGTCGATGTTGCCGCCGATCCAGGCGCCGGTGACCGCGGGGGACAGCCCCATCAGGTCCGCGAGCCAGGGGAGCAGGAAGATCGAGGGCACCGCGAAGACGATCACGAGGGTGGCGGTGTAGGCGAGCTGCTCCTTCTTCGCCTCCACGGCGCCGGCGGCCGCGACGGCGGCGGAGACCCCGCAGATCGACAGGGCGGTGGCCAGCAGCGCCCGCAGCCTGTCGTCCAGCCCCAGCAGTCCGGCGAACCACCAGGTGAAGGCGAAGACGGCGGTGATCAGCAGGATCGCCTGGAGCACGGCGGGGCCCGCCGCGCGCACCACGATCGCGAAGTTCACGCTCGCGCCCAGCAGCACCAGGCCCACCTTGATGAACAGCTCGGTGCGGAAGGCCGCGGCCATGCGACGGCGCACCCCGGTCAGGGACAGCACCGCGTTGCCCAGGAAGCCGAGCGCGATCGCGTAGACCGGGTACTCGATCGACTTCGCGACCTTCCCGACGGCGGTGCCCTCGGTGAGCTCGGGGACCGCATCGGTGAGCACCGAGACCAGCCAGGCCAGGGCCACCACGATCACGAGGCCCGCGACGGTCCAGCCGAGCGCGGCGCGCGGAGCCGGGGCGGGGGAGGGGGCGGCGGCCTCGGCCGCGGCGCCGTCGGCGGTCCGCTCCGTCGCGCTCACGGGATCAGCTCCGGGGAGATCAGCCCGGCCATGCAGGCGCCGAACAGGACGAGCCCCACGAGCGTCGCGATCCAGTCCTCGCCGAGGGAGAACCGCTTGTGGTCATCGGGGTTGTCGGGGCGCTCGGTGCTGCTCACCGTTCCTCCTCCAGTCTCGGGATGTTCCGGCGCACGCACCGGGGCCTGGAGGCACTGTAGGACATCGGCTCGGGGTGTCTCGGCGAGCGACCAGCACGTTCGCTCCGCGACCTCGTCCCGTCAGGCGCCCGTCAGCTCTCGTCCATGCGGCGGACACCCGCGGCGGCCGCCACGACGCGCCAGTCCTCGGCGAGGGAGGTGATCGTCGCGTGGGCGTTCAGGCCGGAGGGCTGGGGGACGACGTGGAGGTCGATCCCGGACGGCCAGCCCTCGACCTCGGCGGGATCCTGCCGGCCGAGCCGGGCGCGGGGCAGGGCGTAGGCGGTGCGGAAGGCGGTGATCCCGGCGATCGCGACCGTGCGGGGACGCAGCGTCTCGAGCCGCTCGACGAGGCGGCGGCCGGACGCGCGCAGCTCCTCGCGGCCCAGCTCGTCGGCGCGCACGGTCGCACGGCCGATCAGGTTCGTGATCCCGATGCCGCGGGCGCGGAGGTCCTGCTCGTCCTCGGGGTCCAGGCCCCGGGAGGCGTCCACGAGGCGGGAGGTGAGGCCGGCGCGGTGCAGGGAGGGCCAGAAGCGGTTCCCGGGCCGGGCGAAGGGGGCGTTCACGGCCGCGGTCCACAGCCCCGGGTTGATGCCGACGATCAGCAGGCGCAGCTCCTCGCCCCGGCGCGGGTCCGGCAGCACGTCGTCGATCGCGTCGGGATCGGGGGTCGCGAAGTCGGCCAGCTCGTCCCTGGCGGGACGTC
>Ga0079224_100012664_pt1 | contig 11691 bp, 7 predicted proteins | sample Stecom2015_FD_80414 | JGI IMG/M metagenome (GOLD analysis project Ga0079224, IMG submission 80414) | Agricultural soil microbial communities from Utah to study Nitrogen management - Steer compost 2015 | ecosystem: Environmental > Terrestrial > Soil > Agricultural land | place: USA: Utah...
CAAGAAGAGATCATCCCGTTATGACAACCATTCGCTTTCAACCAACAAAATGTTATCGCTGTGGCAAAACGATCCACTATTACACAAAATGTAACCAGGTCTTTTGCTTAAGCAGTTACTTTTCGCTACATTTAACACAGATTTTCGGATCAAGGACTCCATTTCGGAACACAAGTAATCACCTAAAGGACAAATCCAATTGATTAAAGAGAAAACATGAAATACCAACGCGCTAAATCAAGCTTCTTTCGCACAAAAGATGCCCATTTGGCCGTACAGGCGAAAGCAATCCTACACGGACTGGAAGACGAAACCATTTTTCCATCCTCTAGCCCTACGCTCCCAGAACTGAAAGCCGCGATAGCTGACTATGAAAACAAACTCCATAAAGCACTTGGCGGAAGCCTATCGCAGCGCGAAGCAAAACGGGAAAGCAAGAAACGTCTGGCAATCCTACTGCAACAACTGGCATTCTACGTCAACCGTATTGCAGACGGCGATCTGACGATACTGTACCGATCCGGCTTCCCGGTATTCACAGGACGGAAAAAAGGGCTTAGCCCCGACACCCCCGGCTTACCCGTACTCAAAGACAGCATCCTCAGTGGCGAGGCTATACTTTCGTTCAAACCGGTAGGACGCGATATGATATACGAGTGCAACGTCGCCGACCACATCGATAGTAGCACCAAAGAACCCGTCTGGAGAGAGATGAGATACACTACCCGGTCGTTTAAGAATATCATCAAAGGTTATAGTGTATCTGGGTCCGTGTCCGCGCCCGCAATAAGCATGGCGCTTCCGACTGGACTGAAAGTGCGAAGTGGATGATAAGGTAATCGTGCACGCTCTCTCCTATTTAGGGATAGACACCCTGATCACAGTAAAGGAATAAGGAGGGAATGTATCCTTTATGGTTTTATCTTTATAGTTCACCTGCTCTGTCTGTGGCTTTATTTTCAGCGGTTCTTCAAGACTGTTTACCACGTTCAAGTCTCCGTTCGCCAATGTAATCTTTGTAGCACTACCTTCGATTTTCTTCTTCGTATCCAGCTGTAGGTTAGCCTCAACCGGTTGGTCATTATAATTCACAAACTTAATGATCAACTCTTTTGTATTGGCATCATACACGGCAGACGAGTAGAGGCTGTCCTGACCGATAACATTTTGACTACCAATTTTTATAGGAATAATATCTGTACCTTTATTTAAGGAGTACAATTTCTGAACATGATAGCTTGGCGTACCGTACACATTCAAGTTGTCTACCCAAATCAGGTCTGGCGACCATTGCCAACCGTCTATATGCCCAAACAGCGGTGCATAAGACGCCATCGTTACCACATCACCGTTGCGCTCCAACCCCGTCAAGAAAGCTGCCTCGGACAGTGCTGCCTCCCACGTACTTCTACCCGGCCCTTGGGGACGTGTTGTATGCGATGCATATTCTCCGGCAAAAATCTTCGGCCCGTTACGGTCGTATTCATCATAACGGTCTGCTCCTGAAAGAAACCACGCTGGGGGGCGGTAATAATGTTCGTCGATAATGTCGATGTTCATTTCACGCAGTTTTTCACCCAGATATTCAAAGCGTTCTCCGTCAGGGTCAGTACCTGAACTTGCAATAATCTTTATTTCGGGATGTTTTTCCTGCAATACCTTTTGGAAGACGATAAGTCTTTCGATATACTGAGGGCCCCAGTTTTCATTTCCTACACCCAACATTTTCAAATTGAAAGGCTCTGGGTGTCCCATCTCTGCACGGAGTTTACCCCAAGACGTATTGATATCGCCATTTGCAAACTCGATCAGATCCAAGGCATCTTGGATGTATTCATCCAATTCGTCCAACGGAACAACTTCTCCCGTGTTAAACTGACACGCCATCCCACAGTTCAAAATAGGAACTGGCTCCGCCCCGATATCTTCCGATAGTAAGAAATACTCATAAAAGCCCAAGCCGAAAGTTTGAAAGTAATCTGGTGTCAACCGGTGGCTAAACTCTGTATTCCAACGGTTGATAATCAGCTCACGCTCTTCGATTGGCCCAACAGTTTTCTTCCACTGAAAACGTGTTGCCAAGTCTCTACCTTCAACGATACACCCTCCCGGAAAACGAACGAAATCAGGTTCCATATCTGCCAAGATCTGCACCATATCTTTCCTTAATCCTTTCGGTCGGCCCTTCCATGTATCTTGAGGAAAAAGCGATAACATATCCACTTCTACATCACCTGCACCCTCAAACCAAATATTCAGTTTTCCTTTTGGCGATGTCTCTGCCGACGTAAACGTCACCGAGCCGGTCTGCCAGTTTGCTCCTTCTGATAGCGGCAATTCTGCAGTTCCTATTACCCGATCCTGTTCGTTCAGTAATTCCACTTTAATCTGCATGCCCGGAGATACCCGTCGGTATAACAGCGAAAATTCGTAACCGTTTCCTTGCTTAACACCCATACCGCGAAAGCCTTCGTTTTGCAGACCAGTTTTAAAATTCTCGGGTTTATGTATTTTTAGTGAGCGGGGATTACCCTTGCGCCGGCTATCATTGACAATCAAAAAAGTACCCTCTGGAACGTTTTCCAAACGTTTCCAGCCCATCATTGGATGGTCAAATTCGAACGAGCGGTTTTTTACCAATTCTGCGTATATGCCGCCATCTGCGCCAAGGTTGATATCTTCAAAGAATACCCCCCACATGTGGGGTGATATTTTACCGGTGGCATTATCCAATTGAATCTTAAGGTCAATAGTATTCTGGGCATATAAAAATGACCCACAAATCGCTAAAACGGTCGTTAGTGATAGTATCTTCTTCATGTACTTATAGATTTTATATCTTTAATTTTTTTTAGCTAAATAAGCTCCAAGACAATAACCGAATGTGCCGGAATATCTATTTCTACCCGACTATCTTTTAACTTGACATCGTTGTACTCTTTAGGAAGTACAGTATTGGGTTGTTCGAATGTATTGTGTTCTCTTAAATTGTTGGCTGTCAAAATACGTGCGGCTACATTCTTAGCCGATATAGCGCCTAAATCCAATGAAATTTTCTTTTTCTCGTTCGGATCGACATTAACTACTGATATATGTACCCTTCCTTGTTTATCTTTCGACGCGGAAGCTGATATGGTCGGGATAGTATCTTCACCATACTTATATTCCTCACTTTTCAATTCTATAGGAATCAATTGGGCATCTTGATGAACTTTATACATTTCCAGAACATGGTAAGTAGGCGTTAATATCATGTCTTTTCCTTCAGTCAGAATCACAGCTTGCAAAACATTGATTGTCTGTGCCAAGTTTGCCATCTTCACCCTCTTGGCGTGATTATTAAAAATATTTAACGTCATCCCTGCGATCATCGCATCCCGCATCGTATTCTGTTGATATAAGAAACCTGGATTTGTTTCCGGCTCGACTTCATACCATCCTCCCCATTCATCCACAACCAAATCGACCTTTCCTTGCGGATCATATTTATCCATGATGGCACTATGTTTTTCGACGAGCTCATTCATAAACCACGCAGATTTCATGGTTTTGAAATATTCCTCGTCAGAGAACTTCGTCGATGAACCCTTTTGATTCCAGTTAATGACTGCATAATGATGTAACGCTACACCTTTCATAAGATGGCTCGGTATATTTTTCATGAGTGTTTCCGTCCAGTGGTAATCTGCACTATTCGCTCCGGATGCAATGCGGTATAGCCCGCCACTATTGTCCCAATCGGCCATAAAGGTCGCGTACTTACGATAGATATCGCTGTAATATTCGGCAGTCATATTTCCTCCACAACCCCAGGCTTCATTTCCGACACCCCAGAATTTGACGTTCCAAGGTTTCTCTCTTCCGTTTTCCCGTCGAAGATCAGACATTGGGCTCTTTCCGGCAAAATTGACATATTGCACCCAATCCGCTAATTCCTGCACCTCTCCGCTCCCTACATTTCCTGCCAAATAGGGTTCCGTTCCCAACAGCTCGCACATATTCAGAAAATCATGCGTGCCGAAGGAATTATCTTCTGTCACACCTCCCCACCAGTTATTTACGATAGAGGGACGGCTTCCTTTTGGGCCGATCCCATCCTTCCAATGATAAGTATCTGCAAAACAACCTCCCGGCCATCGTAAATTCGGTATCTGGAGATTTTTCAAAGCTTCCACCACATCGTTCCGGACACCGGCCGTATGCGAAATAGAGTCATTAGCCTCGCCTACATAAAAACCGTCGTAGATACACCGACCCAAATGTTCGGCGAAATGCCCGTAAATATGTTTGCTAATCGTAATTTCGGATTGTTGACTTGTTAGTTTAATCTCGTTCTGCGCATAAGAAAAGGTAGAAACAGACAGTAAAACGATGCCCAGTTTTAATGGAAGGGTTTTCATATTTATATGTTATTTTATATGCTGGTTTACAATACTGCAATAATTAATGTCAAGTTAACACTTCTTTTCCTAAAACCAAAATTTTTATTTTATTTTACCCAAATGAAATCATAAAAGCCGGAAGATAAAACTTCCGGCTTTTCAACTATTTATCATCTATCTGGGGTATCCCGGATTCTGTGTTAATCCTTCTCCTTCCCTGTTATTCAACTGTATTTCACTCAACGGAATCGGTAGTAGTAAATTACGGTCTTGGAACCCGGAGGTTATTTTGTTTGCCGGACCATCATCGCCGTTTAAGGGAATGCGTTCTTTTAACTTTCCTGTGCGTACGAGGGTCATTCTACGATTCTCTTCCGCAATCAATTCCCTTGCACGCTCGTCGAGAATAAAATCCAACGTTATATCTGCCGGTGCTACTATACCTAAGTTTACATTTCCACTTTCTTCCCGGGCAGCTTTAAAGGCACGATCCCGTAACATATTGATATCTGCCGCCGCACCATCCATATTTCCTTGACGTAGGCGTGCCTCGGCACGTAGTAGGTAAGTCTCCCCTAAACGCATAACCGGCCAATCTTTCACCAATGCATAGCCAAAGTCATCCGCAGGATCATAACCTCCCCATTTTGTCGGATATGGATACCACACTTCTAAGCTGTCTGTACGAGTCGGAATAGCCTGATCACCTGTCCTAATGGTCACATCTCTAACACCTTCTCCTGCCCTGACACGGTAACCATCAGCATCAATTCCGATAGTCGTTTGAAAATTCGGTCGGTTATAGTTTACCGTTCGGCGGATGTTATAATTGCTATTTCGGATATCACCTTCTAGCCCTTGCCATACCGTATACTTCATGAAATTGCTCAAACGCAGACGACCGATACCACGACCGCCCAAGGAATCTGCATTAACCATACCATCCCAATTGTGATAGCTGGGTTGCCATACGCGTCTGTGTTGCGGATTATCAATTGTACCGCCGTTTATCTCTCTGTTATACTCTAATTCAAACGTCCAGATTGCCTCGGTATTCCCTTGGTTTCTGCGCATATTACCTTGACGGAACATGTCGCGGTAATAGTCGCCACCTTCTGCCGTATAGTTACCGTAGCGTGCCTCAATTAATTGATACGTGCCGCTCTCAATAATATCATCCGCCATCTTTTCGGCTTTTTCGAAGAAAGACGGATCCCGAATACCGATCCGCAGGTAGGCCTCAGCAGCCAACTGTCGTGCCATATCTTTATTGATACGACTTAGATTCGCTGCTGCTCCAATCTCGGGCAAATTAGCCACTGCAAATTCCAAATCCTCTTCTATAACCTGGTCTATCACCGAAACCGCAGTTCTGGTATAATCAAATGTTGGGACATTAATGGATTCGGTCAATAAAGGGACATCACCCCAGAGTGTCACCAAGGTATTATAGGCGTACGCTCTAAAGAAACGTGCTTCTGCTGCGGCAGCCGAATTGTCTTCATCTACCGAGTTAATAATCGTATTCGCATTGTTGATAAACTGATAGCTTTTCTCCCACAAGTAAGCTACGCCAGCGTTTTCAGAGTTGAGATCAGCATACTGAAAAAAAGGATTTTCTACACCTTGCGTAGATCCCGCACTGGTAATATCCATACCAATCTGCCAACAGGACAAAAAACCTTGCTGACCGCTATGACCCCACAGTTCAGCATAAATATAATGCAGTCCCAGTATTTGGTTTTCAATCGTCGATGGATCACCGCTTCCGGCTTCGAATTGTGAATAAGGTTTTTCATTTAAGAAATTTTTACCGCACGATGCCGCGCCCAACGATAACAATGCCAGCATTGAACATAGTTTTGTATATTTTTTATATCTCTTCATGACTTTATCTTAAAATGTAAGGTTTACTCCAAAAACATAATTACGCACCATTGGATAGTTGGTGTTGTCACCTACATTATCCTGCGTATGTCCTCTCGGGATATCTCTTGCTTCGGGATCCCAGCCCAACCAATTTGTCAAGGTATACAGATTTCTACCGCTGGCATAGAGCGTAACCGCTCCAACACCGATCCTACTAGCTACATCTGACGGCAGTATATAGCTTAATGTCACGTCTTTCAATCGTGTAAAACTGGTACTTTTTGGAAAACCGTAACCATAAATATTGGAACGATTACTTAAGGATCGCCACTCATTGCTTTGATTTTCCGGCGTCCAATAGCCTAGTTCCGCCGGTGTACTCCGTCTACCCATCTCGTCTGCAGCACCACCGATTTGTGGGTTGTTCCGCATCGCTCCCTGTACTGTTTGGATAAATACATTTAGCGAAAAATCCTTGTACGTAAACGTATTGGTGATACCGCCTGTCCATTTGGGGGCAGTTTGCCCTAAGATACGTCGATCATCATCGTTGATCAGACCATCACCACTTAAGTCTGCCAATTTTACGGCACCCGCTTCTGCCTGTTCATCCCAGCCGTTGTGGACACCATCAGCTATTTCATGTTCCTGCCAGATACCTACCTTCGTATAATCGTAGATAACACCCACGGGATGGCCGATAAACCATCTATTTCCCAAATCGTCTTGTTTATCGCCATATACATCCACAATTTTATTCTTATTATGGGCGAACACCACCATCGATGACCAGCTAAAGCTCTCTTTCACAATATTTTTCGAGTTTAACGTCACATCGACACCCGTATTGGATACTTTTCCCAGGTTTGACCACACATCCGCAAAGCCTGTCAATCGTGGCAGCCGTTGCAGGATTAACATATCCTGTGTATTCGTTTTGTAAAACTCCACGGTACCGCTCAGGCGATTTCCCCATAAGCCGAAATCTACCCCTGTGTTAAAACCCGCTGTTTTCTCCCAACGTAAGTCTTCATTTCCCATCCGGAGACGGTAGCGCAACGCCGCATTGGACAACCCGCCCATCGCAAGCGGATTGGCATCCATCAATGCCAGGGTTTGGTAGGTTCCGATAGCTTCATTTCCGGAAACCCCGTAGGAAACACGAAATTTCAAATTATCAATTACATCCCTTGTACGCTCCATAAAGGCTTCATTGTGGATGTTCCAGGCGACAGCAGCCGATGGAAAAACACCGTATTTATTGTTCGTACCGAAGACTGATGCGCCATCCCGACGAACAGTAAGGGTCATCATATAACGACTATCATAACTATAATTCAAGCGTCCCATTTGGGATATGGTACGATAAAGATCTGCACCGGAAGCCACCTTATGTGTAGACGCTATTCCTAGGTTACCCCATTCCAAGACATCGTTGGGGAAAATCTCACCAATAGCTTCGGCCTGCTGCCAATATCTGCTTCTGGAGGCATAGAGCCCTGTAAAGTCAACGTGATGCAAACCAAAGGCTTTTTCATAGGTCAAGATATTTTCTAAAGTATAGGTCTGTGTTTCTTCATTATGTATTCTTCCCCAACCGTTAAAATTGTATACAGACAAACCCTCATATTGATTGGTACGCTTGGGTATATACGAATAACCACCGTTAAACCTGTATTTCAATCCCGTTAAAGGTTCCCAGATATTACCGAAATTCATTTCTGCATAGCCATTTAACGACATATTAAATTCCCGTCGCTCGGGATTGGTCGTTGTATGTAACAAAGGATTGGCCCATAACGCCTCCCCATACATCGGGAACTGTGTCAACGTACCGTCTTCCTCATACATACGGGCATACGGACTCATGGCTAATGCCTGTGTCAGGTTAGCCCGTCCGCCATCCCGATCATGTGCAGCAATAAAAGCAGATGTACCTACAGTCAAGTATTTAGTGGGATCAAAATCGGTATTTGCCCGAAAAGAATAACGGTTATAATCAAATCCCTTCACAATCCCTTTTTGTCCGAAGTAGTCCACCGAAACATAGTATTTTGCATTTTCGCTTCCGCCGGAAAGCCCCACATTATGGTTTTGAATCGTTCCGGTTTGCATCACCGCATCCAACCAATCTGTCGTAACACCATTCTGATGGTTATCCCATTCATACTCGTTACGCACCGGGCCACCGTTAAACAATGGGACGTTATTAATGCGCGAATATTCCGCATACCGATTCAATAATTCTTCGCCTGATACAGGATCCAATATGTGGGATGGTTCTTCAATACCAGCATAACCGCTATAGCGAATGGTCGGTGCCCCTGATACCCCTCTCTTCGTTGTAATCAGAATGACCCCGTTAGAACCATTCACCCCATAAATGGCTACGGCAGAGGCGTCTTTCAGAATTTCGACGGATTCGATATCATTCGGATTAATGTCGTTGATCGATCCGCCTGTGTTCGATAATGGAATCCCATCGACAACAATAAACGGTCCCGTACTTGCACTCATAGAATTGAGACCTCTGACCTGTGTTGCCGGTGCATCGCCTGGTATGGAGGATGCTTGATTGATATTCACATTGGAAACGGCACCTTGAATAGCCTGCATCACATTGGTTACCGGAAGGTTCGATAAACGTTCCTTTGGCACAGACGCAACCGAACCAGTAATATCCGATCTTCTCTGTGAACCGTATCCCACCACCACCAGCTCTTCTAAAACGTTATCTGACGGTTGTAGATTAACTTCCAAGGACGCTGCCTGCCCTATAGTAAGCTCATGCGGTTCATAGCCGACAAAACTAAATACTAACACTTGCCCTGGACCCGCCGAAATCGAAAAAGTTCCGGAAGCGTTTGTTTGTGTACTATTCGAGGTTCCTCTCACAGCAACCGTAACACCGACGAGTCCGCTACCTGTTACAGCATCCTTTACGACACCTTTTCGGACGTTCTCTTGTGCAAAACCCGATGCCAAACAAAGCATCGCACATAAAAGCATAGAAAATGCTCTGTAGTAATTTCTAGTAATTTGTTTCAACATAGTTTTAAATTGTTTAAAAATGGTTAACTCATCATTCCCTCTCCTGTACCTCTTCCTTCCATCTTGCGTTAAAAACGAGATTGCAGCGTCAACGTACTACAGCAAGATAATTAGGTGTATAAGTCAGCTTTATCATATTTATGTTACAAACATAGACGATATGAGGTTTTGCGATGTGGGATTATCGTTCAAAAATGTCTAAAATGGATGCAGGAGGGGTATTTAACAAAAAAACCTCGTGTTACCGAGGTTAGTATAGTTTATTTTATAAATGGTGTATACGTTTACCTATACTCTTTCAAAAACTTCTGTAGTTTAGGTGCAATAACTGCGGCACAGTATGGGTTACCCGGGTTTTGGTTAAAATAATCGTGATGGTAGTCTTCCGCTTCCCAAAATGTGTCCGCTGGCTCTACCGCCGTTACTATAGGTTGTGGAAAAACAACTTGCCTTTCCAGTTCTGCTATAAAACGTTCGGCAGCTTCTTTCTGTGTCTCATCATGATAGAAAACAACAGAACGATACTGTGTTCCAACATCATTCCCTTGTCTATTTAATGTAGTGGGGTCATGCGTTTTAAAAAACACCTTTAATAATGCGTCAAAGTCCACTTTGTGCTCGTCAAAATCCATCTGCACTACTTCGACATGGTCTGTATCTCCGTTGCACACTTCTTTATAGGTCGGACTATCTGTTTTCCCTCCCATATAACCGGGCAAAACACTACCGACACCTTCTATGTTTTGGAATATCACCTCGGTACACCAAAAACATCCTCCTCCAAATGTTGCTTTCATTTTGCTAAATAATGTTCTTACTGCAATATTACAAAAAATTATGTCAGCTTTGTTTTTGTATCATTTAGTTTATATTCGTATTTATAATGATAAAGATGATGCATTTTTTCAAAAAGATACTATGCCTGGTATTATTCACCATATATACCACAGGCTCCACTGCCCAAGTAGATTCGTTTGTCCGCCACGAAGATTACGGTATAGTCAACCTATCCGTTGCCAATCTGCGTACAAAGCCTTCCCATACCGCGGAAATGGCTACCCAACTCCTTTTGGGTACACAGGTAGATATTCTGCAAAAGCAAGGAGGTAATTATCGCGTACGCACCCCAGAAGGCTACACGGCGTGGGTTCCTTCCTCCTCCATCGTTCCAATGAACAAAGAAGAAATAACGACGTGGCATAAAAAAAGTAAGATCATATATACTGCAGAGTTTGGAAAATCTTTTTCCCACCCTCACACCTCTAGCCAACGTGTCTCTGATCTGGTATATGGTAATATCTTATCTTTGCAAGGAGAAGATCAAGGTTTTTATAAGGTAACCTATCCCGATCGGCGAATAGCTTATATACTCAAAGAGGAAACCATGCTATTTACCGATTGGTTAGCAACACGCCAAGCAACTGCAAATCATATTCTTACAAGTGCCAAGTCCATGCTCGGTTTACCTTATTTGTGGGGAGGGACTTCCGTGAAAGGGGTTGATTGTAGTGGTTTTACTAAAATGTCGTTCTTTATGAACGGCTACATTATCCCACGAGACGCTTCGCAACAGGTATTGGCTGGAGATACGATTGACATCTTGGATAGTGCCCAAAATTTTGCTTCGGAAAAAGCCTTAAAAAATCTCAAACCCGCCGATTTATTGTTTTTTGCCGCAGATAAGAAAAATAAACCGAATGCGCATGTAACACATGTGGCTATTTATATAGGCAATGGTGAGTTTATTCATGCGGCAGGAACAGTCAAGATCAACAGTTTACTAAAGGATGCTTCAAATTATGATGATGTGCAGGCCCGCACCATTGTTGCCGCACGCCGTTACGTTGATACGGAAGACGTCGCCATTCAGAAAATTGAAGAAAACACTTATTACAGTAAAAATTAACATCTATGTCTGCACAAGAAGTTTGGACAACAAAGAAAATGGGCAAATTTACGCTACGTTTTAGACCTTATACACTGGAAATGAAACATGTATTTACCGTTGCCTCTTTCAGCCGAACCACTACGCCAGTTGTCTTGACCGAACTGGAATATGATGGCGTGGTGGGATATGGTGAAGCCAGTATGCCTCCTTATCTCGGTGGATCACAGGAAAGTGTTATCAATTTCTTAAATAAAGTTGATTTGTCTGCATTTAATTCTCCTTTTGACACAGCTGAAATACTACATCATATAGACACCATCCAAGAAAAAAATACCGCAGCTAAAGCTAGTATTGATATTGCCCTACATGATTTATTGGGAAAACTCATGAGGCAACCCTTCTATAAAATATGGGGATTAAATCCTAACCTTATTCCTCCAACGTCCTTTACCATCGGAATTGATACCGAAGAGATCATACGTAAAAAAGTAACAGAAGCCA
>Ga0079224_100012665_pt1 | contig 11691 bp, 11 predicted proteins | sample Stecom2015_FD_80414 | JGI IMG/M metagenome (GOLD analysis project Ga0079224, IMG submission 80414) | Agricultural soil microbial communities from Utah to study Nitrogen management - Steer compost 2015 | ecosystem: Environmental > Terrestrial > Soil > Agricultural land | place: USA: Utah...
GGGCAAGATGCCCGGCATGCAGCAGATCGAAGCAGCCATTGGTGAAGCCGATCCGTTCGCCGCGGCTGCGCCAGAATTCGACCCGCTCGCGGGCCTGCTGGCGGCTCACCACCTTGCTCTCGATGCCATGCGGATCGGGCATGTGAAGCGCGGCGCGCAATTCCTCGGGATGGACCACAGCCGTGCCGATCTTGCCGACCACCACGCCGGCCGCGGCATTCGCCAGCCGCGCCGCCTGTCGCAGCGGCCGCCCTTTCGCCATCGCAGCCGCAATGGTCGCCACGACAGTGTCGCCCGCGCCCGACACATCGAACACTTCGCGGGCCTGCGCGGCGAGATGCAGCGGCGCCGGCTCGTCGCGCTGGACCAGCGTCATGCCCGCTTCACCGCGGGTGATCAGCACATTGGCGATCCCGGTACCATCCAGCAGCTTGCGGCCGGCCGCCTCGGCGGCGGCGTCATCGTCGCAGGTCAGGCCGGAAGCGAGCGCGGCTTCCGCCCGATTGGGCGTCACCAGGGACGCGCCGCGATAGCGCGAATAGTCGCCACCCTTCGGGTCGACCAGCACGGGCTTGCCTGCCTTGCCCGCCGCTTCCACCATGGCGGCCACGACGCGCTCGACGACGACACCCTTGGCATAGTCGGACAGCACCAGCACGGAGCAGCTCTCCAGCGCATCGAGCGCCGTCGCGATCAGTGTATCCAGACTGGCCGGATCAGGCGTCCTGCGGTTTTCCCAGTCGACGCGGAGCAACTGCTGCCGGCTTCCGATGAACCGGATCTTCTCGATGGTACGGCGCGTCTCGTCGACCACCAGATGCGCGACGACGCCGTGTTCGGTGGCCAGGCTTTCATCCAGCTCGTCGGCCGCGCTGTCATCGCCGACCAGTCCCACGAGCACGGCCTCAGCGCCGAGCGCCGCGATATTGCGTGCGACGTTGCCGGCGCCGCCCGGCATCACGATGGCACGTTCGGCCTGCATGACCGGGATTGGGGCTTCGGGCGATATCCGCTGCACGCCGCCATAGACGAAGCGGTCCAGCATCACGTCGCCCACGACCAGAACGCGGGCGCCGGAGAAATCGGTCAGATCGACTGGCAGCTCGGACATGGCTTTCGATACACCGCCGGAAAGCCGAATTCCAGCCCTGTCGGACAGGCGATCAGGTCTGTAGCAGGCGCCGCTCCCCGCCTTCCAGCACCAGGGCGGTGAGTCGGCCCGTGGTATAGGCGCCGGTATCGATGCCGATCCGGTTGCGGCACCATTCCACCTCATGGACAATCGTGTGACCGTGGATGATCACGGCACCATGATCGGCCTCTGAGTCAAGGAAGGGGTCGCGGATCCAGATCACCTGCTCGCGGCTCTGGCGATCCAGCGGCAGACCGGGCCGGATGCCGGCATGGACGAAGAGGTAATCGCCGAACCGGGCCTGCAGCGGGAGGCCGGCAAGAAAATTCAGGTGATGCCGCGGCAGGCTGCCGCGCAGCGCCCGCTGGGTCAGCAGAAACTCGTCCATCGAATGCGGGACCCGCACCCTGTAGCTGGCCAGGGTTGCGTCGCCTCCATTGGCCAGCCAGAGCCCGGCACCGTAGGGCGCTTCGAGAAATTCCAGCATCATGGCTTCGTGGTTGCCCAGAAGCGCGACCGTCTCGGTGCCCGGAACCGGATGCCGGCAGATCCGCTCGATGACGCCTGCGGAGTCCGGGCCGCGATCGATATAGTCTCCGAGATAGACGATGACCCGCTGCCCGGGCGCGCCTTCTTCAAGATCGGCCGCGATCAGAGCCTGGAGCTGCGCCAGAAGGTCGGCGCGGCCATGGATGTCGCCAACGGCATAAATCCGGAGTCCTGGCGGCAGCCGGGCCTCCTCGATGTACATGGAACTATTGCGGCGACCGCTTGGCGAGGATGCGCTGCAGGGTGCGGCGATGCATCTTCAGCCGGCGCGCGGTTTCGGAAACATTGCGGTCGCAGAGTTCGAAAACCCGCTGGATATGTTCCCAGCGCACGCGCTCGGCCGACATCGGCTCGTCCGGCGGCGGCGGGTGGGCGGCATTGCCGACTTTCAGCGCCCGATCGACGTCATCTGCATCGGCGGGTTTGGGCAGGTAATCGGCCGCACCGGCCTTCACGGCCGCAACGGCGGTCGCGATATTGCCGTAGCCGGTGAGCATCACCACCCGGGCATCCTGGCGCACCTGGCGAATCGCACTGACGACATCGAGCCCGTTGCCGTCGGCAAGGCGCAGGTCGACCACGGCATAGGCCGGCGGCCGGGTACGGGCCATCTGGATGCCTGCCGCGACGCTGTCGGCGGTCTGGACCTGATAGCCGCGCTTTTCCATGGCACGGGCAAGCCGGAGCCGCAGCGGCTCGTCATCGTCAACAATCAGCAGGCTGTTATCGGTCATGATCCGCAGACTGTACCGGAGACCCGCCGCAGTGCAAGTCTCACTGGCGCCCGTTGGCGGGCCGCGGCCAGACCACGGTAGCCCTGGCACCACCGCCCGGCCGGTTGGCGAAGCCGATCGTCGCGCCGCTGCGCCGCAGGAGGTTCATGGCGATGAAAACGCCAAGGCCCATCCCCCCGCTGTCCGGCCGGCTGGTCACATAGGGTTCTCCCAGCGCCGAGAGGATATCGACATTCATGCCGGGGCCGTCGTCGAGGATATCGAGTCGGATGGACTTGTCGTCCCAGCGGACCTCGACCGTCACATTGCTGCGGGCGAACTCCATCGCGTTCTGCAGCAGGTTGCTGAGACCGTGAATGATCTCCGGCTGGCGCGGCAGGTGGGGCGGGGAGCCCGTCGTGATGAGCTGGACGGAAAATTCGACATCCGGCCGCAGCCAGGGCTGTGCGGCCATCTCGACCAGGTTGGCAATGCCGAGATCGGAGAAGGCCTCCGTCGCCTCGGCGGATGGCCGCCGCGCCAGCCGCGCCAGAATTTCGCGGCAGCGATCCACCTGGCTTTGCAGCAGCGCGACATCCTCGGATTGCGGGGAGTCGGGCTGGACGTCGCGGCTCATTTCCTTGACCACGACGGCAATGGTGCCCAGCGGCGAGCCGAGTTCATGGGCTGCAGCTGCCGCGAGGCTGCCCAGCGCCGAGACCTGCTGTTCGCGGGCGAGCGCCATCTGCGTCGCCACCAGCGCATCCGACATCCGCCGCGCCTCCTCCGCCACCTGCCAGGCATAGGCGGCAATGAACAGCGTGCCGAGCGTGATGGCGATGAAGGCGCCCAGCTGAAAGGTCGGCGGCAGCTGCATCGCCCCTGGCTCCGACCAGGGTAGCGGGTAATGGTAAATGGTCAGAAGTCCCGCGAGGACGAAGGCCAGCGCACTGAGCAGAATCGTTGCCCGCAGGGTGAGAATGGTCGCCGAAACCGTGACCGGCACAAGGATCAGCAGGGAGAACGGATTCTCCACGCCGCCGGTCAGGAACAGCAGCGCGCAGAGCTGCAGAAGGTCGAAGGCGAGATAGCCCGCGGCCCCCGCCTCGGTCAGGCGCTTGGCCGTCGGATAGACCATGAACAGCGCGATGTTCAGCAGGGCCGATATGCCGACGACCATCAGCGCCGGCATCAGCGGCAACTTGAAGTTCAGGCCGAAATGGACGAACAGGATCGCCAGCAGCTGGCCGATGATCGCAATCCAGCGCAGCAGCACGAGCGTCTGCAGACGTACCCGGCCAGCCGGATTGTCGGCCGCACTCATATGCGGGCTTATGTGGTCGCGCAGGTTTTCCAGCAGAGCGGCCATCAGTGCATGTCCTCGTGCCATGTGCGGCCGTCGCGCTCGATCAGGCCGATCGCCGCGGACGGCCCCCAGGAGCCCGCCGTATAGGGCTTCGGAGCATCACCCAGCGTCTGCCAGCCGGCCAGGATCGGTTCAATCCAGCGCCACGCCGCCTCGACCTCATCACCGCGCATGAACAGCATGGGATTGCCGCGCACGACATCCATCAGCAGGCGCTCGTAGGCATCGGGCTGCCGGCCATGGAAGGCTTCCGCGAAGCTGAGATTGAGCGGCACCTGGCGCAGCCGCATGCCGCCCGGCCCCGGCACTTTCGCCATCATGTGCAGCGAGATGCCCTCGTCGGGCTGCAGGCGGATGACCAGACGGTTGGCAACGACATCACGAGCCGCACCGGGGAAGATCAGATGCGGCACCGGGCGGAACTGCACGACGATCTCCGAACGCCGCTGCGGCAGGCGCTTGCCGGTGCGCAGGTAGAACGGAACGCCGGCCCAGCGCCAGGATTCCACCTCCGCTTTCACGACGACGAAGGTTTCGGTATCGGACCGGTTGCCCTCGACCTCGGACAGATAGCCGGGCACCGGCGTACCGTCGACAGCTCCGGCGACATACTGGCCGCGCACGGTTTTCGCCTCGACCATGCGTTCGGTGATCGGTGCCAGGGCCTGCAGGATCTTCAGCTTCTCGTCCCGCACCGCATCGGCCGTGAAGGCGTTCGGCGGCTCCATGGCAACGAGACAGAGCAATTGCAGGATATGGTTCTGCACCATGTCGCGGAGCGCGCCGGCATGATCGTAGTAGCCGGCCCTGCCCTCCACCCCGATCTTCTCGGCTACGGTGACCTGCACATGGTCGATCACGCCGCGATGCCAGATCGGCTCGAACAGCGCATTGCCGAAACGCAACGCCATCAGATTCTGAACGGTTTCCTTGCCGAGATAGTGGTCGATGCGGAAGATCCGCTCCTCGGAAAAGACCGAGCCGACCGCCTGATTGACCGCAACGGCCGAAGCGAGGTCATGGCCGATGGGCTTCTCCAGAACCACGCGGGCGCCGGGGCGGTTGAGTCCGGCCGCGCCCAGATACCGGCAGACGCTGCTGAAGAAGCGCGGCGCCATCGCGAGATAGAAGACCAGGATGCGTTCGTCATCTCCATCCAGCGCCTCGCAGAGCCGCCGGTAATCGTCGGGAGAATCGGCATCGAGCGCGAGATATTTCAGCCGCGCGGCGAAACGCTGCGCCTTGGTTTGATCGAACTCCCCCGGGGGCAGATGCTTCTGCAGTGCCTCGATCGCCTGGTTGCGGAACTCCTCGTTGGAAAGCTGCGCGCGCGCCACGGCAAACAGACGTGCGTCGTCGTTCAGCTGCCCCGCCTGATCGCGCGAATAGAGCGCCGGGATCAGCTTGCGCATGGACAGGTCGCCCGTGGCCCCGAAGATCACCAGATCGAAAGAAAAACTGCCGCTGGGGTTGGTCATGGAATTACCGTGACATGCCGGGACGGTAGCATCAATCATCGAGGGCGCGGGGCGCCGGTTGGTCGCGCAGAGCCTCGAACCCGCCTCCGCGGCACCTTAACTAGCGCAGGAAAACCCCATCCACATAATCCACGGTTGGCGATGGCGACACAGCCATTTCTGCAAGCCGTCCTTCCCGTTACGGGAAGCCGAACAGGGCGACAAAACACGATGTCATCCGGCCGCGCAAATAGGGACAGCAGGGTCGGGAAAGCTGGGCCGCCTCCTTCAGGAAGGCCAGTCACAACATAGTCGGGCTAATCCGGCCTAACGCAACACAACCAAACCGGGTGCAGCGACCATCCCGGCTACCCAAGGGGCCGCTCATATCGTCCGGGCATGGGGATAACTCCGATTCGCGCCGCTTCACCCGCGCTTTAAGCCACGCTGAGAAAACAGATTCTTGTGGATAAGGGCAGACTCCAATTGACCCGCGGCGGATTCCAAGCCTTACTCTATCTAGCGTCTCAGTCCAGAAATGGGGGCCAGATATGGTGTGGACCGACGAAAAGGTAAAAGCCCTGGTGCAACTTTGGGAAAGCGGCCAGTCGATTACGCAGATCGGCAAGGCGCTGGGTATGACCCGCAACGCCGTGGTCGGCAAGGCGCATCGAATCGGTCTCGCCAAGCGGGCATCGCCGATCATGCGGAGCGAGAAGCCGGCCCAGCCACGCCAGCCCGTGCAGCGGCATGAAGCAACCCATCACGCCGCACCGGCGGCGCCCCGGACCGTGCAGGTCCGGGAAGAACAGGCAGCCGCCCCGGCCGGACAGCAGAGCCAGCTGCCCCCCGCCATGCTGGCTGCCCTGACCCCGTCCAGCGGGCCGCGCTGCAAATGGCCGATCGGCGATCCCAAGACGACGGATTTCGACTTCTGCAGCAGCGTTGCGCTGCCCGGCAAACCCTATTGCGCGCAGCATTGCGCCCAAGCCTACACCAACTGGAATCCGGAGAGCGCCGTCGAGGCCGTGAAGGCGGTCAACGCCGCCTGAGACCGAGACGTTCCGGTTTCCACCAGCCCGGCGGTCCGTCCGCCGGGCTTTTTTTCAGCTTCCAGCAGACGTTCGGGTGCAGCCGTTCACGAAACCCATGAGGGGCGGATCCTAGCGTCTTCTCGATCAGCGCCCAGAGCCGCTGCGTACCGAAGCCCTCGGAGCTGTTGCCCGAGGTGGCCGCTGAAATGCGGCATCAGGTCGGTACGGATCGCCTCGGCCTCATCCTCCGAGAACAGCCGCTCAAGGATGACATGGCCGTCGCTCCACCTGAGCGAGCAGCCTGTCGACAAGGAGCGGATCAACCCCCGGCTTCCCGCCGTAGAGCGGTATTTGCGGGCAAGCTCGGCATGGAAACAGGCGTTGATGTCTTCCACCACGACCTTTTCCATGCCGCTCCTCCGGTGTGGCGCGTACTCCGCTAGGCCGCTTCGCTGAGCGCCGCGAAGCGCCGCTGGTGGTAATCGGCATGCCCGAACTGGGTGTCGATCATCATCAGGCGCTTGGCGTAATGGCCGACATTCAGCTCATCGGTCATGCCCATGCCGCCGTGCAGTTGAATCGCCTGCTGCCCCACCCAGCGGCCGGCCTTGCCGATCTGCACCTTGGCCGCCGCGGCCGCCTTGGCGCGCTCTGCCGCCGGCGCATCGGCCTTCAGGCTGGCCAGCAGGGCCAGCGAGCGCGAGCTTTCCACATGCATCATCATATCGACCATGCGGTGCTGCAGGACCTGGAAATCGCCGATCGGCCGCCCGAACTGCTTGCGTGTCTTGAGGTAGGCAAGCGTCGTCTCGTACAGCGACTGCATGGCGCCGACCGCTTCCGACGCCATATAGGCGATGGCGCGGTCCACGACGGCCTCCACCTTCGGGAAGGCGCCGGCGGGATCGCCGAGCGCGACGGCCGCCGCCTTCTCAAAGGTGATATCGCTGGCGCGACGGTTATCCACGGTGCGGTAATCCTGCCGGCTTACGCCCTTGCCATTGGCGTCGACCACGAACAGCCCGAGACCGGACGCCTCCGTCGCGGCGCCGGCGCTGCGCGCCAGCACGACGATCCTGTCGGCGCTGGGCGCATCGAAAACGACGATCTTCTTGCCCGACAGCGCCCAGCCCTCGCCGCTCTTCTCGGCCCTGGTATGCACTTCGGCCATGTTGAAACGCGCGCCGTGCTCGGCATGGGCAAAGGCCCATTTCGCCTTGCCTTCCGCGATGGCCGGCAGCCATTCCGCCTGCTGCTCGGCGCTGCCTGCCTCTCTGATCAGTCCGGCACCCAGCACGATGGTCGACATATAGGGCTCGGCGACCAGATGTTTGCCGAACCGCTCCGCGATCAGCATGGTCTCTACCGCGCCGCCGCCCAGGCCGCCGAATTCTTCCGCCAGCGGCATGGCCAGCCAGCCGAGCTCGGCCATGGTAGCCCAGTTCTCCTGCGCATAGCCGAGATCGGTTTTGACCAGCTTGCGCCAGCGTTCGAAATCGTACTTGTCCTGCAGCCAGCTCTCGATGCTGTCAGCCAGCAGTTTCTGTTCTTCGGACAGCTGAAAATCCATTTCCGTTTATCCCTGTTGCTCGTGTTCGTTCAGAGGCCAAGAACCATCTTGGCGATGATATTGCGCTGGATCTCGTTCGACCCGCCATAGATCGTAGTCGCACGGTAATACAGGAAGGATTCCATCCGCCCCTGCGCATAGTCCGGCCCGACCGGCGGCTGGTTGGAGCCGTCAGGCCGACGCTCATAGGGCGCCGCGTAATAGCCCAGCGCCTCGCAGGCGAGTTCGGTGATGGTCTGCTGGATTTCCGAACCGCGGATTTTGAGCATGCTGACCTCGGGGCCGACGCCCTTGCCGGCATTCTCGGCAGCGAGCACGCGCAGGTTGGTATATTCCAGCGCCAGCAGGTCGATCTCGACGGCAGCCACCTTGTCGCGGAAAGCCGGATCCTGCAGCAGAGGCGCTCCGAAGGCCTGCTCGGCCCGTGCGATCTCCTTGAGTCGCCGCAGTCTCTGCTTCGATCGGGCGACCTCGGCTATGGTGGTGCGCTCGTTTCCGAGCAGGAACTTGGCATAGGTCCAGCCCTTGCCTTCCTTGCCAATCAGGTTGGTCTTCGGCACCCGGACATTGTCGAGGAACACCTCGTTGACGCTGTGGCCTTCATCGATCGAGATGATCGGCCGGACGGTGATGCCGGGCGTGTTCATGTCGATCAGCAGGAAGGAAATGCCCTCCTGCGGCTTGGTGTTCTGGTCGGTCCGGACCAGACAGAACATCATGTTCGCGAAATGCGCCTGGGTGGTCCAGATTTTGTGGCCATTGACGATGTAATGATCGCCGTCGCTGTCGGCTCGGGTGCGCAGGGAGGCGAGATCGGAACCTGCGCCGGGCTCGGAATAACCCTGGCACCACCAGTCTTCCATGCTGAGAATGCGCGGCAGATAGCGCTTCTTCTGCTCCTCGGTCCCGAAGGTGTAGATCACCGGCCCGACCATGGCGATGCCGAACGGCGCCAGTCCGGGCGCGTCGGCCGCGGCGGTTTCTTCGTCGAAGATATACCGCTGCACGGGGCTCCAGCCCGGACCGCCATATTCCTTCGGCCAGTTCGGCGCGCCCCAGCCCTGCTTGTGCAGAATCCGGTGCCAGGTGACGATGTCGTCCTTCTCGAGATGGACATTGCGCCGGTTCTTCTCGGCGAGTTCCGGCGGCAGATTGTCACGAATGAAGGCGCGCACCTCGTCGCGGAAAGCACGCTCTTCCGGCGTGAATTCGAGATCCATGCGTTTCTCCCTTGTCCGCGCCGAGGTTACGGCTGCGGTAGCAGCGAGGCAAGCTGGTGACGCTGGGTAAACCTTGCGCCGCACTGCCTGTTTTGCTCTATGGCATCCGTTCAGAACGACAGGTTGTCCCATGAGTGCCGCCCCCGCCCAGACATTCGACCCGGAAAAAGCCGGCTGGACCAAACGCCGCAGCCAGGGTCCCTTCACCCAGTTGATCGGCCCGGTCTGGACCCGGCACGAGACCAAGGGCTCCGCCTGCGCCTTCCTTGCGGAAGAGCGTCATGCCAATGGCCGCGGCGTGATCCACGGGGGCATGCTCATGAGTTTTGCCGATCATACCCTGGGCTGGGTGGTCTGGGACGCGGTGGAGAAACGCGCCTGCGCCACGGTATCGCTGAACAACCAGTTCATCTCCGCCGCAAAGCCGGGCGACTGGGTCGAAATGCGCGGCCGCATCGTCCGCCAGACCCGCAGCCTGATTTTCGTTCAGGGCACGATGACCGTGGAAGACCGCATCGTGCTGACCTCGGAAGGCATCTGGAAAATCCTGGGCGTCAGCTGATCAGCGCCGCTCCTCAACGACGACGGCGCACCAGCTTCTTCGCCGGCAGCAGATCGTCGAATTTCGCCGGCCTCTTTTCCTGGTTGGCCTGCATCTGCTCCATCAGATCCCTGGTCAGGAACATGCCGGCCTGCCAGACCTGCATGTAGTTCAGCGCATCCGCGACGCTGTGGTCGCGGGTATAGTTCAGCATCTCCTTGGTGCCGTGGATCGCCAGCGGCGATTTCGAGGCAATGGTCTGGGCGATCTCAAGCACGACTGCCAGCATCGCCTCCTGGGAGTCGAAGACCGTATTGACCAGCCCGGCGCGGAATGCTTCCTGCGCCGGCATCCGCCGTCCGCTATAGGCAAGTTCGCGCACCAGCCCCGACGGCATCAGATGCGGCAGGCGCTGCAGGGTGCCGACATCCGCCGTCATGCCGATGTTGATTTCCTGGATGCAGAACCAGGCGTCCGCCGTGCAGTAGCGCATGTCGCAGGCCGAGATCAGGTCGACGCCGCCGCCGACGCAGCCGCCCTGGATCGCCGCCAGCACCGGAACGCGGCAGCGGTCGATCACCGCGAAGCTTTCCTGCATCTCCGCCACGGCACGGCGGAACTGCTCGCCCACCCGGCCGCGGTCGCCCTGCAGCATGTCCCCCGCGATCCCCGCAAAGGCCGACAGGTCCAGCCCGCCGGTAAAGTGTTTTCCGGTGGAGGAAATCACCACGGCGCGGACTTCCGGCCGATCCTCGATTTCGGCGAAAACGTCCACCATCTCCTGCCAGAAGGGCAGGATCATGGCATTGGCCTTGTCGGGGCGGTTGAAGACGATCTGCGCGACGTGGTCGGCCACGCTGAAGTCGAAAGTGGTGTAACTCATGTCATCCTCCCGTGGCCTGACGCAACGTCAAGGCTGGCCTGTCGCCGTCTGCATCGCTAGAGTTGGGCAAATTAATGGAGGAAACATGCCGATTGTCTACGACGATCTGATGCGCCTCGACCTGCCGGAGCGGGAATTCAGCTACACCGAGCGCGACACGATGCTGTACGCGCTCAGCGTCGGCATGGGGCACGATCCGATGGATCTCGACGAGCTGCCCTTCGTCTACGAGAAGGGGCTGAAAGCGCTCCCGAGCCAGGCGACGGTAATTACCTGGGACGACAGCTGGGTGCCCAGGACCGGCATCAATTTTCTCATGGTTGTCCACGGCGAGCAGCGCGTCACGCTGCACAGGCCGCTGCCGACACAGGGCCGCATCCGTTCGAAGGTCAGAGTCAAGGATGCGTTCGACAAGGGCGCCGGCAAGGGCGCCATCCTGCTGATCGAGAACACGATCCGGGACGCCGAAAGCGGCGAATTGCTGGCGACCCTGCTGTCTACCACATTCGCCCGCGGCGATGGCGGCTTTGGCGGTCCGGCACGGTCGCCGGAAGACGGGCCGCCGCAACCGCATCCCATCCCTGACCGCGCACCCGACGTTGGCGTCACCGCGCGGACCCAGCCGAACCAGGCGCTGTTCTACCGCCTCTGCGGCGACCGCAACCCGCTGCATGCCGATCCTGCCGTTGCCAAGGCGGCCGGTTTTCCGCGGCCGATCCTGCATGGACTCTGCACCTATGGCCACGCCGTGCGCGCCGTCGTGAAAGCCGCCTGCAATCACGATCCGGCGCTGGTGCGACACATCGAGGCACGCTTCACCGCCCCGGTCTTTCCCGGCGAGACGATCCACACGGAGATCTGGCGCGACGGGAATACGGTGTCGTTCCGCGCGCGCCTGATGGAGCGTGACGTGATCGCACTGGACCACGGCAAGGTGGAACTGCGGGACTGAACCTTCAGCCGGGCCGGCGCCGGGCGGGCCCGTCGGCGTCAGGCCGGAAGGGTTCCATCAGCATCTCCGGCTCGGGCCTGCCGAACAGGTAGCCCTGGCCGTAGTCGATGCCGAAATCGCGCAACAGGCCGGCCTGATCCTCGGTCTCGACCATTTCGGCCACCGTGCCGATGCCGAGTTCCTTGCATAGCCAGACCATGCCTTTCAGGATTGCCCGGTCGCGGTCATGCTCGCGACTCTGCAGCGCCTTCACATAGGCGCCATCGATCTTCAC